>Ga0210402_10001048_pt1 | contig 29334 bp, 33 predicted proteins | sample IncBWC7MmetaG_FD_161055 | JGI IMG/M metagenome (GOLD analysis project Ga0210402, IMG submission 161055) | Forest soil microbial communities from Barre Woods Harvard Forest LTER site, Petersham, Massachusetts, United States - Inc-BW-C-7-M | ecosystem: Environmental > Terrestrial > Soil >...
GAACAACACCTGCTTGACGCCTGCCGAAGCAGGCGCGATTCAGAAGATCTGGCAAGGCGCGAGGAACACGTCCGACCAATTGCTGTGGTACGGCGTGGAGCGTGGCGCAGCGTTGAGCGGCCTTGCCGGCACGAATCCGTTCTCCATCGCGGTCGCGCAGCCGCAATATTGGGTGTACTTCTATCCGCAGTGGGATTGGCACACCCTCACTTACGCCAACTACGAAGCGTTCTTCCTTCAGACGATGCAAAGGGTCAATCCGTTAATGGGGAGCGAGATTCCCAACCTAACCGCATTTCGCAATACCGGCGGCAAGATCCTGACGTGGCAAGGGTGGGCCGACCAGCTCATCATGTCGCAGGGATCCACTTCGTACTACGAGAACGTCACGCAGTACATGGCGGGCGGCGACTATTCGCAAATCCAGCCGTGGTACCGTCACTTCATGGCGCCCGGCGTCGGCCACTGCGGCGGCGGCACTGGACCGCAACCTCAGAATCTCTTCGGGACCTTGGTCAGCTGGGTCGAGACTGGCGTCGCGCCCGCAACGATCCTGTCGTCGCGAACCGTTAGCGGTGTCACTCAGACCCGTCCGCTCTGCCCGTACCCGGCATCCGCGATGTACTCAGGAACCGGCAGCACGAACGACGCCGCCAACTTTGTTTGCGCCGTCCAGTAATCGACGACCCTTGGCATGAGCGTTCAGTAGGAAGGCGGCGATCGAAACCTGGTCGCCGCTCAATCCTGCGAGGGCGCCACTAACCACATCTCACGCCGCCGTGATGTCGCGCATAGCTCGATTGTCGCGCGCACGAATTTGGATGCTTTTTGTCGCGAGCGTCGCCTTGTTGGCGGTGTGGGCGTGGCATAAGCGCGGACCGATGCCGGCAAAGATTCATTCTCCGTATTCTGCATCGGAAGCGGTCGCGCCTAGATCGGCGCCCCTCCAATACGCGATCGGTGACGGTGAGCGCGCGGGAATCGGAATGAAGCAGCAAAGATCGATCGGTCCGCTCGTGTCACCGGCCCCGGAGCCGCTCATCGAATCAAACAGCGGACCGGCATTGCAGACGCGTCGCTTTTCGTTGATCGGCACCACGCTCACGGGCGATCTACGCATTGCGTTGCTTCGCGAAAATGCGAGCGGCGAGTCGCGCATGGTCGTGGAGGGGGGCCGGGTGGACGATATGACGGTCGCGGCTGTCAGAAGCGATCGGGTCCTGCTTCGCGAGGGCGCGCGAACGGGGGAATTGGAGTTGCGGAACCCCAGCAATTCGCCCAAAACCGAGGCGCGGCCGGAGCCATCATCGTCAGCCGGGATGCTACCGATCGACGATCTCCCTGCGAGCCACTCGGACCTCGCGAGCGTGCCGATGATTCCGCCAACCGAAATCGACGCAGGCGCTTTAATCGAAGACGGAAAGTCTGTCCCGAATCCCAGCTGATCGTCCCAGGTTCATGGTGCAACGCCGGCGGTAGAGTCGATTCAAAGAGCGCGGGGCAAGGGTGCAACAGGCGTCGAAGTTCGGCAGGAGTGCGTTGCAGTCGATGCGTGACGACGTGCCGCAATCGTGACCTGGAGATGCATCGAATGGTCCTGATCAAGAATTCGAGGTCGCGCGAAACGGAAGCGATTGGGTCGAACGCCCTCCCGAAACGCACGCAGGTTGGCATCGTCGGTGCCGGCCCCGCTGGATTGTTGTTGTCGCACCTGCTGCACCGGGCCGGCATCGGCTCGGTAATATTTGAATCGCGCAGTAGGAGAGAAGTCGAATCGACGTTGCGAGCCGGCGTGCTCGAACAGGGGACCGTCGACCTGCTGAACGAGACCGGCGTCGGGGAGCGAATGCGGCAGGAAGGTTGCGTTCACCATGGGATCGAGCTTCGTTTCGATGGTCAGCGCCATCGCGTCCCGCTCTCGGACCTCACGGGCGGACGCGCGATCACGCTGTACGCCCAACACGAAGTCATCAGAGACCTGGTGAAGGCACGACTCGATGCTGGCGGGACCATCGCGTTCGACGTCAGCAACGTCAGCATCCGGGATTTCGATTCGACCAAACCCTGCATCCGGTTTGATCGCGGCGGGACCACGCGCGAGCTCGCGTGCGACTTCATCGCCGGGTGCGACGGGTTCCACGGGACCTGTCGGCCGAGTGTTCCCGCGCAGTCCCGCACCGAGTACGTCCGGCATTACCCGTTCGCCTGGTTCGGCATTCTGGCAAAGGCGCCGCCATTTGCACCGGAGCTGATTTACGCCCACCACGCCCGCGGTTTTTCACTCGTTAGTACGCGGTCGCCGGAGATCCAGCGCCTGTATTTCCAATGCGATCCCAACGACGCGGTTGAGAACTGGACGGATGAGCGCATCTGGAACGAGCTGCAGGCTCGCCTCACGACCGATGATGGTTGGGAGATGGCACCTGGAAGCATCTTCCAGAAAGCGATCATCGCGATGCGCAGCTTCGTCCTCGAGCCGATGCAATTCGGCGCGTTATTCCTGGCGGGTGACGCTGCGCATATCGTTCCACCGACCGGCGCGAAGGGGCTGAACCTAGCCGTGGCCGATGTCCACGTACTGGCCACGGCCTTCGCCGAGTATTACGCCTCGGGTCGCAAGGGTCTGCTTGATCAGTATTCAGCCCTGTCGCTGGAACGAGTCTGGCGTGCCGAACATTTTTCCTGGTGGATGACCTCCATGTTGCACCGTTTCGATGACGATCCATTCCAGAACCAGCTGCAAATTGCGCAGCTGAAGTACGTCGCGACTTCTCGCGCAGGCGCGACTACGTTGGCCGAGAATTATGTTGGCTTGCCGCTTGCAACGCCGGTTTCGGATAGGACACCGATTTGGCGAGGACCGTGCGCGGGCGCAACCCCTCACCGGCTCCATTCGTCGGACGCGTCGTTGAACAGGTCGGCGACCTGATTGCGCAGCCACCGGTGGCGCCGGTCCTGCCGGAACCGCTGGTGCCAGTGCTGCTTGACCACGATCGGCGGCACGCGAAATGGCGGCGGCACCGCCTTGATCTCGTCGTTCCAACGCGTGAAGAACACGCCCATAGCGTGCGGAACGGTCGCGACGAGCCGCGAGCGCGCGATGATCGTCGGCAGGCTCATGAAGTGAGGCGTGGTGAGCACGACCTTGCGCGCGATGCGATGGCGGACGAGAAACTGCTCGAAGATTTCCTGGCTGCGTCCCTCGGGATGAACCACCGCATGCTCGAGCGCGAGGAAGCGCTCGCGGGTCAATCCACCGCGCAGGGCGGGATGACGCGAGCTCAGCAGGCAGCAGAAGTGGTGCGAGAACAGCCGCTGTTGCATGAAGCTCTTGTGCTGCAGGTCCGGGAAGTAGCCGATCGCGAGGTCCACTTCGCCGTGCTCGAGCGCGCGTTCCAGCTCGCGCGGCTTGAGCGCAACCGAACGCAGCGAGGCTCGTGGTGCCGCGCTCTGCACGCGATCGAGCAGTCGCGGAAGGAACACCATCTCGCCGACGTCGGACATCGCGAAGGTGAACGTCGTGCCGGTCGATGCGGCGTCGAATTCCTCGTCGTGCAGCAGGCCGCTCCGCACCTGGGCGAGCAGCGGCCGCGCCGATGCAACGAGGCGCGTGGCGCGCGGCGTCGGCGTCACTCCTGTCGGACTACGCACGTACAAAGGGTCGCCCAGGACGGCGCGCAGCCGACCAAGCGCCATGCTGACGGCCGACTGACTGCTGCCAAGCGACTTGGCAGCCTCAGTGACACTTTCACAGTCATATAGCGCGACTGCGACAGTGAGAAGGTTCAAATCTAAAGTCGATTCGACGTTGGGGTCGCTGCGTCTTGAGTTGCTCGAAGTTGCCATGTAAGGCGCATGGTTCAGTACCACGCGAGAAGGCTGCTCGGGGTCGGGGGCGCTAGCGGCGCACCATCAGCCGGCCGAGCGCACAGGGGCCATCAAAGCGTCAAATAAACGATATTCGATAATCGGATTCAATGCTCATTCATGATGCACGTCAAGCCCTATTCCTGGCGAGATGGCCTAGGCCTACGCGCAACCTGAGGACTGTTGTCGACCCCGTTGCTGCCTCTCGTGCGCTAGAGAAGCGAACGTTCGAGGACTTCGCTGATCGGCCCAACAGCGAGCCGCTCGGCGGCGCCGTAGAAGTTGTCCGGAAGCGCTGGCGGCAGCTTGAACCAAACTTGTTGTGATAGCCTACCAAATCGCATGGCCGCAGCGCCTTGTAATTTGGGAGGCGCGCTCGCTTTACCAGCGCCGCCGCACCCGCGCCTGCCGGTGTCTGCCTTCTCGGCTAAGGCGATGAATCCGGTTGGCGTGCAGCTTCGGAGTTCGCTGATTCGAGTGGGAGTGAATCATGGCTGCCTGGACTTGGCTCATACCTGCGTCGTCGTTCGGCCTGCTCGTGGTTGCAGGCGTAGTGGGCGTTGGCACGTTGCTTGCGGTGCTGTGCGGCATCGGACTCATCGGGGCGGTGATCGCCGCGGTCCACCACGCCGAGGTGATCGCGCATCGCGTCGGAGAGCCATTCGGGACGTTGGTCCTCGCAGTAGCCGTGACCGTCATTGAAGTTTCGCTCATCCTATCGATGATGGTTGCGGGTGGTGACGACATGGCCGTCCTGCCGCGCGACACGATCTACGCGGCGGTGATGATCATCTGCACCGGCGTTCTGGGCCTGTGCGTACTCGTAGGTGGCCTTGCGCATCGCGAACAATCCTTCCGCCCGGAAGGAGCCGGCGCGGGGCTCGCAGCGCTGATCGTGATGTCAACACTCACGCTCGTACTGCCGGACTTCACGACGACCACGCCGGGCGGTACGTACAGCAGCGCACAGCTCGGGTTCGTGGCTGTGACATCAGCCGCGCTTTGGGCAATCTTCGTCTTCATTCAAACCGTACGCCACCGGGACTATTTCATCCCCATCGCAGACCCGGCCAACTTGCAGGTGCACGCAGAGCCGCCGACGATCCGCGAGGTATGGGCGAGCTTCGGATTGCTTGTCGTCTCGTTGGTGGTAGTGGTGGGATTGGCCAAGATGCTTTCGCCCACGATCGAGCGCGCAGTTGAGCTGGCCGGCGCGCCGAGAGCGGTGGTCGGGATCGCAATCGCACTGCTGGTTCTGTTGCCCGAAACGTGGGCCGCTGTGCGTGCTGCTCGAGCGAATCGTCTGCAGACGAGCATGAATCTCGCAATCGGATCTGCGCTGGCTTGTATCGGCCTCACTATTCCGGTGGTCGTTCTCGCTGCGGTCACTTTAAACCTGCCACTGGTCCTCGGTTTGGAGCCGAAGGACCTCGTGCTGCTCGCGGTCACGTTCGTCGTCAGTTCAGTCACCCTGGCCAGCGGTCGGACTCACATGATGCAGGGGGCCGTCCACCTCGTGATTTTTGCGGCGTTCCTGTTCCTGGCGTTTGTCCCCTGATTCTGGAACGCGGGCCAATGCAGTCGGTGCGGACTCCTGATTCGACGTGCCCGCTCGCGTGACTGCTATCGTACCCGGCCGCTGGCTCCGCGCGGAGAGTTCGAATCGGCTCCGCACCGCAGAGCACGGCTCGACGCACTCGTTCCCAGCGAGCCACTTTACCTCTGAGACTTGATCGCTTAGACTTTCAAGCTCTCGAAGCCGTTTGGCACTCATACGAAGGAGGTCTAACCATGCCTGGCAAGACGCCGTCGACACTCCCTGACAACCATTTCCACCGCCGCAGCTTTCTCAAGATTGCCGGCGTTGCGACTGCCACGACGGCACTAAGTATGGCTCCCGCGTGGCACCTCGCGTACGCGGCCGCGCTAACCAAGGCGCAGCGCGAAAAACTGACGCCCGACGACATTATCGCGCGCATGAAGAAGGGCAATGAGCGCTTTCGGCTTGGAAAAGAGTCCCCGCACGATTACCTCGCCCAGCAGAAGATAAGCGCCAAGGGTCAGTATCCCGCGGCAGTCATACTGAGCTGCATTGACTCCCGCGCGCCCGCCGAGACGATCATGGACTTGGGGATCGGCGACACCTTCAACGCGCGCGTGGCCGGCAACGTCGCCAACGACGACATTCTCGGGAGTATGGAATTTGCGTGCAAGCTGGCCGGTGCGAAGGTCGTGCTGGTGATGGGGCACACGGCGTGTGGTGCGATCAAGGGTGCGATCGACAATGCGCAGCTCGGAAATCTCACGGGTCTGCTCGCCAAGATACACCCCGCCGTAGAGGCAACCCAGTATCAGGGCGAGCGCTCCTCCAAGAATTATGGTTTTGTAGATGCCGTGGCGCGTAAGAACGTCGAGTTGACGATGATCGACATCCATCGCCGCAGTCCCGTGCTGGCCGAGCTCGAAACGTCCGGTGCGATCAAGATTGCGGGAGCGATGTACAACCTGGAAACCGGCCGGCTCGAGTTCCTCGCTTGAGACGGCACGAGAGCACCCACAGGCGCAGGCACTCTTCGACGTCGGGCTCTCGCTGGTACACCCGACCTTCATCTGGACGCTGTTCGTCGGCACGGTAGCGGTCGCGCGCGAGGTCATAGCAACGAATCAATGGGCAGGACCCGCAGGATGTCAACGCCGCGGCGCAGGAACCAGCTCGTTCCCGGCTCGGTATCGTAACGAACCTCGCCCGTAGCGGTTCTCTCGATCCAATACAAGGTCTGATCATCCGGCGCGAGCCGAACCTCGTACGCGACCAGTGGTATGGTAGTGTCGAAAGTCTGGGCGAGCCGCTCCGCGAGTGTAGTACTTTCGATCACGAGACCCATCTCGGTGTTCAGCAGCTCCGAGCGCGGAGTGAAGTTGAACGAGCCGACGAATCCGCGGCTGCGGTCCACCGCGAAGGTTTTCGCGTGCAGGGCCGATGACGAGCCCGATCCGAACCATGGCACGTCGAGTTCATGCGATTCTTGCGCTGCCGTCGGCTTGAGCTCGTAGAGCACGACCCCGGCACGGAGGAGGTCCTTGCGACGTTTTGCGTAGCCCGCGTGAACCGCCTTGACATCGTTCGAGGCCAGGGAATTGGTGGCGATGCGGACCTTCACGCCTCGACTGGCCAGCGCGGCCAGCGCCGCGGTTCCTTCTTCTCCGGGGACAAAGTATGGCGTGACGAGGTCAAAGGACTTCTCAGCAGGGCCGACGGCGCGCACCAACTCGGGAAAAAGAAGTACATCTGTTCCGGCGTTCGTGTCCAGCGTCTTCGCCGGGTCGTCGTAGACGAGTCGGGCCCTTAACCATTCTAAATTGAGCTTATGGTCGAGTAAGTTGCGCACAATAGGTGACGCGCCGGCGGCCTGGAGATATGCGACCGAGTCCGGATCGGCGCGCGTCGTGGCGAACATCGCCTCGACTTTGGTAACGCCTTCCGCCGGCGCCACGCGCACGAGCTTCGCCGCTGGATACGCTGACGGACTGTTCCAGTAGACGTCGAACTGTTTCGACACGTCGCTCACGGCCGCGCCCACTGCGATCACGTCGAGATCGGCAAACGCGACTCCACTGCCCGCGCCGAAGTACTCGTTACCGATGTTGCGTCCACCGACGATGCTCACTTGGTTGTCCACCGTGAACGACTTGTTGTGCATGCGCCGGTTCACGCGCGTGAAGTCGGTCAGGAGATTGAGCGTACGCGCGGCGCGTTGGGCGAGCGGATTGTAGAGGCGCACTTCGACATTTGGATGCGCATCGAGCGCGGCGATCATAGGATCGAGCCCGGCCGTATAGAAATCGTCGAGCAACAGGCGCACACGCACACCTCGCTCGGCCGCCCTCCAGAGACCTTCGAAAAGCAGATAGCCCCCTTCGTCCCCGTGCCAGATGAAGTACTGCGCATCGAGCGACTTTTCTGCGGCGTCCGCGAGCAGAAGGCGGGCTGCGAATGCGTCACGAGGGTCCGACAGCGGGTAGATTCCCGTCTTGCCGGGATTCGCGGCGACATCCGCTGCGAGGGCGTGGCCGAGCCGCGTCTCCGAGGTATCGACGAACGCGGTGGTCGTCGTCCGCCCCTCCAGTGCGGGCAGACTCGCGCAACCAGAGATCAGAATGACGAATGCAACGACGACGATTGACAGGGTACGGGTCATTTCGCGAACGACTTCTCCCAAAGTGTTTGCAAATCCATTCCAGCTCCGACACCTCGGAGCAGTCTAGCTGAGCCAAACGCATGCATGAGCGGCTGCGGCCGCCGAGAGCTTTCCGGACCGCTTCAGTTATTGTACTCACGTTACCCGCGGCAAAGGCGCTCGGCTAAAGGGCCAAGGACATTCGCATTGCCGAGCGTTCTCAAGGCCGACCCCTCGGGCACTGGGCCAAACCCTTCGCGCACTACAGTGCAGGCAGAGGCACCGTAGGGCTGCACGCCGAACTGAATCCGACTGCACGGTGGCACAAAAAGGGATGGCAAACAGCGGCCAGCACATGCGCCGGCCGCGTCCGGCCATTCCCGTCGCGCCGGCCTTGACTCTCTACCCCGAGGCGAAGCGGCGGGTGCGTTGGCTCACCAAAGAGGAGGTCACACGGCTCCTGCATGCGTTGCCACCGCACCAACGGCAGCTCCCGCGCTTCGCTCTCGCAACCGGATTGCGCCAAGCCAACGTGCTCGGTATGCGACGGTCCGACGTCGATCTCGCTCGCCGCACCGCGTGGGTTCATGCCGACGAAGCCAAAGGCGGCACCGCGATCGGCGTACCGTTGAATGAAGAAGCCATCGCAGTGCTCGGCGAGGAGCGTGGCAAGCATTTTGACTACGTATTCACGTTCAGGCGCCGGCCGCTCGCGAGTGCAAACACGAAGGCCTGGAAGAACGCGTTGCGTCGGGCCGGCATCGATAACTTCCGCTGGCATGACCTTCGGCACGTACGGGCAACGTGGCACATCATAGCCGGCACGACGCTTGGCGAGCTCCAGGAGCTCGGTGCTTGGAAAAGCGAGGCAATGGTCAGGCGCTACGCCCACTTCGCGCCAGAACAAATGCGCAAAGCGGCCGACCGACTTGCGACGTTTTGGTATACAGCACCGAAAGAAGCTGCGGCCGAAGGGCCGCAAGTATCTGCAAGTATCTGAATCGTTGGTGCCGGCAGTAGGAATCGAACCCACGACCAACGGTTTACAAAACCGCTGCTCTACCAACTGAGCTATGCCGGCGCGGAGACTCAGTGAAGCGGGTTATTTTATAACTTGAAGGTGTTTCGGCCGTTCGCGCGGCTTCTTGGGGGTCGCGGTCGCGTCGCCGTCCGGCGGCTCGATCGGCGCGGTCGCGGCGTGAAGGGAGGTCGCTGGATCCGTCGGTACCGTAAACGCGAACCCGTAACCCGATTCCTTGGCGAAGACGCCGGCGATCGCCGAGATCGGCACGGCGACCTCCTGTGAGGAGCCGCTGAAGCGCGCGGTGAACTGCACCCATTCATTGTCGATCGTCAGCCGGCGGGTCGCGCCGCGGCTGATGTTGAGCACGATCTCGCCGTTTTTCACGAACGCCGCGGGCACCCGTGTTTGGGAGCTGACCTTGACCGCGATATACGGTGTCAGTCCGTTGTCGGCGCACCACTCGCAGATCGCGCGGATCAGATAGGGCTTTGCGGATTGCTCGGACATGGGGGGAAGGATACTACACGGTGGCGTGGGCGCAAACGACCGCTATTACGACACTGGATCCCCGCTTTCGCGGGGATGACGAAGCTGTTCCCGGTCGCCGCGACCCTTCGGGCCAGCTCCTGGACAGCTTCGTCACTTGCGCATGCCGCGTTCGGCGCTGGTCAACGCCTCGATAAACGCCGGTCGTGAAAATAGGCGCTCGGAGTACTTCATGAGCGGCGCAGCCGGCTTGGGCAACTGGATGCCGTAGTAGTCGAGGCGCCAGAGGAGCGGCGTGATCGCGACATCGAGCATCGAGAACTCTTCGCCGAGCATGTATTTGTGCTTGGCGAACACCGGCGCGATCTGCATCAGGCTGTCGCGGACCAGCCCGCGCGCCTTTTCGAGCTGCCTCTGGTTGTTCCCTTCGAGCGTGTCGATGTGCGAAAAGAGCTCTTTCTCGAAGCGGTGCAAAAACAGCCTCGCTCGCGCGCGCATGACTGGATCGGCGGGCATCAGTTGCGGATGAGGAAACCGCTCGTCGATGTACTCGTTGATGATATTCGATTCGTGCAGGACCAGGTCTCGCTCGACCAGCACCGGCACCTGGTTGTAGGGATTCATCACCGCCAGATCCTCGGGCTTGTGGTCGAGGTCGACGTCGATGATCTGAAAGTCCATCCCTTTTTCGTGCAGCACGATGCGGCAGCGTTGGCTGAAGGGGTCGGTAGTGCCTGAATAGAGTGTCATCATGGTTTTTCTCCCGTGGCGAGCCTTGTCAGGGCGCACCCAAATGCAAGGGGCAGGAACGTGGCTCCTGCCCCAGGCGGTTCCTTGCAGCGGACACTGATGTCAGTGAACGTCTTTCCAGTAAGCGCGTTTCAATACGTAGGCAAACGCCAGCAGTATGCCGAGATAGATCAGAACGGCGATACCGATCTTGATTCGCTCGTTTCGCACCGGCTCGCCGATGTAATCCAGAAAATTCACCAGATCGGCGACGAAGGCCTCGTACTCCACCGGCCGCATCGTTCCAGCCCCTTCCAGCGTAAGTGTCTTGACCACGTACTTGTGGTCGTTGATCCGCTCGGCCAATGCAAGGCCCTCGGCCGCGACGACTGCCGCCTCGGCCTTGCCCTCATCTTCGTACTCGGTCTCGACCAGCCTCTGCACGCCGGAAAGCTTCCAGAGCACGTGCGGCATACTCACATTGTGGAAAACGAGATTGTTCCACCCGGTCACCGTCTTTTCGTCACGATAGAAGCCGAGCAGGTAACTGTAGAGCCAGTCTTTGCCGCGGACGCGGGCTTCCACCGACAAATCCGGCGGCGCGGCGCCGAACCACGCCACCGCGTCGGCCCTGGGCATCGCTACGGTCATGGTAGAGCCCAGCTTGTCGGTCGCGAACATCAGGTTGTCGCGAATCTCCTGCTCGCCAATCGCAAAATCCGTCAGGCGGTTGTAGCGCATGTACTGAGCGCTGTGGCAGTTCAGGCAATAGTTGACGAAGTTGCGCGCACCCCTTTGCAGCGACAACACATCGAGGCGGCGCGCCGGCGCCGGCTCGAGGCGCAAGCCCGATTCCTCCGCCGAAACGGTGAGGGTCGCGGCGAACACGATGAAACCCAACAGCGCCGTCATCGGTTTCATTTACCGGTCACCCTTGCCGGCACGGCTTTTGTCTTGTCGCGTGCCGTATACCAGGGCATGAGGATGAAAAACAGGAAGTAAATGACGGTGAGAACGCGCACGATGACCGTTGCCCTGTCAGCGGTGCCCACCACCGGAATCTTCTCGCCGAACTGACCCCACACCGTCACCGGCACGACGCCGAGATAGCCGAGAATCAGGAAGGTGATCACGAACGCGGCCAGCCATCCCTTGTACAGCGATCCGCGGTAACGAATGGACTTGACCCTGCCGCGATCGAGCCACGGCAGAAAAAACAGTATCACCACCGCCGCGCCCATCACCAGCACGCCCCAGAATTGCGAGTTCAGAAAGGACGGCACCGCGCGCAACATGGCGTAGTACGGCGTGAAGTACCAGACCGGCGCGATGTGGTCGGGTGTCTGCAGCGGGTTCGCCGGGATGAAGTTGTTCGCTTCTAGGAAGTAGCCGCCGCCGTCGGGCCAGAAGAACACTACGATCGAGAAAAAGATGAGGAAAACGACCACACCGACCAGATCCTTGACCGTGTAATACGGATGAAAAGCAATGCCGTCGACGGGGTGGCCGGTCACAGGGTCTATGGTGTCCTTGATCTCGACGCCGTCCGGATTGTTGGAGCCGACTTCGTGCAGCGCCATCAGGTGCACGGCGACCAGGATCAGCAGCACCAGCGGCACCGCGATCACGTGAAAGGCAAAGAAGCGGTTCAGGGTCACGTCCGAGAGCGTGTAGTCGCCACGAATCCATATTCCCAGGTCGTCGCCGATGATGGGCACGGTCGAGAACAGGTTGACGATCACCTGCGCCCCCCAATACGACATCTGGCCCCACGGAAGCAGGTAGCCGAAGAACGCTTCGGCCATCAGCGCGAGGTAGATGAAGCAGCCGACGATCCACAACAGTTCACGCGGCCGGCGATAGCTGCCGTAAAGCAGCGCGCGAAACATGTGCAGATAGACGACCATGAAAAAAGCCGTTGCGCCGGTCGAGTGCGCGTAGCGGATGAACCACCCGCCCGCGACGTCGCGCATGATGTACTCGACCGACTCGAAGGCCTTGGTCGCATCGGGCTTGTAGCTCATGGTCAGGAAAATGCCGGTGAGAATCTGCATCACCAGCACCACCAGCGCCAGCGAGCCGAAGAAATACCAGAAGTTGAAATTCTTCGGCGCGTAATACTCCGCGACCTGCGATTTCCACAACGCGGTCAGCGGGAAACGCTCGTCGATCCAATTCAGAAGTTTTTGCATCGGTGCGCTTGAGGCCTACGCCTTCTTGGTTTCGTCTTCGCCGATCACGATCTTGGTATCGGAGACAAATCGGTACGGCGGTATGATGAGGTTGGTCGGCGCGGGTACACCCTTGAAGACTCGGCCGGCGAGATCGAACTTGGATTGATGACACGGGCAGAAAAAGCCGCCCAACCAATCGGGGCCCAGATCGGGGGGGGCGACCTCCGGTCGAAAAGTCGGCGAGCAGCCGAGGTGCGTGCAAATGCCCACCGCGACGAAGATCTCCGGTTTGATCGAGCGGTCCTCGTTTTTTGCGTAGGGGGGCTGGTGATCGACGTCTGACCTGGGGTCAGCCACCCGGTCATCGAGCTTGGGCAGCGTGGCCAGCATCGCCGGCGTGCGATTGATGATCCAGACGACCTTGCCGCGCCATTCGATTTTGATCTGCTGGCCGGGCTCGAGCTTGCTGATGTCCTGCTCGACGGGCGCGCCGGCCGCTTTTGCGCGCTCGCTCGGCCAGAAGCTCATGGCGAAAGGAACAGCGGCCGCCGCCGCACCGATGCCGCCCACCGCCGTAGTGGCGCCGATCAGGAAGCGACGTTTCTTGTTATCCACATCCCCGTACTCTGACATGCCGCCGGCCCTTCGGAGCAAATTTAAAGAAACCGCGCGAGTATAAATGATTTGGCCCGTGCGCCGAAAGCCTTTGTTCAAAAATGTGCCGAAAAGGTACACGAAAACAATGTATTAGCGGCCGAGCGCGTTTTCATCTCCGCCCGCGGTCCGAAGCCCATGCTGCATTGCGACAGCGGGCGTCTATAATCGCAAGTTCAGTCCTTTACGGTATTGAACAGGCCTATCGTGCTTCGACGGTTTTGGCTGCTTTTCGCGCAGGTCGCGACCATCTGTCTCGCGGTGCTGTTCGTCGTCTCGACGCTGCGACCGGACCTGCTCGCGCGCTACACGGGCAGAAACAACGTCGTGCTGATGCAGGAGACTCCGGTTGCCGTCGCCGCCGTCAAGATTGCCAGCCTGGCCGATGCGGCCAAGAGGGCAATGCCGTCGGTCGTCAACGTCTATACCAGCAAGGAAGTCCACCAGCGGCGTCCGCTGATGGACGATCCGGTCTTCCGCCGCTTCTTCCCAGGCCTCGGCGAACAAGAGACGCGGCGCGCAAACAGTCTCGGCTCGGGGGTCATCGTCAGCAGCGAAGGTTATGTGCTGACCAATAATCATGTGATCGAAGAGGCTGACGACATCCAGATCGTGCTGTCCGACGGCCGGCGTTTGCGCGCGACGGTGCGCGGCAGCGACCCCGAATCCGATCTGGCGGTGCTGAAGGCGGACGTCAGCGATCTACCTGCGATTACCTTCGGCACGCTCGACTCGGTGCAGGTCGGCGACACGGTGCTGGCGATCGGCAGCCCATTCGGATTCGGCAACACGGTCACTCACGGGATCATCAGTGCGCTGGGCCGCAACCACCTGGGCATCAATCGGTTCGAAGATTTCATTCAGACCGACGCCGCGGTGAATCCGGGCAATTCCGGCGGTGCGCTGGTCGACAGCGGCGGCAATCTTATCGGCATCAACAGCGCCATCTTCTCGCAAAGCGGCGGCTCGCAGGGCATCGGCTTCGCCATTCCGGTTTCGCTGGCGAAAAGCGTGCTCGAGCAAATTATCCGGGACGGGGAAGTCACGCGCGGATGGCTCGGTATCGAGCCCCAGGAGCTGACCCCGGAGCTCGCTTCCGCGCTCACGCTCGCGAACGGCGACGGAGTTCTGATCCGAGGCGTGATGAAGAGCGGTCCCGCCGACCGCGCGGGCATGCTCGCGCGCGACGTCGTGCAGGAGATCGACGGCAAACCGACGCACGACGTGACAGGTTTGCTGTCGCAGATCGCGGCGCTGACGCCCGGCAGTCAGGCCAAGCTCCGGGTGCTACGGGAAAAAAAGCAGGTCGATCTGGAAGTTACCGTCGGCAAGCGTCCCAAGGCGCGTGCGTCTTAGTGGGCGCTAATGCACGGCGCGAAAGTGCGTGACGCCCGGATTCCTTAAAAAGTGCGCGACGCCCCGATTCCCCTAATCGTCATTCCCGCGAAGGCGGGAATCCATTGAGCTCTTAAGTCAACATGGATCCCCGCCTTCGCGGGGATGACGTACTCGGTTTCGTTTGCTCGGATACGACGCCACCCCTTTCGCGGGGATGACGTACTCGGTTTCGTTTGCTCGGATACGACGCCGCCGCTAAACGGTCGCTTCTCCCTCTTTGTCGTGTTCGGAGGGAACAGATATGAACCGCGCGCACAGTAATCCCAGCTCATAGAGCAGCCAAAGCGGCACCGCCAGCATCACCTGCGACAGGATATCCGGCGGAGTGAACACCGCGCCAACCACGAACGCGCCGACGATCACGTAGCCGCGTATCGAACGCAGCTTTTCCAGGCTGACCACGCCGAGCCGCACCAGCACGATGACCACCACCGGCACCTCGAACGTAATGCCGAAGGCAATGAACATGGTAAGCACGAAGGAAAGATATTTGTCGATGTCGGTCATCATCTGCACACCCGCAGGCGCGTAGTTGGCGAAGAAACCGAACGCGATCGGGAAGACGGCAAAGTAAGCGAAGGCCATTCCGAGCGCGAAAAACACCACGCTCGACACGATCACCGGTATCGCAAGCCGTTTTTCATGGTGGTAGAGCCCGGGGGCGACAAACGCCCACATTTGAAACAACACGTACGGCAGCGCAATCAGAAATGCCGCCATCAGGGTGACCTTCAACGGCACCAGAAAAGTACCGGTGACGTCGGTGGCGATCATCGTTCCACCGCTTGGCAGGGCCTTGAGCAGCGGCGCCGCCAGCAATGCGTAGATATTCTTTGCCCACGGGAACAGGCACAGCAGGACGATCACGACCGCGATGATCGAGCGCATCAGCCGGCTTCTGAGCTCGATCAAATGCGAGATGAAAGTGTCTTGTGTGCCGTCGGGGCCGGGTGTTTGATCGCTCATTGGTAAACCAGGAATTGCCGGGGCTGCTTCCCCTCCGCCGGCGGAGGCTTCCGGCAAGCGCCGCGCAAGTTGCTTGCGTTACGCCGCGGTCATTGTAGCGCGCGCCGGCTAAGCTCGCAGGCGAGCGCACGCCGTCGGATGGTCAGATGCGATCGAAGCCCGGCAGTGCGCCCTGGCGCGGCGGCTCGCTCGAGGCGGCTTGTGCAGGCGACGGCGAGGGCGCCGTATCGGTCGACATGGGCGGCGGCTGAGCTGCCGGAGCACCCGCACCGACCCCTGCCTCAGGAACACCGCCAGCGATGGCAGCGGAAGGACTACCGGCTTGGTTCAGCTGGGTTTCGACCGACCGGACACCGCTTTCCACCTCGCGCGCGGCGTTCGTCATCGAGGATTCGAGATCCCGTGCCGCGGACTGCACCTCGCTTTGCAACTTGCGCAGCTCGTCGAGCTCCATCTCGCGGTTGATGTCGGCCTTGACTTCGTTCACATAGCGCTGCAGGCGTCCGAACATATGGCCGAGCGTCCTCGCGACCTTCGGCAGGCGCTCGGGGCCGATCACCACCAGGGCCACCACGGCGATGACGACGATTTCGCTGAATGCTATGTCGAACACGGCTCGGACACGATCATGGGTGCCGCGTGCAAAGGAACTGCGCTGCGGCGTGCTGCGAAGGTCAGACCTTCGTCGAGGTTTCCTTGGTGACCTCGCCCTCGATGGTCTTGCCGCCCAGCTGGGCCGAGGATTGCGCCGTGGAAGCGTCCGCGCCCGGAGGAGCGGGTTCGCCATCCTGGCTTTTCATGCCCTCTTTGAACCCCTTCACGGCCCCGCCGAGATCCTGTCCGATGTTGCGCAGCTTCTTGGTGCCGAATATCAAGACGACGACCAGCAGCACGATCAGCCAGTGCCAGATGCTCAGTCCGCCCATGATGGGTCTCCTTCAAACATTGGATTTGGACAGCATTGCGCCCAGCGGTTCCGGGCCGCCGATGACATGCATGTGCAAATGCATCACGTCCTGCCGGCCGATGCGCCCGGAATTGATAATAGTACGGAAACCGTCCGGCGAGCCCTGCTCGCGCGCGAGCTTTCCGGAAAGCGTCAGCATCCGCCCGAGCACGCCGGCATCCTCCGCCGCCGCCTCGGCAAGAGACGCGATGTGCTTTTTCGGCACTAGCATGAAATGCACCGGCGCAAGCGGTCGAATGTCATGGAATCCGAGAACCTCGTCGTCCTCGTAGACCTTCTTCGACGGCACCTCGCCGCGCACAATCTTGCAGAATATGCAGTCGTCCATCAGGTCGCCGGTTGTCGCGAGCCCGTAGTCGCGAAATATGAGCGCCCGGAAAGCCGGACGCTGTTGCCGGTCGCTTTTCTCGGGTCAGCTGCGCGATGCTTTTTCGTCGAGGCCGGACACGCCCTCGCGCCGCTCGAGCTCCGCGAGCACGTCTTCCGGTCCCATGCCATGGCGCTCCAGCAAGACCAGGCAATGAAACCAGAGGTCCGCGATCTCGGCCGTCAACCGGATCTTATCACCATCCTTGGCGGCCATCACCGCCTCGGTAGCCTCCTCGCCGATCTTCTTGATGATGGCGTCCTCGCCTTTGGCGAAAAGTGTCGCGACGTAGGATTTCACCGGATCGACGTTGCGGTGCTCGCCGATCGTCGTCGCAATGCGCTGCAGAATGTCGTCATGTCTCGCCATAGATGACTTTCGGATCCTTGATGACGGGCTCGACGATGTGCCAGGCGCCGTTGTCGAGCCGCTGGAAGAAACACCGGTGCCTGCCGGTATGACAGGCAATTCCGCCTTCTTGTTCGACGATCAGCAGAATTGCGTCGTTGTCGCAGTCGAGGCGAATTTCGCGGACTCGCTGAAAATGACCCGAGCTTTCGCCCTTCTGCCACAGCCGGCGGCGCGACCGCGACCAATAATGCGCAAGGCCGGTGGCCGCGGTGCGCGAAAGCGCCTCGCGGTCCATCCACGCCAGCGTCAGCACCGTGCCACTGGCTTCCTGGGCGATGGCCGGCACCAGGCCGTCGGCATTCCAGCTTACGGTATCGAGCCAGTCGCTCATCTTTGCCTTTCGGATTCGTCAGCGTCGACGTCCCCGGCATCACCAAGGTCCGAGACGTCCCGATTCTTATATCGTCATTCCCGCGAAAGCGGGAATCCAGTGTCTTTTGACGAACGCCGCTGGGTCCCCGCTGAAGCCTGCCCTCGAGTGCTTGAATCGGTAGCGGGGACGACGAGCGACTTGCGGTAGTGGTCAGCCATTGCAGTCATCCTCATTAATCTCTGATCTCGATCCCGGCGGCGCTCATGGCGTCCTTGGCCTGGCCGACCGTGAATTCGCCGTAGTGGAAGATCGACGCGGCGAGCACCGCGTCGGCGCCGCCGACCACGATCCCGTCCACCAGATCCTGCAGTCCACCGACGCCCCCCGACGCGATCACCGGCACGTCGACGGCATCCGCGACCGCGCGGGTGAGATCAAGATCGAAGCCGCTGCGCGCGCCATCGCGGTCCATGCTGGTGAGCAGGATTTCGCCCGCGCCTAGCCTGACCGCTTCGCGCGCCCAGAGGACGGCGTCACGGCCGGTCGCGGTCCGGCCGCCATGGGTATAGACCTCCCACCGACCCGGCGCGATCGCTTTGACGTCGATGGCGGCAACGATGCACTGCGCGCCGTAGCGTCCCGCGGCCTGTTTGATGAGCGCAGGATTGTTCACGCCCGCGGTATTGATGCTCACCTTGTCGGCTCCGGCGTTGAGCAGCGCGCGGATGTCGTCGACGTGGCTCACGCCTCCTCCGACCGTCAACGGAATGAACACCTGGTCGGCCACCGCGCCGATCATCTCGTAGAGGAGGCCCCGCGTCTCCACGCTGGCCCGGATATCGAGAAAGGCGAGCTCGTCGGCTCCTTGCTGGTCGTAGCGCCGCGCGACCTCGACCGGGTCGCCGGCATCGCGCAAGTTGACGAAATTGACGCCTTTGACGACGCGCCCCTCGGCGACGTCGAGGCAGGGAATGATGCGCTTGGCGAGACCCATGGATGATCGGTGCGGATTCATTCGCACGCGGCGGTCGAATAAATCCGATCCTGCCTTACTTGCCCTTACTTCCCCTACTTGCCTTTGGCGGCCTTGAGTGCGGCCTTGAAATCGAGGGTACCCTCGTAGAGCGAGCGTCCGGCGATGGCGCCGATGACGCCTTCGCTTTCGAAGCTGGCGAGTTCCTTGATGTCCTTGAGGCTGTTGATGCCGCCGCTGGCGATCACCGGAATCCTGAGCTCGCGCGCCAACTTGGCGGTGGCTGCGATATTGACGCCGGTGAGCATGCCGTCGCGTCCAATATCGGTGTAGATCAGCGCTTCGACGCCGTAGTCCTCGAACTTTTTGGCCAGATCGACCACGTCGTGCCCGGTCATCTTCGACCAGCCGTCCGTCGCCACCTTGCCTTCACGCGCATCGAGCCCGACGATGATGTGTCCGGGAAACGCATAGCACGCGTCGTGCAGAAAACCCGGATTCTTCACCGCGGCGGTGCCGATGATGATGTACGTGACGCCGTCATCGAGATAGCGCTCGATGGTATCGAGATCGCGTATGCCTCCTCCAAGCTGTAAGGGGATCTCCTCACCAATGACGCTGACGATCTCGCGAATCGCCATCTCGTTCTTGGGCTTGCCCGCAAACGCGCCATTGAGATCGACCAGATGCAGCCGCTCCGCGCCGAGATCGAGCCAATGGCGGGCCATCGCCGCCGGATCCTCGGAAAATACGGTGGCAGACTGCATCTCGCCTTGCCTCAGGCGGACGCAGTTACCATCCTTGATATCGATCGCGGGAATGATCTGCATGTCGGCGGGTGTGCGACTGCTTCAGACGCCACCGTGGCAACTTGCGCGGATAGAATCAGGCGCGGCCGTCCCAGGTGACGAAGTTGGCAAGCAACTGGAGACCGGCGCTGTGACTTTTCTCGGGATGGAACTGCACGGCAAAGATATTAGCGCTTGCAATCGCGCAAGTAAACGCCGCCGGGTATTCCACCGACGCGGCGGTCAGCCCCGGATCATCCGGCACCGGGTAATAGCTGTGCGCAAAATAGAATCTTGTGCGATCTGCGACCCCATGCCACAAGGGATGGTCCTGCTTTTGATCCACCGGGCTCCAACCCATGTGCGGCACCTTGAGTCGATGCCCGGCGGGGTCTTTCATCAGATCGTCACGGAATCGAACGACGCCTCCCGCCAGCGCGCCCAGACAGGAAGTGGGTCCTTCCTCGCTGTTGTCGAATAACATCTGCAGACCGAGGCAGATGCCTAGAAACGGCCGGTCACGGACAACTTCCATGACTACCTCCCGCAGACCGCTCTGGTCGAGGGCGCGCATACAGTCGGGCATCGCGCTCTGGCCCGGCAGCACCACGCGCTCCGCGCCGCGTATCGTCGCCGGATCGGAGCTCACCACGATGGTGCGCTCGGGCGCGACGTGCAGCAAGGCCTTGGCGACCGAGCGCAGGTTGCCCGTTCCGTAGTCGACGACGGCGATATCCATTCAGGGATCGGGGGTCAGAGGCCAGGGATCAGAAGCCAGGGCAACGAAGGACGACGCTTTTGGTATCGGCGAGGTGATCTGATACTTGATCCCTGATCTCTGATCCCTGATTCCTGATCCCTGATCACAGCGCGCCTTTGGTCGATGGCACCTTGCCTCCGGCGCGAGGATCGAGCTCGACCGCCATCCTCAACGCGCGCGCGAAGGCCTTGAATACTGTCTCCGCCTGATGGTGCGCGTTGTCGCCGCGAAGATTGTCGATATGCAGCGTCGCCAGCGCGTGATTGACGAAACCCTGGAAGAACTCGTGCGTGAGATCGACGTCGAAGGCACCGATCATCGGTCGCGTGAACGAAACGTGATATTCCAGCCCCGGGCGGCCGGAGAGGTCGACGACGACCCTGGAGAGCGCTTCGTCCAGCGGAACATAGGCGTAGCCGTAGCGCGTCAGCCCCGCCTTGTCTCCGAGTGCCTGCTTGACTGCCTGGCCGAAAGTGATGCCGACGTCTTCGACCGTGTGATGACCGTCGATATGCAGATCGCCCTTCGCCGAAACCGTGAGATCGATCATCCCATGGCGGGCGACCTGATCGAGCATATGGTCGAGAAACGGTACGCCGGTGGCGAGCTCGGCGCGCCCGGTGCCGTCCAGGTTCACCTCAACGCTGATCGACGTCTCGCGGGTGACGCGGTCGATGCGCGCCGTACGCGCCGCGATCGTTGCCGCCGCTTTCAACGAGGTGGTCATTTCGACGGCTCGAGCTCGGCCAGCGCCGCAAGCAGCAAATCGTTCTCCTCCGGCTTACCCACGGTCATTCGCAGACAATTTGCCAGCAGCGGATGCCAGCCATGCAGGTTCTTGATCAAGATGCGTCGTGCCTTGAGGCCGTCGAAAATTCTGCTCGCGTCGTTCACGCGCACCAGCACGAAATTGGTCTGCGTCGGGTAGACGCGGACATCCGGCAGTCGCGCCAACGCGGATTCCAGCCGGATGCGTTCGGCGCGAATCGCCGCCGCCTGCTCGGCAATCCAATCCGTCTTGACAAGCAGCGCCTCGATCGCGGCTTGCGTCAGCGCGTTCACATTATACGGCTGACGGACTTTGTTCAGTTCCGCGATCCAGGCAGGCGCCGCGACCGCATAGCCCAGCCGGATGCCGGCCATGCCGACTTTCGACAGCGTACGCAGAACCAGCAGATTGGGACGCTCGGGCACGCGGGCCAGAAAGCTTGCGTCGGCAAACGCGTAGTACGCCTCGTCGACCACTACCAGTCCTGGCGACGCTTCGATGACGGCTTCGACATCGGCATCGGCAAAGAGATTGCCGGTGGGATTGTTCGGATAGGCGAGAAAGATCACTGCGGGAGATTCGCGCTCGATCGCCGCCAGGATCGCGTCGCGGTCGAGGCTGAAGTCCGGGTTGAGCGGCACGCCGACAAAGCGCGTCGACGCGTACAGCGCATCCATCCGGTACATCACGAAGGAGGGGTCGGGCGCGAGCACCACCGCGCCGGGCTTGGCAACTGCCGAGACGATGATCTGTATCAACTCATCGGAGCCGTTGCCGAGCAGGAGTCCCGCTTCTTCAGGAATGCCCAGTGCGGAGCGCAGCGCAGCCTTCGCCCCTTCGCCGCTCGCATCGGGATAGCGGTTGATCGCAACGCGCGCGAGCGCGGCAGACAGCCGCGCCTTGACGGCGTCCGGCAGCGGATAGGGGTTTTCCATCGCATCGAGCTTGACCCAGGCAGGGCCGGATTTGGCTACGGCGTAGGCGGAAAGCGCGCGGACCTCGGGTCGAACGACGCGGGCAACGGTCTCCTCAGCCAGAACCGCGCGCCCGCCCTCGGTCATATCGTCTCCGTATCGACGATGTACGGATCGACGCCGCCGGTGGCGAAATTGCCCAAATCTGCTGCCTCGGCAGGATGCTTGTACATCGCGCACAACTTGGCCACGGCTTTTACTCCCTTGGATTTACTTGTCGAGACGATACTCGGCGCTCGCCGCGTGCGCAGGCAAGCCTTCGCCGCGCGCCAGCGTCGACGCCAGGCGGCCGAGCGTCTGAGCGCCCTGGCGCGAAACTGCGATTATGCTGGTGCGTTTCTGGAAATCGTATACGCCCAGCGGCGACGAAAAGCGCGCGCTGCGCGCGGTCGGCAGCACGTGGTTCGGTCCGGCGCAATAGTCGCCCACCGCCTCGGAGCTGAAATGGCCGACGAAGATTGCGCCGGCGTTATGTATCTCGCCGACCAAGTCCTCCGGTTTGGCGACGGCGAGCTCGAGATGTTCCGGGGCAATGTCATTCGCAATAGCGCAGGCTTCAGCAAGATCGCGCACCCGCACCAGGGCGCCGCGGCTGGCGAGCGATGCCGCGATGATCTCCTTGCGTGACATGCCGGGGAGCTGGCGCGCCATGCTCTTCGCGACCGCGTCGATCAGTCCGCTATCCGGCGACAGCAGGATGGCTCGCGCGGCTTCGTCGTGCTCGGCCTGGGAAAAAAGATCCATCGCAATCCAGTCCGGATTGGCGCTGCCGTCGGCAATGACGATGATTTCGGAAGGGCCGGCGATCATGTCGATACCGACCGCGCCGAACACCCTGCGTTTGGCCGCCGCGACATAGGCATTGCCGGGTCCGACGATCTTGTCGACCGCCGGAATCGTCGCCGTGCCATAGGCAAGGGCGGCGATCGCCTGCGCGCCGCCGATGGTGAACGCCCGCGTCACTCCGGCGACGTGCGCGGCGGCCAGCACCAGCGGGCTTTGGGCGCCGTTCGGCGTGGGCACGACCATCACGATCTCGCGCACTCCGGCGACCTGCGCCGGCAGCGCGTTCATGAGCACCGACGATGGGTAGGCCGCCTTTCCGCCCGGCACGTAGATCCCGACACGTTCCAGCGGCGTGACCTGCTGGCCCAGACGTGTCCCGTCGGCTTCGGTGTACGACCACGATTTGACGCGTTGATGCCGATGGTAGGTCCGAATCCGCTCAGCGGCGGTGACGAGCGCGTTGTGCTGCTCGGCGCCCAGGGCATCGAACGCGGCTTCGAAAGCAGCGGGCCCGAGCTCGAGTGCGGCCAGCGAGGGCGCCTTGATGCGGTCGAACAATGCAGTGTATTCGAGCACGGCGGCGTCGCCGCGCGCCCGCACGTCGACGATGATATTGGCGACCGAGGTGTCGATCGCCTCGTCTCGGGCCGTGTTGACCGCCGTCAGCCGCGCCAGCGCCGCGGCGAAATCCGCAGCCGACGAATCGAGACGGCGTATTTCGGTCACTGAGGTCAGGCGCTGTTTGGTGCTCTGACGGGGCTGCGAGCGTCCACGGTGCCTGGTGCGCTACGGGCGATGGCGTCGAGCACCGGCTGGACCGTGTCGCGCTTGAGCTTGAGCGACGCTGGATTGACGATCAGTCGCGCGCTGATCGGCATGATGTCTTCCACCGCGACCAGATCATTGGCCTTGAGCGTGTTGCCGCTGCTGACCAGATCGACGATGGCATCGGCAAGTCCCACCAGCGGCGCGAGCTCCATCGATCCGTAGAGCTTGATCAGGTCGACGTGCATACCTTTGGCCGCGAAATGCTCGCGTGCCGTCATGACGTATTTGGTCGCCACGGAGAGGCGCGCGCCGCGCTTGAGCGCACCCCCGTAATCGAAGCTGGCCTTGGCGGCGACCACCATCCGGCAACGGCCGATGCCGAGATCGACCGGTTGATACAACCCCTCGCCACCGTGCTCCAGAAGCACGTCCTTGCCGGCGACGCCCAGATCGGCGGCGCCATGCTGAACGTAGGTGGGCACATCGGAAGCGCGGACGATGATGAATCGAACGTCGGAGCGATTGCTGCCGATGATGAGCTTGCGCGAGGTTTCAGGATCCTCGATCGGAGCGATGCCCGCCGCGGCGAGCAGCGGCAATGTCTCATCGAAGATGCGACCCTTGGACAGCGCGATAGTAAGCATGGCCGTGAGCGCTTCGCAAACGCGCATTCTAGCAGTCGGGCTGCGCGGGCCTCACTATCGGCAACGATGTAGCTCGCGCATGATCGTTACGAAGGTCCCTGACGCCTGGATTCATGAATCGTCATTCCCGCGAAAGCGGGGATCCAGTGTCTTTAGGCGGACGAAAATGGATCCTCCCTTTCGCGGGAACGACGCGCGTTTTTGCGAAATGTCTCCCGACCGCCCTCAGGCGAGGCGATGAATGCGCGCGCCGAGCGCGGAGAGCTTTTCCTCGATCCGCTCGTAGCCGCGATCGAGGTGGTAGATGCGATCGATGACCGTCTCCCCTTCCGCGATCAGGCCGGCGATGACCAGGCAGGCGGATGCGCGCAGATCGGTCGCCATGACCGTGGCGCCGGTGAGCGCGCGCACGCCCTTGACGATCGCCGTATTGCCTTCGACCTCGATGTCCGCGCCGAGACGTTTCAACTCCTGCACGTGCATCATGCGGTTTTCGAATATGGTCTCGGTAATGATCGCGGTGTCGTCGGCAATGGTCATCGGCGCCATCAACTGCGCCTGCATGTCGGTAGGAAATCCCGGGTAGGGCATGGTTCGCAGCGCAACCGACTTAAGCGACTTGGAGCCATGCTGGCGCTTGATGCGAATGCGCGTCGCCTCGGTCGCGATCTCGGCGCCGGCCTCGATCAGCTTATCGATCACGGCCTCGAGCGTTTCCGGACGCACGCCCGCGAGTGAAATATCGCCGCCGGCCGCTGCCGCCGCCGCGAGGAAGGTGCCCGTTTCGATTCGGTCGGGCATGATTGCGTGTCGCGCACCGTGCAGCGTCTCGACACCCTCGATGACGATGCGGTCACTGCCGGCGCCGGTAATCCTCGCACCCATCGCGATGAGGCAGTCGGCAAGGTCGCCGATTTCCGGCTCGCGTGCCGCGTTTTCCAGAACCGTCGTCCCCGACGCCAAGGTCGCTGCCATCATCAGATTCTCGGTGCCGGTCACCGTGATGACGTCGAACCCGAAGCGCGCACCGGTCAGACGCGCCGCCTTGGCGTCGATGTAGCCGTGGTCGAGATCGATCTCGGCGCCCATCGCCTGCAGACCCTTGATGTGCTGGTCGACCGGCCGCAGTCCGATGGCGCATCCTCCGGGCAGCGATACACGTGCCTCTCCGCACCGCGCGAGCAGCGGCCCGAGCGCCAGAATCGACGCCCGCATCGTCTTCACCATCTCGTACGGAGCCAGCGGCCAGTCCACCTGCCTCGCCGACAGCGTCAGGGCTCCGTTGTGCGCTTCCGCTCGCACGCCCATCTGCGAGAGCAGCGAGCGCATGGTGCGAACGTCGTTCAACTGCGGCAGATTCTCGAGCGTGAGCGGATCGCGCGTAAGCAGTGCCGCGCACAGGATCGGCAGCGCCGCGTTTTTCGCGCCGGAAATGGAAATCTCGCCCTTGAGCGCGACCCCGCCCTCGATCGCCAGTTTGTCCATGTTACCGCTGCGCGGACCACTGCGCCGGCGTCAGCGTCTGCATCGACAGCGCGTGGATTTCCTCACGCATCCTGTCACCGAGCGCACGGTACACGAGCTGATGCTGCTTGACCTTGGGCAGGCCCGCGAAGGCGGCGCTGACGATCACCGCCTGGAAATGCTGACCGTCGCCGGCAACCTCGACATGCTCGCAGGCAAGGCCGGCTTGAATCGCGCGTTCGATGTATTCCGGGGTGACCACGACTTGCTCCTGAGATCGCTGCCTGGTGCTTCGTAAAGTCGCACTCAGTGACGCAACTTGTAGCCGCGCTTGAGTACCCAAAGCGTCAACGCGCTCAGCACGCAGCACGATACGGCAATGACCGCGAGGCTCAAGCCCGGCTCGACGTCGGAAAGTCCGAAAAAGCCGTAGCGAAAGCCGTCGATCATATAGAAGAACGGATTGAAATGCGACAGCGTTTGCCAGAACGGCGGCAGCGTATGGATCGAGTAGAAAACGCCCGACAGAAACGTCAGCGGCACGATCAGAAAATTCTGGAACGCGGCGAGTTGGTCGAACTTGTCCGCCCAGATGCCGGCAAGCAAGCCCAGCACGCCGAGAATCATGCTGCCGAGCAAGGCAAATGCGAGCGCCCACAAGGGGTGCGTCGGTGCGATCGGCGCAAACCAAAGGGTGACCAGAAACACGCCGAGACCGACCGAGATGCCGCGCACCATCGCCCCGACGACATATGCCGCGAACAGATCCAGAGGCGACAGGGGCGGGAGCAGCACGAAGATCAGATTGCCGGTGATCTTGGACTGGATCAACGAGGACGAGCTGTTGGCGAACGCGTTCTGCAGCACCGACATCATCACCAGACCGGGGATGAGAAACGCCGTGTAGCGGATCCGTCCGTCGAACACCGAAACGCGCGACTCCAGCACGTGTGAAAAAATCAGCAGGTACAAAAGCGACGTCAGCACCGGCGCGAGGATGGTCTGAAAGCTTACCTTCCAGAATCGCAGCAGTTCCTTGTAGAGCAGCGTCCGCCAGCCCGAACGGTGCGGGATCAGCTCCATACCCAGTTTCGTGCTCGGTTCGGCGCTCAGTTGAGTGCTCGAGTTGCTCATCCGGTCCGCTTCATGATTCTGAGAAAGACCTGCTCCAGATCGGCCTCCTGCAGTGCGAGCTCGGCGATCGCGACACCGTGCTCACGCAAAGCCGAGAGCAGGCTCTCGAGCTCTGCGTAACTGGTCAACGACAACAGGTAGCTCGCGCCTTCGTGCCTCAGGACGCGCTCGCGCCACACATCGGGCAAAGCGGCGGCGGTAAGTCGCACCGTCAGTCCCGCGAAACTCGACAGCAGGTTCTGCGTGGTGTCGAGCGCGACAACTTTTCCGGCCTTGAGCATCGCGATCCTGCCGCACAGGGCTTCGGCCTCCTCCAGATAGTGCGTGGTGAGGATGATGGTGTGCCCGTCGCGGTTGAGCTTGCGGATGAATCCCCACAGGCTTTGGCGCAACTCGACGTCGACGCCCGCGGTGGGCTCGTCGAGAACGATCACCGGCGGCTTGTGCACCAACGCCTGTCCCACCAGCACCCGACGCTTCATGCCACCGGACAGCGCTCGCATGTTGGCGTCGGCCTTCGAGGCAAGATCGAGGTGATGCAGGATCTCGTCGATCCACGCATCGTTGTTGGAGAGACCGAAATAGCCTGCCTGAATCCTGAGCGTTTCGCGAACGGTGAAAAACGGATCGAACACCAGCTCCTGCGGAACCACCCCGAGCAGCCTCCGCGCCCGGCGATAATCGGTCACCACGTCGTGACCGAGCACGCGCGCCGTCCCGCGGTCAGCGCGGGTCAGCCCGGCGACGATCGAGATCAGCGTCGTTTTGCCGGCGCCGTTAGGGCCGAGCAAGCCGAAGAATTCGCCCTCCTCGACCATGAGATCGACGCCGGAGAGCGCCTGCACGGCGCCGAAGCGGCGCGCGACATCGACGATTTCGACCGCGGCGCCCATCAGGGCAAAGATGGCGGCAAATCCATCCTGATCGAGGGCTCACTCAGGTGCCAACTGAGGTGCCAACCGAGGTGCCAACGGAGGTGTGGGGTCAGATGTGAAGTCAGTTCGGTTCCGCGGCCAGGAGCTCCTCGACGCCGTAGAGCTGCGCCAGCGAAGCCAGGCTCGGCGGAAGATGAGCAAACGTAAGTGGCTTGCCTTCGGCGACCGCGCGGCGCTTCCAGGCGAGCAGAAGTGCCACCCCGGCCGAATCGACCGCCTCGACACGTTCGAGATCGACCATGCCGGTCGCGGGCAGCGGCGCTTCGGTGCTGATCGCGAGCACCGTCGCGACGGAGTCCATAGTGAGCGAACCGGCAGGCAGCCAACGCTCGCCCTCCACCTGAAACGCGGTCGTGGCCTCGCTCACTTGGCAGGCGGCGGCGCCGGTCCCTTGTTTTTAGCGTCGAGCGTCTTGATCAGGCCGTCGATGCCGGAATTCCTGACGATGTCGGTGAACTCATCGCGGTAATTGGTCACCAGGCTCACGCCGGCAACCGCAACGTCATAGGCCTTCCAGCCTTCCGGCGTCTTGGCCATGTTGTAGTCGATCTGCACCGGCGCCTGTCCGGGACGACGCACTTCGGTGCGAACGACGACTTCGTTATCGCCGGGGTTCATGCGCAGCGGCTTGTAGTCCATGGTGTTGTCGCGATAGCCCGTCAACGCTCCCGAATAGGTGCGTACTAACAGTGTACGGAACTGGTCCGTGAGCTGCTGTTGCTGCTCGGGGGTAGCGTTCCGCCAGTTGCGGCCCACCGCCAATGCGGTCATGCGCGCGAAGTCGAAATGAGGCGCGAGCTTGGTTTCGATAAGCTGCTTGACTTTGGCTTGATTGCCGGCCTGCAGATCCTTGTCGGAGCGAATCGTGGCCAGCACGTCCTCGGCCACACGCTTGACCAATGCGTCGGGCGCCTCCTGCGCCAATGCCGGCTCCGCCGACAGCGCGAGCGGCAGCATAATCAGGATCGACAACAGCGAGCGTAGCATGGTGGTCCTCTTCGTATTCATGGCTGATGAGCGCATGGACAGCGTAAATGCGCATCGGTTCTTTGGCTTGACCGCGGTCAGAACCCTTTTTGCCAGCTGCCCTTCGGAGCGCCGATCGACATCGCGGCGTCACTCTTCCTCGGGCTCCGGCGGCGGCTTGCCGTTGTAGAGCTGGTAGCGCCGCGCTCTCAGGTAGGCGTTACGCAGGAAGCGGTACCTGTCGAGGGCCGCGGTGTCAAGCACGTCTTCGCTCTGCAGGAGTTGCGCGCGAGTGTCCAGATACCCGAGACCGTAAACTGAATTGCGAAGGGGCACGTTGCTGATATATCCCGCCGGACCGATGTAGAGCCGCACCAGCCAGCCGGTGCCGTCGCGCACTGTGGTCGGTCCGAACAAAGGAATGAATAGATAGGCTCCATCGGGCGCGCCCCACTTGCCGAAGGTCAGGCCGAAATCGTTGTGGTCCTTGGTAATTCCCATCATCGACGCGAGATCGAAAATGCCTCCCAGTCCGAAGGTCGAGTTCAGCAGGACGCGGCCAAAGGCGTCTCCGGCGCGATTGCCGTCGCCCTGCAGTGCGTCGTTGATGCCGGTAAAAAGGTCTTCGATGTTGCCGAAGAAATTGGATACGCCGGTGCGTATCGGCTCCGGCCAAATCTGGACGTACGCCTTGGCGACAGGCTTGATGACGGCATCGTCGACAGCCGTGTGCACGGAGTACATCGCCCGGTTCCATGGCTCCAGCGGGTCGACCTTCGACGGTGCAGCGGCGCAGCCGGCGAGCGCAACCGCGCAGATGGCGAGCGCGGATGCGATTG
>Ga0210402_10001049_pt1 | contig 29321 bp, 23 predicted proteins | sample IncBWC7MmetaG_FD_161055 | JGI IMG/M metagenome (GOLD analysis project Ga0210402, IMG submission 161055) | Forest soil microbial communities from Barre Woods Harvard Forest LTER site, Petersham, Massachusetts, United States - Inc-BW-C-7-M | ecosystem: Environmental > Terrestrial > Soil >...
GTAGGCCTCTAATCCGGTTCTTGTCCATCGGCCCGTATCTTTGCTCCACGCTTCCTTTAGACCCACCTCACGGTGACGCCCTTGCGCTTCGCTACCCTTCACCTCCATCAGGTTGGGACGGGACTTTCACCCGCTAGCCGCCGAACATCCACGGCGTACAACACGAAGGCCCCGGGCTGGGCGACCGGGGCCTGCGCCCTGCGTCTACAAACTTGAAACCAACTAGAACGTAAACTTCGCCGCAATCTGCAAACTGCGCGGTCCCCCGCTGCCAAGGAACGGATACCCGATGCCTACGTCGCCAGTAGCAGTCAGGTGCAGCGCACCCGCTGAGGTTCCGTTGGTGTTAATATTCTGCTGCGCTGCATCTGCAATGAAGTTTGGCAGATACGGATTCGCGAAGTTGGGATGGTTCAGGATGTTATACCCCTCAAAGCGAAGTTCCATGTTCAGCCGTTCGGTAAGTTGCGTCCTCTTGAAGAGAGAAAAGTCGAACTGACGGAAATGGGGACCGATCAGCGAATTTCGTCCTTCACTCCCGAAGTGCATCGTGTTCTTACAGCCGGTGAAGTTAGCGTCACAATTCTGGGCTGGATTGGCCGGGTTGATCGAAAGACAATTCCCAGCAGCCGTCCCGAGGCCATCAAGTGTGCACGGGACAGCGAACGAGGTGAGCTGCAGATAGTTGTTCGGATCGCTCTGGTGATAAACGATGGGGCCAACCACATCAGGTCTCGCGAAGAATTCTCCCGTCCCGTTGTAGTCGTCCTCAAAATTATAGTTCAGGTGGAATGGCTGGCCGGCCTGCACCGTGACAGTGCCGCTAAAGCCCCACCCGTTGCGAATCAACTTCATGCCGCCGCCGGGGCTGTCTGGAATCAAGTAAATAAAATTCCAGGCGATGCGGTTGCGGACGTCAAAATTGGAGTTGCCGCGATTGAAGCGGTTCGTCGCCTGACTGTTGTCCGGCTGCGCTGCGTTAGGAACGTAATCTTCCCCGTCGCTCGAATCGTCAATTGAGTGCGACCACGTATAGTTAAATGTCGAAGTCAATCCATGCCAGTCCTCGATATGCCAGCTGGTCTGCAGGGAGTTATAGATTGAATTTCCAGAGGTTTCTTCAAAGTTGTAATATACTCCGCCCCCTCCGGGTCCTAGCAACGCGCCAGGTGTGCAGCATCCTCCTTGGATTACATTTCCCCCTGCGTCGGTGACGATGTGATAGTCATAGGCTTGAATTTGCGCCAGCGTCGGCTGATTGAGATCGCGGAATCGAAGCAGTTTGTGCCCTTGCGATCCAACGTAGCCGAGTTGGAGCGTCATCTTGCGGGTAATCTGCTGCTGCAAGTTCAGGTTGTAGTTTTCCATGTAGGGCGTACGCAGATTCTGGTCTACACCGAAACGGTCAAACATATGACTTGCGAATTGGAAGACAGAAGCCGCTGAGTTGAGCGGCGATTTGAACGCGTTAGCGAGCAAGATCGGGTTCGGTCCGGCTCCCGAGTACGCGGCGCCCGGATCGTAGAAGCTGTTGAAGGGCAGATGGCCCATGAACATGTCCTGCGAATAAGCGTCATAGAAGATGCCGAACCCGGCGCGAACAACGGTTTTTTGGTGGCCCGTCACGTCCCAGGCGACACTGACGCGTGGAGCGACGTTATTGTAATCGGGTTGGTACAGTCGGCCCTGCCCGACCAGGATGTCCGCACCAGTCAATGGATTGAAATTCGTGAAGTTGCCGTGCTTTTCCTGGACTAGCCCGAAGTAGTCGTAGCGCAGACCGAGATTTAACGTCACGCGGCTCGACCAGTGGTAGCTGTCTTGCAAGTAGATCGCGTGCGAATTTTCGAACGTGTTCCGATTGGCGCCCCCGGAGTACTGGAAACCTCCGGTGGGAGTTCCTGCCAGAAAGTCAGACAGGGCGCCGAAGTTCAGACGGCCCTTGAAGTAGGAGTCGAAGTTCTGGGAAACCGTGGTCCGACGGAATTCATAGCCGGCTTTGATGTCGTGCTTCCCATGCTTCCACGAAATGTTGTCGATGTAGTGCCAGTTGGAATCCACACGATTCCGGGTATCGGTTGAACTGGCCCCCAACTGCGGGAAAGAGCCAACGCTGAAGCGGGGCAACCCCAGATCGATCCCCTTTGCGTTGGTGTTGAGGCCGATGCTTGCCGGATCAAAGTGCCGGTCCTGGGCGTAGAAACCTTCGGCAAAACGGTTCCAGCCGATGCGCGCTTCGTTAATGGTGGTTGGGGAAATCACGGAAACGAACGAGATACTGACCAACTGGACGCGAGTAGGTGTAAACGTGTTGTAGTTGGGAAGCGCGCCGCCACCCACAAGAGCCAGAGGAAAGCTCTGTTCACTGTCGCCGAGGAAGTACCGCCCACTCAGCGTATTGGCCTGGTTGAACTGATGATCGATTTTGATAATCCCGCCGTTGACATTATTGGAAAACGGAGTGGCGAGAATGGTATTGGAAGACACTTGTGTCTGCGCAATCGGATCTACGACGGTCGATTGTGAAGCGATGCAGGAGCCCGTGCCGTTTGGAGTCGGCCAGCCCTTGCCTGCGGCCAGAAGATTTGCGATGACCGGGTTAATACCGCCCGCTGGGGTGTTATTGGTGATGTCTGCCGCGGTTGGGACGCAAGAAGGTGTGGACTGCGCGCCCACTTCGCGGAGCCCCTCGTAGTCAACGAAGAAGAAGGTCCTGTCCTTGATGATCGGGCCGCCGAAGGACCCGCCAAATTGATTGTTGTGGAATGGATTCTGCGGTAGCGAGGTGCTGTTGAAGAAGTTCCTGGCGTCCAACGCATTGTTGCGGAAAAATTCGGATGCGCTGCCGTGATACTGGTTGGTCCCGCTCTTGGTTACGATATTCACCACCGCGCCGGCGCTGCGGCCGTACTCGGCTTCGAAGTTGGAGGCCACGTGCAATTCTGAAATCGATGCCACGGGCAGGATGGTCGCCGGAGTGCCAAACACGCCCGCTTCATTGATGGCCGGATCATTGCGATAGCCATCGTTCATGTCCGTGCCGTCGAGCAGGAAGTTGTTGGCGCGGCCGCGGGCGCCGTTCACCGAGAAAATGCCAAAGGAACCGGGGGAATCGGTGATTTGGTCAGGGGATCCGGTGACCCCAGGAACAAGAAAGATCAACTTCTGGTAATCCCCGCCGTTGACCGGAAGCGAAGTGACGAGTTTCGATTCGAGGATGCCGCCCAGCGTGTTCGAAGTCGAATCCACCATTGGCAGGTCTTCGCCCTGTACGATAACCGTTTGTGCCAACTGTCCGGGTTGCAGCGTCACATCTGCGCGCCGCTCCGAGGAAACCTCTACCTTGAGCCCGGTGACCACACCGAGCTTGAAACCGGCCTTCTCCACACTGACGCTATACATACCAATGGGCAATTCGGGCGCGGCGTAGCTGCCGTCATCAGAGGTCGTGACCGTGCGGACCAGCCCCGTATCCAGGTTCTTGATACTCACCGTGGCGCCGGGAACGGCTGCTCCTGAACTGTCGGTGACGCTCCCCAGGATCGTCCCGCGGAAGGTCTGCGCAAACGTCGATGCCCCCGCAAAAATTGTCAATGCAAATGCAACCAGCGCAAGCGTGCGAATAGCGCGGAAAAAGCTGTTCATCAGCTACTCCTTGATCGATTCAATAGTCATCTCGAAACCCCGAGAGTTTTGCGGACGCCTTCCCCGACGAAGCGTCCAAGGACACCTTGGACTGTTGCCAATGAACATACTCAGAGAACGGAAGAGAAGCAAGGTTTTCAAGAGAGAATGTTTCTATTTGAACTATCAGGCAACCACGGGAATCTGTCGCGAGATTTACGTGATACCGGTCACAAACTAGCTCCGGCAGGGCTGCCGCCAACTCGCTAGTTCGGTGGGGATGCGGTAGATTGGAAGATTGACGATTCAACGAAAGATTGCGCTTTAGGGCTTGCGGGCAAAATTATGGCCGAGAAACTACCATCGCTGGTGATCGTGGGACGGCCGAACGTCGGCAAGTCCACATTGTTCAACCGGCTGACCGGAACGCGCCGGGCGATTGTCACCGACGAACCCGGCATCACCCGCGACCGCATGTACGGCAAATCCGAGTGGAACGGCCGGGTGCTGGAGGTGGTGGACACGGGCGGAATTGTGCCCGACGACAAGGCCTTGATCCCGACCGAGATTTTCCGCCAGGCGCGTGTGGCGTTCGAAAACGCCGCCCTGCTGGTGCTGGTGGTGGACAGCCAGGCAGGCTTGACGCCGCTGGACCAGGAACTGGCGCGACTGCTGCGCAGCACGGGAAAGCCGTTTGTGGTGGCGGTGAACAAGATCGATTCCGCGATGCAGGAAGCGAACGCGGCGGCCTTTTATTCCCTGGGCGTCCCCGTGTTTCCCATTGCCGCTGAGCATGGAACCGGTGTCGACGACCTGCTGGACGAAGCTTTGAAACAGGCGCTGGGACACGCGGTGGAGGACCAGACGCCCGACAAAAAAGAAGTCGAAATCGCCATCATCGGTCGTCCAAATGTTGGGAAATCCACTTTGCTGAACCGCCTGGCGGGAGAAGAGCGCTCGATCGTTTCGCCGATTCCCGGAACCACGATGGACAACGTGGATACGGACGTGGTGCGCGACGGGCGCGTGTATCGCTTCGTGGACACGGCAGGTATCCGGCGCAAAGGCAAGACCAAGTTGGTCGCGGAGAAACTAAGCGTGGTGATGGCACGCCGCGGCCTGGAGCGCGCCGATGTGGCGTTGCTGATAATCGACGGCGAGCATGGGGTGACGTCTGGCGATGCCACGATTGCAAACTACGCCGAAGAATCCGGACGGTCGGTAATCATCGTGGTCAACAAATGGGACCTCGCGGTCGAAGCCGCGCAGCGCGCCGAAGACGTGTCGGAGAAGACCGCCCGCGGCAAGGCCAAGCGCGCAGCGGCCGGTGGCGCGAAGCAACGGCCGGTGGACAAGCATAAGCTGCTGTTTGATTACGAAAAGATGGTGCAGCAGAAATTCAAATTCCTGAGTTACGCCCCGATTATTTTTCTTTCGGCGAAGACCGGCGAGCGCACCGAAAAACTCTATTCGTTGATCGACCACGTTGCTCAGTCGCGGAATCGCAAGGTCTCCACGGGTGAGCTGAACCGCTGGTTGAAGGAAGATGTGGATTTGCAGCGGGCGTCAAACCCGAAGGCCCGGCCCGTTCGTATTTATTACATGACGCAGGCGAAAACCGCGCCGCCGGTTTTCTTGCTCTTCACCAATCAAAAGAGGCCCTTGCACTTCAACTTCGAACGCTTCCTGGAAAACCAGTTGCGCGCCAAATGGGATTTCACCGGCACCCCGGTCCGCTTCATTCAACGCTTGAAAAAGCGCGAAGATCGCTCCCCCGCCGGCGGCGATGCGGAGCAGGATCGCTGACTTTTCCGTCCGGAGACGCCGCCTCACCCGGTTCAAGACTGTGGCTGCCCGTGAAGCCTTCTGATAAACTCACACCGTGAACGCGGGAAGTCCCCTGCCCCGCGCTCTTTGAGGGTGAACCGAACTCCAAAATGAGCAGCGCAGCCTCACTGGCAATTTCCGAGGAGCAGGACGAGCGGTATTACCGCATCGGCGAAGTCAGCCGCATCACCGAAGTCCGTCCCTTTGTTCTGCGTTATTGGGAAGAGGAATTCCCCATGCTGGAGCCGGTAAAGGGCCGACAGGGCTATCGATTGTATCGCCAGCAGGACGTTGATCTGGTCCTGAAAATCAAGCGACTGCTCTACGACGAAGGCTTTACGATCGCCGGCGCCCGGCGCCACCTGCGGGACCTCGAAAACGGCGGCGGCCTCGAAGCCGCTGTCGAAGAACTTACCGCCTCCACCGTAACCGAAGGCGAAGCGGTCAAATTAAACCGCAAAATGCTTCTCGACCTGCGCGATTCTCTCCGCAGTTTCTTGACGCTTCTTGAAGGCAAGTGATACCGTTGAATTGGTAAGTTTGCGGCCGTTTAGCGTGACCGCTCCGGTCGGGACGTAGCGCAGCCTGGTAGCGCGCACGCTTGGGGTGCGTGAGGTCGCGAGTTCAAATCTCGCCGTCCCGACCATTCTTTCTTCCTCAGATAAACCTGGCTTTTCTTTTCCGTTCCTACGTCATCGCCTCGATATTTCCTACAGCCCGTTGAACCCTGTCTTCACTCGGTAAGGAGAACCGATCAAATGCATATCTTTTGGATACCCTCCGAACAGCTCAGGATCGCGATTATGCCGCGGCCACGCGGCGGCGATTGGCTTCCGGATGACATCGAATTCGTCCGACGGGCCGGAATAAAAGTGGTTGCCTCCGCGCTAACGCCAGGCGAGATTGAGGAGTTGGCTCTGACAGAGGAACAAAACTGTTGCGCTAAAAAGGGCATAAATTCTATGGCATAGCGGCTTGCCTCTTAATCCAGCGAGAGATGCGAGGGGATGAAGCCCTCGCAATGGCCGAGGCAGCAAGGGGCTGTTCGATCCCTGACTCGCCAGGACAGCGAACGTGGATCAAGAAATTCGAAAACCGAAAGCAGCCCAAAATGCAATCCTGAGCCGAACTGTTTGCTTTTCCGACTACAATATAGGAAGGGGTCTGTACAGACGTGAAAAAGGCGCGGGTGTTGCTGACGAATGATGATGGGTACCAGGCTGCCGGGTTGAAGGCTCTGGCGGAAGAGTTGCGCGCGATCGCAGACGTGAGCATTGTTGCGCCGAGTTGGGAGCGCAGCGGAGCCGCACAGAGCCTGACGCTGCGCCAACCGATTGTGTGCCATGCGACCGGCGAGAATGAGTGGGCCATCGATGGGACGCCGGCCGACTGCGTGATCGTGGCGCTCCACAAACTGCTGAAAGAGCCGCCGGACCTGGTGATTTCGGGAATCAATCACGGCGCGAACCTGGGCGAAAATGTCTATTACAGCGGGACAGTCGGCGCGGCACGCGAAGCGGTAATTCATCACGTGCCGGGGCTCGCGATGTCGCTGTGTTCAAAGCGAGGCAAGTCGGATTTTGCACCGTCAGCGAAAATCGCGCGGCACGCGGCCGAGCTGATTCTGAAAGAAGGGTTGCCGCCGCAGGTGCTTCTCAACGTGAACGTGCCGGAAAACTGGCATGGCGGGGTGAAGTTCACGCGGCAATCGAAGAAAATCACGCGCACCGTTTTGCGCGAGGGCAAGGATCCGCGCGGACAGGATTATTATTGGCTCAGCGAGCAGCGGATCGACAGCGGAATGGAACTCGACGCCGAAACGGACTACGCGGCCGTGTTCGCAGGCCAGACTTCCGTCACGCCGCTCCATCTTGACCCGACCCACACGGAATCACTCAACCACCTAAGCCACTGGGCCGAGTTGCTCGCCTCGAAGTAGCCCCAGTGAAAATCAATCCGCGCCCCGGAAATCGTTTTGCACGGTAGAATACCGGGGCCATGGCAGAGTCCTCTACTTACGATGTGGTTGTAATCGGCGCGGGCGTATTCGGCTCGTGGACGGCGTGGCATCTAGCGAAACGCAATCTGAAAGTTCTGGTGCTGGACGCCTACGGCGCGGCCCACGCGCGCGCCAGCTCCGGCGGAGAGACGCGCATAATCCGCATGAGCTACGCTGCGGACGAAATTTATACGCGCTGGTCGCAGCGATCCCTTGTGGAATGGAAAGAGCTTTCGGCCGCGTGCGGCCAGCCGCTTTTTCAGCAAACAGGCGTCTTGTGGCTCGAAGGCGCAGACGACCTCCGGCTGCGTGAATCGCAAGCCACCATCGAGCGTTGCGGAATCGCCCACGAAGTGATGGACAACGCGGCGCTTGCAAAACGCTATCCGCAGGTGAATTTCGACGGCGTCAGCCGCGGCCTGCTCGAACCCGGCAGCGGCGTACTTTTGGCTCGGCGCGCCGTGCAATCGGTGATCGAGGAAACAAAGAAGAAAAATGCCGACTTCCTGATCGCGCAAGCCATCACACCGGATGGCCGTGGAACAATCTCAAAGCTGGCGACATCGCGGTGCGGTGCTTTTTCTGCCGCACACTTCGTCTTCGCCTGCGGCCCCTGGCTCGGCAAAGTCTTTCCGGAACTCCTCGACCAGCGCATCTTCCCCACCCGCCAGGAAGTTTTTTTCTTCGGCAGCCCGCCGGGCGACCCACGTTTTATCGCACCAGCTTTGCCCACATGGCTCTTCAACCACGACGAAGTCTACGGCATGCCCGACATCGAATCGCGCGGCCTGAAAATGGCCCGCGACACCCATGGCGAGCGCGTTGACCCCGACACGCAATCACGCATCGTAAGCGCCGAAGGCGCTGAGTGGGCGCGAAACTATGTCGCTCGCCGGTTCCCCGCCCTCAAAGACGCCCCCATCGTCGAAACACGCGTCTGCCAGTACGAAAACACTTCGAACGGCGATTTCCTGATCGACCGTCATCCCGACATGCCCAACGTCTGGCTCGCCGGCGGCGGCTCTGGCCACGGCTTCAAGCACGGCCCCGCCCTGGGCGAATACCTGGCCGCGCAAATCTGCGGCGAAGGAAAAGCGGAACCTCGCTTCTTCATAACGAGCAAGGCGACACAGCAGAAAAGGGCGGTATTCTAATGCTTCATGGCCTCCAACGAAACTTTCCCCGAGCGTTTACGTCTTTATTAGAGTAGGAGTTTGCCCCAAGCCTTTCCCACAGTCATTTCGACGATTCGGTTCTAGGAGGAAGCATGCAAGGAGCACGAAAAGGAGCCGGGCAGGGTGTGCTGGCATTGCTGGGCCTGCTGTTGGCATTGACGCTGCCAGCGACAGCAGCGGCCGCGCCCGCGGAGGAATTTCACGTCCCGGTGGAATATTACAAACTACCGAACGGATTGCGCGTAGTGCTTTCGCAAGATCACACCGCGCCGACAGTTTGCGTGGGCGTTTATTACCGCATCGGATTTCGCATCGAGCCGAAGGATCGCACCGGCTTCGCGCACCTCTTCGAGCACATGATGTTCCAGGGCTCGAAGAATCTCGGCAAAATGGAATTCATCAAGCTGATCCAGACGAACGGCGGAATCCTCAACGGCTCTACGCGCTTCGATTTCACCAACTATTTTGAAGTGGTCCCCTCGAACAAGCTGGAAACTATTTTGTGGGCGGAAGCCGACCGCATGAGCGGGCTCGCTGTAACCGAAGACAATCTGAAAAATCAGCAAGGCGTGGTGGGCAACGAAGTGAAGGTCAACGTGCTGAACCGACCCTACGGCGGATTCCCCTGGATCGACCTGCCAATGGCTGCAAACACCAACTGGTACAACGCGCACAATTTCTACGGCGACCTGACAGACATCGAATCGGCAAAGTTGGATGAAGTGAAACAGTTCTTCGACACCTACTACGCGCCGAACAACGCCGTGCTGGTGATCGTGGGCGACTTCGAAAACGCCGACGCCAAAAAAATGGTGGAAAAGTATTTTGCCGGGATCAAATCGGCAAAGGTGCCGCCGCAACCCGACCTGACCGAGCCCAGACAGGGAAAAGAAAAGGTTGTCATAAAGAAAGATCCACTGGCGCCGCGCCCGGCAATTGCCATCGGCTACCAGATGCCGGAACGCAACTCGCCGGAATATTACGCCATGGGGTTGCTGGAACAGATGCTGATCGAAGGTGACGACAGCCTGCTGCGGCAGGAACTAGTGCAGAAGCGCGGACTGACGGACAGCATCGAGGGCGGCATCAACATGCTTGGAAACATGTTCAACTACAAGGGCCCGATGCTGCTTGCCGCGGATGTCACCTATGACCCGACCACAAAACCCGAAACGGTCATCGAGGCCATTGACACGGTGATTGAACCGTTGCGCACCAAGCCCGTCGACCAGAAAACGCTCGACCGCGCGCGAGTGAAACTTCGCTCCAGTCTGTACGACACGATGGGCGAGTTCGGCGGATTCGGCTTGATGGATCTCCTCGCCAGCTTTGCTCTCTTTGACGACAATCCTGCTCGCGTGAACGATCTGGTCAGCCAATTCAACAAAGTGACACCAGAACTCGTGCAGAAGACCGCGCAGGAATATTTGCGCTCCACCAACCGCACCATCATTGAACTGCAACCCGCACCGAAAGACGCCGCCGCGCCGGCGAAAAACCAGTAGGCGAGGAGAATCCGAATGAAGATGACAATAAAAAGGCTGGGTCTGCTGGCAATTACGGGAACGATTCTGGGAATTGCGCCTGCCATGGCGCAAAAGCAGCAGCCGCCCGAAGGCGGTCCGCCAAAAGCGTTTACCGTACCGGCGAATGAAACCTACACGCTGCCAAACGGAATGAAGGTCACGCTAGTGACCTACGGAATTATCCCGAAAACGGCCATTAGCCTGGCCGTGGATGCCGGAGAAATTAACGAAGGAACGGGCCGCGTCGGCGTAGCGAGCCTGACGACCGACCTGATGAAGGAAGGCACGGAGAAACTGAGTGCTCAACAAGTGGCGGAAGCCGCCGCGCGCATGGGCAGCACGCTCGAAGTTCACGCCGGCAATGACCAGACCAAGATGGAAATCGATGTCCTGCAGGAGTTCGCGCCCGACGCCGTTAAACTGCTCGCCGACGTGGCGCAGCATCCGCGCCTGCCTCAATCTGAAATCGACCGGTTGAAAAATGACGCGTTGCGCCAGATCGCCCTGCAAAATTCGCAGCCCCAAACCATCGCCTTGGTGAAATTCCGGAAAATCCTTTACGGAGATCATCCGTACGCGACAGTGGTCCCTAGCGAATCCGACATCAAGAAGCTGACCATCCAGGATGTGAAGGATTTCTACGCCGGAAACTTTGGCGCGCAGAGGGCGCATCTCTACGTCGCGGGAAAATTCGACGCCGCAGCCGTCAAGAAAGCCATCTCTGAAAGTTTTGCAGGCTGGAGCAAGGGACAAGCGCGCATAGAGAATGTTCCGGTGATGAAGCCTCAGCATGTGCTGGACCTGACGGACCGCCCTGGTGCTCCGCAGTCGACGCTGATTGTGGGTCTGCCGGTGCCGCCGGCAACCAGTCCTGATGCGGTCGCGCTCGGTGTCACCAATGCGTTGCTCGGTGGCTCCTTCAATTCGCGCATTACCGCGAACATCCGCGAAGCGAAGGGCTACACCTATTCCCCGCGCAGTGAAGTTTCCCGCCGCTATCACGACGGATACTGGGCGGAAACAGCGGATGTAACCACGCAATTTACCGGACCTTCGCTGAAGGAAATCTTTGCCGAGGTTACGCGCATGCAGCAGGACCCTGCTACCGATGCCGAGCTGAAAGGAATCCAGAACTACTTGTCGGGAATCTTTATAATCCAGAACTCCAACCGCAGCGCCTTGATCGGACAACTCGAAAACGTGGACTTCCAGGGTCTCGGCGAAAATTATCTGAAAACGTATGTGGGCAAGGTGAATGCCGTCACCCCAGCGGACGTCCAGAAGATGACCCAGAGCTACATCAAGCCGGAAGAGATGACCATCGTGGTCGTCGGCGACAAAGCAAAGATCGCCGACCAGTTGACGCCGTTCCAACCTGCAAAATAACGGGGATCCATGTAGCTTAAGTCTTTTTCAGACGGCGGCGGGAAGCGTCGGAAGCACGCGCGGCGCTCTCCTTCCGCTTCGCTTTTTCGATGTACAGGTTTTGGTCTGCTTCCTGTAGAAGTTTTTCCACCCGCTCGCCTTCTCCGTGATAGACCGATGCGCCAATGCTGGCGGAAAGGGGCGGGTGTTCCTGGTCGGCCGCGAGCGTATCGCGGATGCGCGTGGCCACGCGCTCGGCTTCTTCCTCGCGCGCCTCCGGAAGAATGAGGGCAAACTCGTCGCCACCATAGCGCGCCGCGGTATCAATCGCGCGGCAGTGAAAGCGCAGGATGTCCGCCACACGGCAGAGAGCGCGGCTGCCGACAAGGTGTCCGTACGTGTCGTTTATCTTTTTTAGCCCATCAAGATCGAGAAGCAGGACTGCAAAAGGCCGGCCGGTACGGAGCGTGCGTTCCGTCTCCGTATCCAGAACATCCAGAAGTTTTCGATAGTTGGCGAGGCCCGTCAGCGGGTCGCTGGCCGCCAGATGCCGCACCTGCTCAAAAACCTTTGCGCTATCGATTAAGGAGCCACCCAGCAAAATCGCGTAGCTCATCACATTCATCGATTGCGCGAAAACGAACGGGCCGTCCAGCAACCGGACCGACTGACAAGCCGCGAGTTGAGCGGCCAAATTCAACCAGACGGCCAGGTACACCGACTTGTCGAAGCCGGAATCCTGCAGGTACTTTCGCCGGCGGTAGCCAAATAGCGCAATCAGAAAAATTATCGCGGGGACAAGCTGTAGCGGATTTGGAATGATTGCTTCGGGCTGGTGCGAAACTTCCGGCGGAAGCCTGCGCAGCATCGCGGTGATCAGATACGTCAGTGCAAGCACAGCAAACAAGCCGCCGGCAATTTCCGCTTTTGGATGTCGCGACCGTGGCCGGAAATGCTCCACCAGCAGGGCCATCGCAAATAGCAGTGCCAGCAGCAGGCGGCTGATCCACCACGCTACCGGCGCCCACAGATACCAGACCTGCGATTCGTGAATCAGCTGAAAAAACAGGATGCTGGACGCGATCAGTGTTGCGCCGGAAAGCAGGAAGCCCGAGCCCAGAATCAGCGAGATCCGATCCTGGGTGCCCTGAAACCGGACCAACGCAACCGCTGCGAACACAAAGGCGAAAATGCCAGTGGTGATTTGAAGATAGCCTTGCAGGATTGGGTTGGGCCGCAGCGTGATTTCGCGCAGCCAGTCCGCGGCCAGAAAAATCAGCAGGAAGCCGGCCCCGTGCAGCAGGATCCGCTGGAACTGGCGCCGCTCGAAAATGAATGAAATATCGCTCATGGTGTGGCCCGATTCTAACCGGACCAACCTCGTCCTTTATATATCTTATTAGACGCCAAAGTGGGAATGGGTGTTACTCCAGAAATCCGCGTTGTGAACCAAGAGATATCCGCTGTGGAAAATTAACCGCACTGTACGATGGGACAGGGTAGGCTCCGCCTTTCAGCGTCGCGGCCCGAATGGCGCAGGAAAATAAAGACTTGCGCGGCAAACCCGTATTGCGCAATATATCAGTATTGAAACGATTCAATAAGAGGCCTTTCTTGACGAAGCACTCCGCCAAAGCCAAACCCGCGGCGCGAACCCGACAAAGCAAGCCCGGGGAACTGACCCTGCAGGAGATTCTTTCCCAACCGCGCGTCTGGAGCGAAACGGAGACCCGATTGCGCGAAGTCCGGCTGCCTGAAAAATTCTCCGAGCTTTTTTCGCCGCGCAGCCCCTGGCTTTTCGTGGGCTGCGGCTCCAGCTACTACCTCTCCCGCCTGATCGCTGCTCTCTGGACCAAGCATTTCTACATCCCGGCAACCGGCGTGCCCGCTTCGGAGCTGCTCTTTGCTCCGGAGGAAACGCTTCGGCGGCTGGGGGCAGAACAAGTTGTGATGATGTCGCGCTCCGGCGAGACCACGGAAGTGCTGCGCGCGGCGGAATTGCTACGGAAACACCCGACCGTGCAAACCCTTGGGGTTACCTGCAATCCAGAAAGCCCGCTGGAAACGTTGTGCACGCACTCTTTCAAACTCACCTGGGCGGATGAAAGAAGCACGGTGATGACCCGGTCCTTCACCGCGATTCTGCTGGCGTTTCAGAGATTGGGATTGCAATTCGTGGGCGACAGCCAGTTCTCCGGCGCGCTCGATCAATTGCCCCAGCGCGGGCAGGAATGGCTGGACGCCGATGCCAAAAGGATCCAGGAATTCACCTCCAGGAAAAAATTTGCCGACTATGTCTTCCTCGGCCAGGGCGCGCATTATTGGCTGGCGCAGGAAGCCGGGTTGAAAATAACGGAAATGTCCTCTTCGTACGCACAGGTATATCACTCGCTGGAATTCCGCCACGGGCCACGCTCCATCGCCGGTCCGAACACGCTGATCACATTTTTTATCTCCGAAGCGGCAGCCGAGGCGGAAACGCTGCTGGTGAAAGAACTGAAGGAGCTGGGGGCGGGAATTTGCGTGATTGTGAATCGCGCAACGCCGGAACTAAAGAAGCACAGCGACCTGCTGATCGAATTGTCCCTTGATGGACCCGAGTTTGCACGGTACGCTGTGACCGCAATTCCTGCACATCTGATGGGAACCGCCATCGGCCTGAGCAAGGGCCTGAACCCGGACGCGCCGAAAAATCTCACGCGCGCCGTGGTGTTGGGCTCCAACGGCAGCAAACCGCCGAAAAGGAGAGGTGTTTGAGCACACCAGCTGGCACCATCGACGCCGGACCCCGCCTGCGTAGAACCCTCACTCTCTGGAATCTGATCGTTATTGGCATGGTCATCATCCAGCCGATCGCTCCCATGGGAATTTACGGGGTGATCAACAATGCCGCCGGCGGCCACGTCGTCACGACGATCCTGATTGCGCTGATCGCCATGTTTTTCACGGCGATCAGTTACGGCAAAATGGCGCGCGTGTATCCGAGCGCCGGCTCGGCGTACACCTACGTGGGCCAGGAGATTCACGCCGGCCTCGGCTACCTGACGGGCTGGGCGATGGTGATGGACTACATTCTGAATCCGCTGATCTGCACGATCATCTGCAGCAAACTTACGCAAAACATCATCCCCGAAATTCCATACTGGGCATTGGCCATTTTCTACGCAGTGTTTTTCTCCGTGCTGAACCTTGGCGGCGTAAAGACTTCCGCCCGCATCAATGAAGTGTTTGCGGCAGGAATGACTGTGGTCGTGGTCATCTTTTTCGTTTTCGTGTTCCGCTTCGTCCTCGGTTATCACCAGAGGGGTCCTGGTTTTTTCACCGAGCCGTTCTACAATCCGGCCACGTTTAACCTCAGTTCCATCGGGAGGGGAACGTCGCTCGCCGTGCTGACTTACATCGGCTTTGACGGGATCTCCACCTTTTCCGAAGAAGTCGAAAACCCGCGCCGCAATATCATGCTCGCCACGGTGCTGGTCTGCGTTGTCGCGGGCGTCCTCTCCGCCACGGAAGTTTACGCCGCGCAGCTTGTGTGGGGCTCGAAACCCTTTCCAGCGGACAAGGTGGAATCCGCATTCCCAATCGTGGCCCAGCAGATTGGAGGATTTTTCCTCTTCCACCTGCTGAATTTTACGGTGCTGATCGCCAATATCGGCTCGGGCATCGCCTCGCAGCTCGCGGCCGCGCGATTGCTTTATGGGATGGGCCGCAATGACGCGATTCCGAAAAGCTTCTTCGGGAAAATCGAGGAAAAGCGGCGGATTCCTGCGAATAACGTCATGCTCATCGGCGCGGTCGCCTTAATCGGCGCTTTTCTTATCACCTATGAGCGCGGCGCGGAGTTGTTGAACTTCGGGGCATTTATCGCTTTCATGGGCGTGAACGCGGCCGCTTTCGTCCACTATTACCTCCGTTCAAACGAGAAAAAGCTCGGCAACCTGCTGATGCCGCTCATCGGTTTTGTCGTGTGCGGCTTAATCTGGTGGAACTTGAGCCCGCCGGCCAAAATCGCGGGAACCATCTGGCTCACGCTTGGCGTCGCTTATGGAGTCTGGAAAACCTCCGGATTCCGCAAGCAGATGTCTTTCGAAATTCCACCGGAAGAGTAAACCGTCAGGTTCAAGCGGCGATCCTGCCAAGTCGTGATAGCGAAGTTCCCTTCCTGCATTCAGCGGCCGACGGTTGCATGAGCATGCTTTTGCATTTGCTATTTCAGGGGCTGTCACCGGATGATAGGCGAGGCGGGGGCATGAAAGCACAAAGCAGGCGCGGACTGGTCACCATGCGCGATGTTGCACGCGCCACGGGCTTTTCCCCGGCGACCGTTTCCATCGTCATGAATGATGCTCCGCTGGCCAGGTATATCGCCGCCGGCACGAAAAAAAAGATTGAAGAAACCGCCAAGCGCCTGGGTTACCGCCCCAACGCCATGGCCCGCTTTCTGCGCAGCAAGCGAAGCCAGAGCATCGGGGTGATGCTCACCGACGTGATGGATCCCTTCTGCACCCCGATCATGCGCGGCATCGAAAACGCCCTCTACCCCCTGGCCTATCTTCCAATTTTTTCAGACGCTCACAACCAGCGCGAACGGTTCGAGCGCTACCTGGAAATGCTGCTGGAGCGTCACGTGGACGGTCTGATCGTGGTTGCCAACTGGCTCCTCGTGGACATTCACGTTCTGGCGGATCTGAACAAGGCGGAAGTTCCCACGGTCACCATCGGCTGGGAAATTCCTGGACACCGGGTGAGCTCCGCCATGGTGGACAACGAAGCCGGCGGCCGCATGGCGCTGGAGCATCTCTATCAACTCGGCCACCGGCGCATCGCGGCTATCCTCGGGCCGAAACGCCTGATTGACAGCGCGCCCAGGTGGCGTGGCATTCAGAAATTCGCGCAGTCCGTGAAACTTGAGGTCGATTCCTCACTGGTGACACGGCTGCCGGACGTGTTCGACGCCAACGCAAGTTTCGAGCACGGCTATCGCCTGACCGAGGAATTGCTGCAGAAGAAAAAGAAATTCACCGCCCTGCTCGCGTTCGACGACCTGACGGCGCTCGGCGCGATCCGCGCGCTGGTCAAGGCCGGCGTCAGCGTTCCGGAGCAATGCTCGGTGATTGGTTTCGACGATGTGGCCGTCTCCGGCCTCTCCGTACCATCGCTCACCACCGTGCGCCAACCGCTTGAAACCATGGGCGCCGGGGCAGTGAACATCGTGATGGAAGCCATCAAAGCCGGGCACGAGAATCGCGACTGGAGCCCGGTGGCGCAGAAGTTGCACGTGGAACTGGTAATTCGAGATTCGACACAAGCTATCTGAAGAAACCTGCAAGCCACACGACAAAGACGCGAGATTTTCGCGTCTCGCGCCTTTTCTTTCCTGAATCGTAAGCGATTACTGCTCTGTGGGTGGAATGAAAACCGCCGCGGGAACGAAGAACTCCACATCCTTGAGTTCGGTCTTCACTTTCATGCTTTGGAATTTCCCTTTTGCACCACCATTGCCGGCAAAGGTCAAAAGGTACTGGCTGTTGAGGTGCACGAAAATCTCATCCAGATACGGCTTGATCGTAACTGGCGTTTGCGTGCCCAGAAAATAGGATTCCGCACCGGTGTCCTGGGAAAGTTTGTCCAGGTTGTTCTGCGCATTGTTCCCCAGGCGGAAGGAATGCCCGCGGTGGCTGGCGCTCGGATAATAAATCGTCCAGATGTTGGTGTTCTGCTTCTCCGCACGCGAGATCAACGGATCAAGATCCGGATAGAATGGACCAAATCCCGGTCCGCGGAAATAATCGATGCCGGAGGTAATCAAAATTATCGAGCGGCGCGGGCCCGTCTTCGGCCAGCGTTTCAGCAGGTCAATGGCCCCAAGATACGGGCTGGAGCCGAGCGAACCGATGCCGACAGGCAGGCGCAAAGCCTTGGCCGCCAGTGCGTGGTCTGGCGTGAAATCCTGAATCACCCGCGTGCCGTTGTTTGTGAGGTAGCCGACCATGATGGCGGTGGAAGCCGGCTGCGCCATGATGAATTCGCGCAGATAGTCCCACTGGCCGCCGGCCGAAGAGTCGATTGAATCGTCAATCAAAATGGCCAGGAAGAGCGAGTCGCCTTTCTCCCAGTCGCCGATCTGTTTGCGATCCTTTCCTTGAAACAGCTGAACACTGTCTTTCGGGATATTCGAAACATCGGCGTCTTTCTTGCCCGCCGCGGTGACGGTGAACGTGACATTCCCCGTCGCCTGCGATTGAGCCTTCGCCGATGGGGTAAACAGTAAAGCTGCGGTAACCACCGCACCAAGGAACGTGCTGAGTCTGGGTTGTATCATGTGTAATTCTCCTCTTGTCTTTCCACCCAGTTAGATGCATGGAGCGCAAAAAGCATATATCACGATTTGGTAAAAAGTCTGCAGCCAGAGCCTTCGCGCACCCTTCGAGTGCCTTTTTCCGCCGTGACCGCAACTATCTGCGCGCCTCCGTGTTTTATTGTGGTGCGGGCCCTTCCGCCTGTTTCATTTCGATGCTTACTGGCGGACGCACAACCACATTTTTTCGCCTCTGCTGGCCGTTCAAGGCGCGTGTGGGCGCCTGCCTGAGCGTCCTCTCTGGCGGCCCTGCACCGGAAACTTTGCAAGCTATTATCCAGCCACATCTGAATTAGAATAGGGCCGCGTGCGGCGGCTGAGTTTTTGCCCCGTCAGGGAGAGTTCGGAAGAACATGCCAGTGATGCGGTCGATATTGCTTGCTGCTTCCCAAAACAAATGGCTGCGGGAGAACGCGGTGAACTACCCGTTCGTCCGGAGAAGCGTTTCGCGATTCATGCCTGGAGAAAGCCTGGACGCGGCGATGGAGGCAGCGCGGGGACTGGAACAAAAGAAAATTGCCAGCGTGTTCACCAACCTGGGCGAAAACGTCAAGGATCGCGCCGAGGCGCTGCAAGTGACCGGGCATTACCTTGAAGTTTTGCGGCGCATCCACGAGTCCGGCTTGAACACCGAGATATCCGTGAAGCTGACGCAGCTTGGCCTCGACCTCTCCGCCGATTTCTGCCTTGAAAATCTGGACAGAATTATCGCCCACGAAAAAAAAGATGCCATCGTTTGGGTGGACATGGAAGCAAGTCCGTACGTGGATGCGACGCTGGACATTTACAAACGGGCGCTCGCCAAATATCCAAACGCGGGAATTTGCCTGCAAACGTATCTATATCGCACGCAAAAAGACGTCGAAGGATTGCTGCCGATGCGGCCGTCGATCCGCCTGGTAAAAGGCGCTTACAAGGAACCGCCGGAGATCGCTTATCCCAATAAACACGACGTGGACGAGAACTATTTCGCGCTGGCAACTGCAATGATGGCGGCCCAGGCATCCGGCCGCTGCCCGCGCGCGGCCTTTGGCACGCACGACATAAACCTGATTCGCCGGCTTGCCGAATATGCCGCTCACAATGGATACCCTAAGAACCATTTCGAAGTGCAAATGCTCTACGGCATCCAGCGCGAAGAACAGGAGCGCCTGGCCCGCGACGGGTATCGCTCGGGGGTTCTGGTAGCCTACGGAACGTATTGGTATCCGTGGTTCGTGCGCCGCCTGGCGGAGCGGCCGGCAAATTTGTGGTTCATGGCGCGAAATCTGTTCGCTGCCTGAACCGTGGGAGGAGTGGATTGCGAAGTCCGCGGACAATGTTTGTGCTGGTGGCAGGAGTGTTCTTGTTGGCTTCAGCGAGGCCGGAGCCGGAGTGGAAGCAGCTCTTCAACGGCAAGGACCTGACCGGCTGGAAACACGTCGGGCCGGGTGAAATGACGGTGACCGATGGCCTGATAGAAACGCATGGCGGAATGGGCCTGTTGTATTGGACCGGGGGAAAGATTCGCCACTGCAAGCTGCGCGTGGTATTCAAAATGCGCGACTTCAACGACAATTCCGGCGTCTTCATCCGCATCCCCATCGAACCCCGCGAACCCTGGATGCCGGTGCACTACGGCTACGAAGTGCAGATCGACAATCATCCCGAAACTTCGGGCGAAGACGACTATCACATCACGGGGACGCTCTACTCGCTCAGCAAACCTCTGGCAAAACCAACGAAACCTGGGCCCGAGTGGAATACCATGGTCATCACGATTGACGGGCCGCACACGCTCGTCGAGATAAACGGCGTAAAAGTGACAGACTTTCATGAGGGCGACCCGGTTCCCGCTCAGAAATTCGATTTCGAGCCTATGCGCGGGCCGCGTCCCAGCGAAGGCTACTTTGGCCTGCAGAATCACAGTACGAACGATGTAGTATTTTTCAAGGAAGTGAGCATCCAGCCGCTACCGTAGGTAACGATACGCAAAATAAATCTCGAAACACGGAGACGATCATGAGCAGAAAACAGTGGAGCCGAAGATTGTTTCTGCAAGCCAGTGCCGGAACAACCGGCGCAATGGTGGCCGCGAGAAGCATCGCGCTGGAACCAATGAAAATTCCCGGCGCGCTGGAGGGGGCACCGCTTGAGCGCGTCCGCTTCGGAATTATCGGTGTAGGCATGCAAGGATCCCCTCTGCTTACGACAGCAGTTTCTCTGCCCGGCACGGAATGTATAGCCGCTTGCGATCTCTATGACGGGCGGCACACCCTGGCCAAGGAAATTGCGGGCGCGAATATCAAAACCACCCGGCGCTATCAGGAGCTGCTGGACAACAAGGAGATCGACTGCATCATCGCGGCGGTGCCCGATCACTGGCACAAACAGGTGGTCGTGGACACGGTCGGTGCCGGAAAGGACATTTACTGCGAGAAGCCGATGTCGCACAGCGCCGAGGACGGCGCCGCCATGGTGGCGGCCGCCAAAAAAACAAGTCGCATCGTGCAGATCGGTTCGCAGCGGGTCAGCTCAGTGATCTGCGCGAAAGCGAAAGAACTCCTGTCCAAAGGCATCATTGGCGAACTGAATCTCGTGGAAGGCTCGCTGGGACGCAACGACCCGACTGGCGCGTGGGAGTATCCGCCACCACCGGATCTTTCGCTGCAAACGCTCGATTGGGACACCTGGCAAGGTACGGTCCCGAAACGCGACTTCGACCCCAAGCTCTTCGCGCGCTGGCGCTGCTGGAAGGAATACGGCACCGGCGTTGCCGGCGACCTGCTGGTACACCTCGTCAGCGGTATGAATTTCATGCTCGGGTGGAACGAGCCGCCCGCGCGCGCCACGGCCGCCGGAGGCATCCTCCGCTGGAACGACGGGCGCAACATGCCGGACGTGCAAGCGGTGATTTACGAGTACGGAAAAATCCCTGTGTATCTGCGCCTGAATCTCGGTTGCGAAACTCCCGAGATCTACCGGTTCCAGGGTTCCCGAGGGATTCTGGAAGTGACGGAAACCACGATCGCCTATTTCCCGCAAAGCGGCGAAGACACTGCCCCCAGCTATTACGCTTACGGCTTCCCCCGCGAGATGCGCGACGCGTATTTCAAGAAATGGCATGCGGACAACGATCCCGCGCCCGGCAAGGAGCCAATCGCGGAAGGCTACACCTACAAGGGTGATTCGTGGGACGACCTGCGTCCCCACATGTGGAATTTCATGCAAGCGGTGCGAAGCAGGAAGCCGGTGGTGGAAGATGTCGTCTTCGGCCACAACGCCGCACTCGCCTGCCACATGGCCAACGAATCCTATTTCCGCAAAAACAGCGTGACCTGGGACGCCGCCAGCGGCCACATCAAGGGCTGATACCTTTTGAGCGCGAAAGCGCTGCTTTCGCTTTTACCGCACGAGCGTTATCGTCAATCGTAGTTTTTGTTTCTAGCCATCAACCTCAATAAGCGGGCCGACGGGGTCGGCCCGCGCTCCAAAAAACCCTTACTTTGCCCGGTGAAATTCCACGTAATCCCGGCCATGGTAGAGCCGGTAGTTCCCCGCCCCGGAACCTGCCGTAAACTGCAGCGGTACTGGCCGCTTCATCTCCGCATCCTTCGCCGAGGCCGCCTGTAACACATCGTTGGCGCCGATATCCATGACCACAAATTTATTTCCGTCCAGAAACCCAATCCCATACGCCCCCGGCTTCAGCGTCTGTCCGCCGATTTCGACCGCCACCTCATTTATCAGATAGGCCTGATACTTCTCCCGGATGCCAGTCGAATAGCCGGAACTATCCACAAGTCCCGCGAACACCAAAAATCCGTCCGCATACCGAACCCCACCCGTATTGCGATCCTGCACAGGGGCGATTTGCCCGCGGAAAAACACTTTCTCCGGCAACAATTTATTCCCGACATCGCCTGCAGTAAGGATGCCTTCCTTGACCGGCGCGGAATTCGTGGCCGCTTGGGGCTGCGCGAAAGAAACGGCGGCGGCCAGAACCAGGATCGATAACAGGCAGGGCAAAGTGCGAATCTTCATGAGACTCTCCTTGTGAGAACCAGCAAATTTGTGGGTGGCACGATTGTACAACCGGGTCCCAAGCGCCGGAAACCAATTCGAACTCCCCGCGGCAGCCAGACATTAGACCATTGCGGAACTTCGTTCCGAGTAAGGTAAAGTATTGGGATTGTGATTATCAACCTGGCCCGCCGCGCCCACGACCACAACTGGGAATTGGACCCGATCACGCGGTCCCTGCTCGATACCGATTTCTACAAGCTCCTGATGCTCCAGTTCATCTGGAAACAGTTTCCAAAAACCACCGCCTCTTTTTCCTTCCTCAATCGCTCCACCGAAGTTCGCCTCGGCGAACTGATCGACGTCAACGAACTCCGCGAACAGTTGGAACAGACCAAGAAACTCCGGTTCCACAAGTCCGAGCTGATCTGGCTCGCTGGCAACACCTTCTATGGCCGCCGAGGCATCTTCGAACCCGCGTTCCTCGAATGGCTCGAGCGCGATTTCCATCTGTCCGATTACGAGTTGAGTGTTCAGGACGGCCAGTTTTCCCTGTCCTTCCACGGCCTGTGGACCGCCACGACAATGTGGGAGATTTACGCACTCTCGGCCATCAGCGAACTCAAGACCCGCGCCAACTTGAAGCGCTTGAGTGAATTCGAACTGGATATTCTCTATTCCCGCGCCAAGACAAAACTCTGGGAAAAAATGGAACGCTTGCGATGCACGCCGGGTCTGCGCCTCAGCGACTTCGGCACCCGCCGCCGTCACAGCTTCCTCTGGCAGGAGTACGTCGTAAAAGCCATGAGCGACGTCCTCGGCAGCACCTTCGGCGGCACGTCCAATACCTATCTCGCCTATCAGCACGACCTGGAAGCTATCGGCACAAACGCGCATGAACTTCCCATGGCCCTCGCCGCAATGGCCGGGAATGACGAGGAGCTGAAAACCGCGCAATATCGATTGCTGGAGATGTGGCAGAAAACCTATCAGGGCGAATTGCTGATCCTTCTTCCCGACACGTTCGGCTCAACGCAGTTCTTCAACAACGCTCCCGGTTGGGTGGCGGACTGGACAGGCCAGCGTGCGGACAGCAAGGATCCCTTCCTGGCGGGCGACGAATATATTGCCTGGCTAGAAAAAAGAGGCCGCGACCCGCGCCAGAAATTATTCATCGCTTCCGACGGCCTCGACGCCGACACTATTCTCGGCTTGCACGCCCATTTTTCCGGAAAAATCCATGCGGGGTATACTCCGTCGGATTTTCGCCAGGCCAGCGATTTCATGGACGAAACAAAGTGGACGCCAAGCCGCCGAATCCGCTTCAGCGCGGGCTGGGGTACCCTGCTCACCAACGATTTTCGCAGCTGCAATCCCCATGGCAGCGCGGATTTTAATCCACTCAGCCTGGTCTGCAAGCTCAACGACGCCGATGGCCGCCCAGCCGTAAAACTCTCCGACAATTTCAAAAAAGCCCTCGGTCCACGCAACGAAGTCGAACGCTACCAGCACGTCTTCGGGCTTGCGGGTGTCGCCGAGGCGCCAGTTCTAACCTAGCGCCACTTCAGGCCGCCGATTCCACTCTTACGCTTGGTGACTCCGTAGACTTCCATCTCTCTTCAGCAATTCGCACTTTGCTCGAGCGAGTCTTCGTTCCGTAATATTCCGATTACAGCTCTGTAAAACACTCCTGTTATCTCTGTCTGGGTGCAGCGTTCGTCTTTCGGGCCGAGCCAACTTCCCTGAACCGCCGCGGCAGACCGCGCAAATCCTACCTCTGGAGGTTGCAATGCCGTATCCGAGATTTCTTCGTGCCTTGGGAGTGTGTGCCCTTTTCGCAGCAGCTGGCCCTCTCCCTGCACGCGCTCAGCAAATCAAGACCGTGTTCGTGATCGCGATGGAAAACCACAATTGGACTCAGCCCGCCAACCAGCTCGCCGGCGGAATCCAACAGATCTATCAGAATCCCAACGCGCCCTTCATCAACAGCCTGGTGAATGGCACGGCCACTGCCGTGATCAACGGCTCCATCGTCAATATCAGCGAACAGACCGCTTTTGCCTCGGCCTACACCAACGTCTTGGCCACCGCCAGCGGCAACAATCCACACATCCATCCCTCCGAGCCGAATTACATCTGGGGGGAAGCCGGCACCAATTTTGGCGTTTTGAACGACGCTGACCCCTTCGCCAGCGGCAACAACCAGAACACCAACCAGCACCTCGCCACTTTCCTCACCCAGGCTGGAAAAACCTGGAAGTCCTATCAGGAAGACATCGACCTCGCTGTGGATGGCTCCGGGAGTCTCACCAATGTCCCCCTGCCCCAGGCTCAGTGGACGGTGCCGATCACCAGCCATTCGGGCGTGTTTGCAGCGGGCAATTTCAACGCCTTCAACGGCTCCAACCAGTTCAACTACGCCGCGAAGCATAATCCGATGGTCTTCTTCACCGACTCGAACGGCGGCAACGACTCGACGCCCGCGAATCCGCTTTCCTCACACTACGCGCCCCTGCAACAGTTGTTCGCCGATCTCGCTAACAACTCGGTTGCCGGCTACAACTGGATAACCCCGAACCAGTACAACGACATGCACACCGCGCTTAATGGCGGCTACAAAGGTCTGACCGGTGATGCGGCGAACATCAAGCAGGGCGACGACTTCCTGAGCCAGATCGTTCCGCTTATCATGGCCTCCGAAGCCTACAAGAATCACGGCGTCATCATTCTCTGGTGGGACGAATCGGAGCGCGATGGCGTCGCCGGCGACAACCCCGACGACCTCAACCATACCGTGGGCGAGATCATCATCTCCGATCGCGCTCACGAGAACGTGAACGGCCTCCCCTATGCCAGCCCGGTCGCCTTCACGCACTCTTCCGACGTGCGCACCATGCAGAATATTTTCCGCACCGCAGGCCCCTATCTCGCCGACGCGGCCAACGCCAACGATCTTTCCGACCTCTTCAAGCCCGGCTCGGTTCCAAAGAAGCCCCAATAGACTTTCCGGCTTCCGTCTCACGTCCAGAACCATTTCAACGGCGCAGAGATCGACGATCTCTGCGCCGCTTTCTTTCCAATAGCTGTTTCAGCTGCGGATCTACACGCGCAATTTTCAGTGGATTCCCAGAATTAAATGGTCGGGCGAAAGGATTTGAACCTTCGACCTCCTGGTCCCGAACCGTCGTTTCAAAAATCCTAAGTCGTTTTGGCGGGTTATACCGAGCTATTGCAAAAGAAGGTCGCTTCGGTTGTCGATGAAAAAAGCAACGGGCATATTGCAATGATCCTGGACTCGGCCAAGCGCATGGGAGATCTGATTGACGATCTGCTGGCGTTTTCGAGGATCGTGCGGACTGAAACCCAAAAGACGTCGGCCAATTTGGCACAGCTGGTGAAGGAAGTTCTATCCGAGGTTCGACAGGATGCGGCAGGACGCAACATTGCCTGGAAAATCGGAGCACTCCCGATTTCTCTGGAGACCGTTCGATGCTGAGGTTCGTATTTCGTTAAGCTTATTTCCAACGCGATCAAATTCACGCGCGCGTGCGCGCAGGCCGAAATCGAGATCGGATGCGCTGGTGAAAATACAGATAACCTGGTGGTATTCGTTAGGGACAACGGCGTGGGGTTTGATATGAAGTATGTGAATAAACTGTTCGGCGTGTTTCAACGTCTGCATCAGTCTGATGCCTTTGAAGGAACTGGCATTGGACGGGCAACGGTTCAACGGACCATATATTGTCATGGAGGCAAGGTCTGGGCTGAGGGTGTCGTTGATGGCGGCGCCAGTTTTTATTTCCCAGTACCCAAACCGCAACAACAATGGAAATCAATAGCAAACTTGGACGTATTTTAATGGTGGAGGATGATCCCAAAGATGTCGAACTATCTCTGACGGCGCTGGAGGAGTTCAACCTCGCCAATGAGGTGTTTGTCGCTCGCGACGGAGACCAAGCGCTGGATTATCTCTATTGCCTCGGAAAATACAGAACCCGATCCGGCGAGAAGCTCGCCGTAGGGCTCCTCGATCTGAAACCGACGAAGGTTGGTGGGCTCGATGTTTTGAAGCAATTAAAGTCCGATGAAAAGGTCAGAATGATCCCGGTAGTGCTGCTGACCCCATCGAAAGAAGAGCAGGACATGGTGGCGAGTTACAAGCTGGGAGTGAACGCATATGTGGTGAAGCCAGTTGACTTCCATGAATTTTGTGAATGCAATCAAAGAGTTGGGCGTCTTCTGGGTCGTGATCAACGAGCCGCCCCCGGGAAGCGTGCGGAAGTGAAAATCGTGGGAAAGTGAAAATGTCCCAGCGATTGCGGATTCTCTCAATCGAGGATGACCCCAAGGACATCGAGCTGATTCAGGATGTGCTTGCGAACGGGGACATCGTCTGCGATGTGACGCGCGTCGACACTCGCGACGCAATGCTGGCCGCCATGGCGCAAGGCGGAATCGATCTGATACTGGCGGATTACACCCTCCCCTCGTTCGATGGGATTTCCGCATTAAAGCTTGCCCTCAAAATCTGCCCGAAAGTGCCGTTCATCTTTGTTTCAGGGACACTCGGCGAAGAGGTAGCCATAGAAGCGCTCAAGCTCGGAGCGACAGATTATGTTCTAAAGACCCGGCTGTCGAGGCTGGTCCCTTCGGCAGCCCGAGCATTGCGCGAAGCCACCGAGAGAGAGGAGCGCAAGAAAGCCGACGACAAGCTACGCAAGAGCCAGGCGTACTTGGCCGAGGCGCAGAAGTTGAGCCGCACCGGAACTTTTGGTTGGGATGTGTCGAGTGCAGAGATCTTCTGGTCGCCGGAAACTTTCCGTATATTTCAATACGACCCGACAGTAACCGTTACGGTGGAACTTGTTCTAGAACGAACTCATCCGGAAGATAGAGCAAAGTTGCGCCAGCTAATCGAGCGGGTTTCACGTGATAAGACAGCGTTTGATATTGAGCATCGGTTGCAGGTTCCCGATGGTTCCGTCAAGCATGTCCGGGTCGTGGGCCGCCCCTCAGAAAAGGCTGGCGGTGGCGCCGAGTTCGTGGGAGCGATCACGGATATCACCGAGCGCAAGGCAGCAGAAGCCGCGCTCCGGCGAAGCGCCGAGCAACTGACGGCACAAAGTGCACAACTGGATGAGCTGTTTGAACAGGCGCCGGAGGGAATCGTCCTTCTCGATGTGGAGGACCGCGTATTACGAATCAATCCTGAATTCACCCGCATCTTCGGCTACACACCCGACGAAGCCGTTGGCCGCCCTATTAACGATCTGATCGCATGGGAAGAACTCCGCCGCGGAGCGGAAGAATATACAAATATAATCCATCGAAAGACCATCCATGCGGAGACTATCCGCCGCCGGAAAGACGGCGGGCAAGTTCACATTTCCCTGTTCGCCGTCCCAATTTCCGTTCCGGGCGGGCAAATCGGCAAATATGCCATCTACCGCGACATTACCAAGCGTAAGCGCGCCGAGGAGGCCTTGCGGAGGAGCGAAGCTTACCTGACCGAAGCGCAGCGGCTGAGTCGCACGGGCAGTTTCGGTTGGGATGTTTCGACTGGCAAAATCTACTGGTCCCAGGAAACCTTTCGGATTTTCGAGTGCGAGCCAGCCGCGGGTGCCACGATTGAACTGGTGATGCAGCGTACCCACCCGGAAGACAGATCGCTTGTGAAAGAACTGCTCAATCGTGTTTCGCGAGAGAAGACTGCGTTCGACTTCGAGCATCGATTGCTCATTCCCGATGGGAAGGTCAAATATGTGAGGGTCGTCGGACGGCCCTCGGAAAAAGAGGGTGGCGGTCTCGAATTCGTGGGGGCCGTCACGGATATCACCCAGAGCAAACGGGCAGAAGAAGCGTTGCGGCGAAGCGAGAGTTACCTGGCCGAGGCGCAAAGGCTGACCCGGAGCGGTAGTTGGGCTTGGGATGTGCGTACTGGCAGTCTGTTCTGGTCCCAAGAGATCTTTCGGATTTATGAGTTTGACCCCGAGAAAACGGAGGCCACGTGGCCGCACTTTCTGGCGAGGGTACACCCTGAAGATCGACCCGCGGTCGAGCAGCGAGCAAAATTGGAGGTCACACAGAAGGAGTTGACAAATTCTGAGGCTGATTTTCGCGCCGTTCTGCCGGATGGAACGATAAAACACATTCACACGATCGCCCACCCGGTGATAAATGAGTCGGGTGCGGTCACGGAAGTCGTCGGCACGGTGATGGACGTGACCGAGCAATACGAAGCGAGAGCGGCTCTGGAAGCCGCGTTTGAACAAATAAAGACGTTAAGGGATCAGCTCTACAAAGAGAACATTGCGTTGCGCGAAGAAATCGACCGCTCTTCAATGTTCGAGGAAATCGTCGGGGAATCGCCGGCCTTGCAAGTGGTTCTTGCAAGCGTAACCAAGGTAGCGCCAACCGAATCCACGGTTCTCATCACCGGCGAAACGGGTACGGGCAAAGAGTTGATTGCACGCGCCATTCACAAACGCTCGCAGCGGGCCGCATGCGCATTCATAAGCGTCAATTGCGCCGCCATCCCGCCCTCCCTGGTCGCATCGGAATTGTTTGGCCATGAGAAAGGGGCGTTCACAGGCGCATTGCAACGCCGTCTGGGCCGCTTCGAACTAGCCGAAGGCGGCACCATTTTTCTCGATGAGATCGGGGAACTCCCCCTGGAAACTCAAATTGCACTGCTGCGGGTTCTCCAGGAGCGCGAGTTTGAACGGGTAGGAGGCTCCAAGGCCATTCACGCAAATGTGCGCGTGATTGCCGCAACCAATCGGGACTTGGCCCGATCGATTGAGGCTGGTGTTTTTCGCGGCGACTTGTACTACCGGCTCAACGTTTTTCCGATCGAGATGCCCCCTCTGCGAAAACGGAAAGAAGACATTCCGCTGCTGGTCGAATATTTCATCGACCGATACACCGTCAAGGCCGCCAAGAAGATCCGCGGCATTAATCGGGCGACTCTTGACAGGCTGGTTTCCTATGCGTGGCCCGGCAATATTCGCGAATTGCAAAACGTAATCGAACGATCTGTGGTTCTATGCGAGACCGAGAACCTTACAGTTGATGAACACTGGCTCTCGGAAATCCCCGTCGAACCCAACCAAGCAGTCACAGGGCTTCTGACAAAGATCCCCGCCTCTCAGGAAAAGCAAACCATCGAAGCGGCCTTGGCACACTCCCGCGGCCGAGTGTCGGGGCCATCCGGTGCAGCCGCAAAACTTGGGATTCCTGCCTCCACGCTGGAGTCTAAGATTCGGTCGTTAAGGATCAATAAGCACCGCTTCAAAGCGGAATAGCTATCGTCCAATAAACCAAGAAATTCACGAACATCGTGAATTCGTGAACATCGCGAATTTGTGTTCCATTAACCTGTGCAACATCAACAGTTTACGATGGGCCTCCCCGTGCACATTCTCGGGATATGCTAAGGATTCGAA
>Ga0210402_10001050_pt1 | contig 29298 bp, 29 predicted proteins | sample IncBWC7MmetaG_FD_161055 | JGI IMG/M metagenome (GOLD analysis project Ga0210402, IMG submission 161055) | Forest soil microbial communities from Barre Woods Harvard Forest LTER site, Petersham, Massachusetts, United States - Inc-BW-C-7-M | ecosystem: Environmental > Terrestrial > Soil >...
CCGTCGGTCAGTCAGGTGGCTGCCGTCCCGCCGGGCAAAGGCGCAGGCAATTTCGACATCCTTGACGGCATAGTCGTTGTCGTTGCGCAGGATAAAGGTGACTTGCGCATTCGACCCAAGGCCGGCCCGCCGCCAGGATTGCGCCGAAATTCGCAAGCCCGTCGCGGGTGACGCAACGGTTAACCTCGCAGACGGCTGCTCCGCTGGGGCGATTGATGGCTTTGCCTCCGTGTCGCCAGCGGAGGGCGGGGTCTCGATTGCGGCAGGGGCCGCTGCAATTGAGGGATCGCCGTCGGCAGCGTCGCCGCCATAAAGCGGAAGGACCAGCCAAAACCCGCTCCCGATGACGACCAGAACCGGCAGGACCAGGGCCAGCGTTGCGCCCGGCCGCACCCTGCCCCGCTTTCGCCCGCGCGAGGCGACAAAGGCGATCGTCATCCAGCGGCTTAACGCGAAACCCGAGAGTCCAGCGCTCATGGCAGCCCCCAGCGCACAGGTCCAGCCCACGGCAAATATACGTCGGCGCGTGGATTGGTTCCATCAGGAACGAGGCGAATAGCGGGGAGATCGGTCCGGCAGGGCTACAAGGATGGCAATGCCGCCAAGTGGCCGTTAACATCGCACCAGGGCCGACGGGTCGCGACCAACGCCCGTTCCAGACCATGTCCTGACCATCAGCGGGGAGAGAACCACGATGCCGACCGTTACCTGGGATCACATTCATCTGCGCAGTCCCGATCCGGAGGCGACGGCGGCCTGGCTTTCCGATGTGCTCGGCGGCGAGATCATCCGCGGCGCTGGACGCATCGACGTCAAGCTCGGTGGCGCCAATGTCTTCATCGCGCCGGTCACCGCCGGCGACGGGGTCAACACCTCGCCGGTCACGCCCTATCAGGGGCTCGACCATTTCGGGCTGACGGTCAAAGACATCGACGCCGTGGCCGCCGAGATCAGGGCCAAGGGCGTCGAGTTCACCAAGGAGCCGACCACGATCAGGCCCGGCGTGCGGATCTGCTTCATCCGCGGCCCGCAGGGTATCTCGATCGAACTCCTCGAGCGCGACCCGAAATATGCCTGAGGAAAACCTCAGGTCATGCTGCCCGGCATCCGCCTTCGCCGGAGGCTACGGCGGACGAGCCTTCTCCACTGATGGGTCACGTCATTGATCCAGGCATGAAGCAGCGTATCGTCATGCCGAGATAACCCCGGATCGGCCACACCATGGTCCGCCCGATCCGGTTCGGCTCGGTGATGACGGCCTCATCGGGAACGTCGACCCATTCCATCTCGCCGGTGTTGTTGGGAATGTGCACGCGATAGTGCCCGTTGTGGCTCTCCCAGTCGGCATCCGAAATCGCGCTGCCGTCGGCGTCCGAGCAGCATGGCCCCTTGCCGCTCCGCAAGCTATCGAACCATGCCTTCATCTCGGGACTGGAGTTGGCGAATTGACCGCGGTCCCGCGCGTGGCTCAATGACGACACCACCGCCATCGACAGCACCGCGCAGGTCGCTCGCATCGACATCCTCCAGCGTGAGGCACTGTGAGGTGACTGACGAGCTTTCGTTCTGAGGTACGCGTCACTGCATTGACGCGGCGCATGGCCGCCGGAATCGATCCAGTTGCTCATCTTCTCCTGCTCCTGCACCTACCCCGGGGGTGCACAGATTGCGATGCATTTAGCGGGCCAGTTTTTCGACGACCTGATTCCCCTCGCATTTTCGTGTCTCGTGCACGGACAAGACAGCGTGGAAAACACGGAGAATGCGTGGCCGGTGACGGGGTTCCACTGACTTTGCCGTGAACGCCACCGCGGCACCGATCTTTCGGATCGCGCGATCGGGGCGTCTATTCGGCCGCCTGTTCGACCGGCGCCGTGCGCGGCAGGATCATCTGCACACGCGTGCCGCCGCCGGGTTCCGAATCGAGGTCTAAGCGGCCGCCCAGGCGATTCGTGACGATGTTGTACACAATGTGCAGGCCGAGACCGGTGCCGCCCTGATCGCGGCGGGTGGTGAAGAACGGATCGAACGCGCGGCGGCGGACGTCGAGGCTCATGCCGCAGCCATTGTCGGAAAAGATGATCTCGACATTGTCCATGCCGGATGCGCGGGCCTGAATGTCGATCGCACCGGGCCCTCCATTGGGAAAGGCGTGCGCGACCGAGTTGAGAAACAGGTTGGTCAGCACCTGCCCGTACGGACCCGGATAGCTGTTCATCATCAGGCTGGGCTGGCAATCGACGGTCAGCGTGAGATTCTGCTTGCGCAGGCTCGGCCTGAGACTCAGCACCACCTGCTCGGTCAAGTCGGCGAGATCGAACGGCCGCATGTCCGAGTAATTGCGATCCGCGGCCACCTGCTTGAACGACTGGATCAACTCGGCCGCCCGATTGAGATTGGCGACGAGCTGCGAGGATGCATCGCGGCTGGTTGCGAGGAAGTCATTGAGGCTGGACTTCCTGAGGTCGCCGCGCGCGACCTCGCCGGCAAACAAGCCCGCCTTGCGCTCCAGCGCGGATGCGACGGTGAGGCTGATGCCGATCGGATTGTTGACCTCGTGCGCGACGCCCGCCACCATGCGGCCCAGCGCCGCGAGCTTCTCGGCTTCGATCAGCGAGGCTTGCGTGTCACGGAGATTGCGCAGCGCGGTTTCCGCCGCCTCTTTCGATTTCCGCATCTCCTGCTCGCCGCGCTTGCGCTCGCCGATGTCGAGCGCGACGGTGACGATGTGCTCGATCTCGCCGTCGACATCCAGCAGCGGCAGCTTGTTGACGAGCCATTGCCGCAGGTTGCCGGCGGAGTCCAGATACTCTTCCTCGTAGAAGCCGAGGCCCCGCTTCAGCTTCAGCACGCGCAGGTCGTTCTCATCGGTCTTCCGTGCGCCGTAGCGCGACATCAGCTCGCTCGTGGTGTGACCGATCGCATCCTTCGGTTCGATGCCAAAAATCCCGGCCATGTAGCGGTTCATCAGCACATAGTGCAGATCCGGGTCCTTGACGTTGATCACGGCCGGGACGGTGTCGATCACCTGCTGCAGCAGCTTGCGGCCTTCGGCGATCGCGTCCTCGGCGCGCTTCTGGTCGGTGATGTCGCGCACCGTGCCCTCGTAGCGGACCACCTCGCCGTCGCCGTCGCGCACGACGGTGGCGCTGTCGGACAGCCAGCGGATTTCGCCGTCCTTCCGAAACACCTGGTATTCGAACTCGTGCACCACGCCGTTGCGATGCATGAGCTGCTGATACTCGCCGCGCGCCGAGGCGTGCACGTAGATCGCCTGCGTCATGTCCCCGATATTCGCGATCAACTGCTCCGGCGCGTCGTAGCCCATGATCCGCGCCAGCGCCGGATTGGCATTGAGCAAGATGCCCTCCGGCGTCGTCACATAGATGCCGTCGACGGAGGCCTCGAACAGTTTGCGATAGCTTTCTTCGGCGAGGCGCTGTTCGGTGAGCGCGCGCAGCGCCGCCTCGCGGGCCGAATCCGCGTCGACCAGTGTCCGGCGAAAGACTTCCGCCGCGCGCGCAATATCGCCGATCTCGTTGTTCACATCGGTGCCCGGGATCGATGTATCCTTCCTGCCGGCGGCCAGCGCGCGGATCGCGCCTGCGATCGAAGCCAGCGGCCGGACGGTGCGCCGGACCACGACGGCCGCCGCGAAGAAAGCGATCAGCACGCCGATCGTGCCAAGCACGATGCTCTGCCATTTGGCTTCGGCAACGGTTCTCGCGAAGTCGTGCGACAGCACCCGCCCCCGCTGCGTACTGAGCTCGCGCAACAGCTCGGTGACCCGGCCGATCAGCCGGCCTTCGGTGCCGAGCACCTCCTTGTCCAGCCGCGCGATCTCGCCCTCCGTGCCGGCGATGGCAACGACCGCGTCGGCATAGCCGGCGGTCGCCGCGTGCAGCGCGGGATCGTCGATCGACAACGCACGCATCTGTCTTGCGGTCGTCTCGGCGCCGGCCGGGTCATGCGCCAGCAGGGCGGCGGCGATCTCGTTCTCGGAGCGAAACAGGGAACTGGCGATGGCCCTGTCGGTGACCTCCGCCAAAGCCTGTTCGAACTTCGCGCGGGCCGGCGGCACCACCGCAAGCAGTTCGGCGCGATGCGCGATCAGCAGGCCGACGCGCTCGATGCCATCGCGATAATTGGCCAATCGCTGGGTCACGCCATCGATCATGTCCTGCTGCTCGGGCGCAAGCTCCAGCCGCGTCTTCTTCAACAATGCGCTCAATTCGGAGGCCGCCTCCCCGACCCTGTCGGGTCTGGCGCTGGGATCCGTCACGAAATCGCGCGCCGCAAGGCGGAGCTCGTTCATGCGGCGGTCGATATCCTCGGCGATGTCGCCGACGTCCTGCAGGCGCTGCAACTCCGCAAAGGTCGAATCGATGCGGCGGATCGCGACCACGCTGGCCATGGAGGTCGCCGTGATCACCGCCAGGAGTAACAGAAAACTGCCAAAGGTCAGCTGCCCGATCGACAACGAATAGGATCTGACACGTCGCAGGATCGCCGAAAAGGCCTGAGGCTTCATGGTGGGGACCGGGCTTCAAAGCCGCAATATACGACGGATAGGCGCCGGCGAGAACAAGCTGGGAACACCATGAAGCGGGGGCCGCACACCCTTGGAATAACCCCGGGGGTCAGGCGATCTTCCTTGCCCCTCGCACCGGGACCGTCATCGCTGCAACGCCCACAACGACGCAGGCCAGACCCACCCACGCCGTTGGCGCCAGCGTCTCGCCAAGAAAGGCCACGCTCAGGGCCACGCCGATGGGGACCCGCAGATAGGCCTGCGCGGTGGTGCCGACCGATCCCAACGTCTGGATCAGCCGGAAATAGATCACGAACGCGGCCGCCGTCGAGAATACCGCCAGCGCCAGCAGCGCCAATAGCGAGCCGGCCGATGGCGCCAATGTCCATGGCCGCTCGCAGACGAGGCTCAATGGAATCAGCATTGCAGTACCACACAGAAGCGACCCCACCGCCGGCGCCATGGGATCGAGGCCCTTGAAGCCGCGGCTGAAGATCGCGCCGCAGGCGTAACAGATCGCTGCGACCACGATCGCGATCTCCGCGAAAAGCTCCTGTCCGACATGATCCAGCGCCCTGACGCCGACGACGAGGCAGATGCCGGCCAGGCCCGCGATCACGCCAAACAGTTTTCGCGCCGTGACCGCCTCGTGCCGCGTGACGAGCGCGGTCAACAGGAATGCGAAGATCGGCGCGGCCGAATTGAGGATGGTCGCAAGGCCGGCATCGACGAACCGTTCGCCCCAGGCGATCAGCGTCCAGGGAATGACACTGTTGAGGCAGGCCTGCACGGCGAAACGACACCATGTCGCGCGGTCCCCGGGCATCCTGATGCCGCGCCAGCGCATGATGATGAGCAGCAGCACACCGGCAATCACGGTGCGCGCCGCGATCAGGGTAATCGGCGGAATGGTCGCGACGCCAAGCTTGATGAAGCTGTATGACGCGCCCCACAGCGCGGCGAGCAGCAGCAACAGCGCGAGCTCGCCGGCGAGGCCCGGGCGCGACGGACCCATGGCTTGCATGTCCGGCTTTCCTGATCTCGATGATGGTCGAGCGGAACTTACACGGCATGGCAATATTATTCTTCGATACTGGACGAAGTATGCTAACCGACCTCGAACACCTCGCCGTCATAGCCGGCCTCGCGCGGGATCACGAGCTGGCGGCCGCCATTGAGCCTCGTCATGACCGGCATCACGGTCACGACCGGTTTGCCGCTCGCCTCATCCAGCGCGGCCGCGACGCGCGGCTGCTTGCCGAGCTTGATCAGGTTGCGGGTGGTCGGAAACGGCAGCTTGAAGCGGCCATTTTCACCGCCCTCGAGCGCCTCGTGCGGCGACACCCAGACCGAGTCGGTCGATTCCCTTCCGTCATGGGCGCCGATCTGGTCCGGCGGCGCCGCGGCGAGGAAGAACCAGGTGTCGAAACGTTTCGGCATGCCCTCCGGCGTGATCCAGTGCGCATAGGGAACGAGCGCATCGATCGCGAGCGACAAGTCGCCTGCAACCAGCACGTCGAGGAAACTGGTCTTGCGTTCATTCAGGGCAGTGCGGTGCGCCGCTTCGATCTCGCTTGCACGTTTCGCATCGACCAGCGCCGTCGACCCCTTCGGCCGCGCCAGCAGAATGCCGCTTTCTTCGAAGGTCTCGCGGATGCCCGCGATGCGAAAGCTCAAGCCCGCGGCGTCACAGCTCTCGCCGCCCGAATAAAGCTCACCCCGCTCGGCGATCGCCGTGTCGCCCGCCTCGACGCTGCCGCCGGGAAACACCAGCGCGCCCGAATTGAACTCGATCTGGTGGTGACGCACCATCATGAAAACTTCGATCTCGCGAGCGGCGCTGTCGCGCAGCAGCAGCACGGTGGAGGCAGGACGCGGGGTGATGGTCTCAGTCATTTTCGAACTATCCTGCCGCGCTCGATTGCGGCTGCAGGTTGGCGCGGCGATCGACCCGCGCCACCCGCGACAACAGGTAATCCACCTCGGCCCGCGCGGTTGGCGTGATCCCGGCGGCCGGCTTGCGCTGCGCGCTGGAGGCGATGATGCCGCGCTTCTGCAGCACATATTTGCGGACTGCGAGTCCCGCGCCCGGCTGCTGCTCATAGCGGATCAGCGGCAGATGCGCGTCGAACAGATCGTGCGCGGCGTCGCGCTTGCCCTCCTTCGACAGCCGCACCACGTCGATCAGGAGTTCCGGGAAAGCATAGCCCGTCATCGCGCCGTCGGCGCCGCGCTCCATCTCGAAATCGAGAAACAGCCCGCCATTGCCGCACAGGATCGACAGCGGCCGCAGCGAGCCGTCCTTCTGGAAGGCGCGCAGGGTCGAGATCTTCTCCAGGCCAGGCCAGTCCTCGTGCTTGAGCATCACGCAGGACGGGCTGTCCATCACGATCTTGCGGATCACGGCCGGCGTGAACACGACGCTCAAGGTCAGCGGATAATCCTGCAGCACCCAGGAAATGTCGTCGCCAATCGCCTCCTGCGCCTGCTTGAAATAGGCGGTGATCTGGTCGTCGGTGCGCAGGTTCGGCGGCGGGGCGATCATGACGCCGGCGGCGCCCGCATCCATCGAGGCCCACGCCAGCGACCGCATCGAGGCAAAGCCCGGCGCCGAGACACCCACGATCACCTGCATGGTTTTCGCCCGCTTGACGAAACGGACCGCCGCCTGCTCGGCCTCGGCGGCATCGAGTTTCGGTGCCTCGCCGAGAATCCCGAGCACGGTGACACCGTCGCAGCCGACCTCGGCATAGAAGTCGGTCAGCCGGTCGATCGAGCGCTCGTCGATGCGGCCGTCGTCATGGAAGGGCGTGGGCGCGATCGCGAACGTGCCCTTGGCCTCCGCGGTGAGTTTGGTCATCTGTGCCTCTAACCTTTCGTCCGTCATTCCGGGGCGATGCGCAGCATCGAACCCGGAATCTCGATATTTCGCCTGGGTTCCGGGTTCGCTCGTTTCACTCGCGCCCCGGAACGACGGTGTTCAAAACCGCCGCGCCGACTTCCTGATCTCCTCCTCGGAGAAGAAGATCTCCCTGGCGTGGCTGACGATATCCTCTGCCTTCCATCCTGAAAATGGCGGTTTCCAGCCATCCATCTCCATCATCCGCAGCTCGCGCACGCCGCGCGGCCCGGACACGCCGAGCACCTTGCCGGTCTGATCGCCCGAGAGCTCGCTGACCATGTATAGCACGGCTGGCGCGATGCCGTCCGGGCCCAAAGCGGCGGTCGGGTTCTCCTTGTAACGCGGCAGGTCTGAGGTCATGCGGGTCAGCGCGCCCGGCGCCAGGGTCCAGACCCGGATGTTGTATTTGCGGCCCTCGATCGCGAGCACGTTGGAAAAGCCCCAGATGCCGCCCTTGGCGGCGCCATAGTTGGTCTGACCAAAATTGCCGATCAGGCCGGAGGTCGAGGAGGTATTGACGATGACGCCGCCGCCATTGTCGCGCATCCACCGGAACACCGGCAGCGTCGCGCAGAAGGTGCCTTTCAGATGCACCTTGATCACCCTGTCCCAGTCGCCTTCGGTCGCCTTGGCGAAGGTCTGGTCGCGCAGGATGCCGGCGTTGTTCACCAATATGTCGGCGCGGCCGAAATGCTTGATCGCATCGTTGAACACCGACTGGCCGCCTTCGATGGTGGAAATGTCGCCGCCATTGGCGACCGCGCGGCCGCCCCCGGCCGTGATCGCGTCGACCACTTTTTGCGCCATCGAGGTGTCGGCACCGGAACCATCGCGCGGTCCGCCGAGATCATTGACCACGACGGCGGCGCCCTCGCGCGCGAACAGTTTTGCGTAGGCTTCCCCCAGTCCGCCGCCTGCGCCCGTGATCAGCGCCACCTTGCCGTCGAGCAGTCCCATTGTTTTCTTCTCCCTCATCATTTCCGTCATTCCGGGTCGGCCCGCAGGGCCGAACCCGGAATCCAGAAGTTGTTGATCGAGATTCCGGGTTCGCGCTTCGCGCGCCCCGGAATGACGGCGTTCATCAGCCGAGCACCGTCTTTCCGTTCTTGATCACTGTGACGCCGCGCGCCTTCACCTTGGCCTCGAACGAGATGACATCGCCCTCCTTCCACATCTCCAGGGTCACGGTCTCGCCGGGATAGACCGGCGAGGAGAAGCGCGCGACATGCTGCTTGAACGCGCCCGGGTCGTAGTCGGCATAAGTCTGCAAGATGCCGCGGCAGGTGATGCCATAGGTGCACATGCCGTGCAGGATCGGTTTTGGGAAACCCGCCTTCTTCGCAAACTCCGGATCGGAGTGCAGCGGGTTGCGGTCGCCGCAGAGCCGGTAGACCAGCGCCTGGTCGGGCCGCGTCGAGATGTCGACGGTCCGGTCGGGCGCACGACTTGGCACGGGATGCGGCTCGGGCTGGCCTTCGGATGGCCCGCCAAAGCCGCCATCGCCACGGGCGAAGCGAGAGGCCACCAGCGTCGCGAGCTTCTCGCCATCGGCATCCCTGAGCACCGTCTGGTGGCGAATGATCGCGCCCTTGTCCTTGCCCTTGTCGAACACCGCGAGCACGGAGGAATCGGCGCTGATGTGCGCCGCCATCGCGAGCGGCTTATGGAAGGTGATGTCGCGCTCGCCATCGACCACCATGACGCGATTGAGGTTCATCTCGCCGGGACCCGCACCCCAGGCCGCGACGGAGGCGAAAGTCGGCACAACTTTAAGTGGGCGCGGCGTGGCGGCGGCTTCGTTGACGAAGGCGAGTTCCTTCTCGTCCAGGGGATCGGCGCCCATGCCGATGCCACAGGCGTACAGCATCACCTCGCGATCGCCATAGCTGTATTTCTGGCCGAGATTCTTCAGCGCCATCAGCTCATCGTAGTTGATCGGCATGTGCAACGTTCCCCCGATCTTTCCTGCTGTAGGATGGGTAGAGCGCAGCGAAACACCCATCACCTTTTTTGGTGGGTTTCGCTGCGCTCTACCCACCCTACGAACCTACACCGGCGTGAAGAACGGCAGCGGCGCGCCGTCGGTCGGCTTGAATACCACCTTCACCTTCGTCCCGATCGCAAGCCGCTCCAGGTCGCAATCGACGAAATTGGTCATCAGCGACGGGCCTTCCTTCAGCGTGACGTAGCCGATCGCGTAGGGCCCACTTGCCGATTTGCGCATCAGGCTGAAGGTGTAGATCGTGCCCTCGCCGGAACTTTCCTCCCATTCCGTCTTGTCGGAGAAGCAGAACGGGCAGATCGAGCGCGGAAAATAATGCGCGTCGCCGCAGGTGGTGCAGCGCTTGATCAGGAACTTGCCTTGCGCCGCGGCATCCCAGAACGGCTTTGTCTCAGGGTTGGTCACTGGCGTCGGATATTTTTTCGCTTCACTCATCACACACGCTCCAGAATGCAGGTCGAGGCGGCGTGCCGCACGCCCAAAAGTCCACCGGTGCCATGGGCGATCGCGAGGTCGCAGTTCTTCACCTGCACTTTGGGATGCGCCTCGCCGCGCAACTGCCGCACCGCCTCGATGATCTTCGTCATGCCGCCGCGGTTGACCGGATGGTTGCTGCAGAGACCGCCGCCATCGGTGTTGAATGGCAGCTTGCCGACGCCGGAAATCAGGTTGCCGTCAGCGACGAACTTGCCGCCCTCGCCTTTCTTGCAAAAACCCAGGTCTTCGAGTTGCATCAGCACGGTGATGGTGAAACTGTCGTAGATCGAGGCGTATTTGATGTCTTGCGGCGTGACGCCGGCTTCCTCGAAGGCGCGCGGGCCGGACCAGACACCGGCGGAATAAGTGAGGTCGAGGTCCTTGCCGCCGCGCGGCCCCTTCATCGCCTCGCCATGGCCGATCAGCCTGACCAGCGGCTTCTTCAGGCTCTTCGCAATCTCCTCCGTGGTCACGATCAGCGCGCCGCCGCCATCGGTGACGACGCAGCAATCCATCCGATGCAGCGGATCGGAGATCATCGGCGAGTTGATGACATCCTGGACGGTGACGACGTCCTTCAGGAACGCGTTGGGGTTGTACTGCGCATGGTGCGAGGCTGCGACCTTGATCCAGGCGAGTTGCTCGCTTGTGGTGCCGTAGTCGTGCATGTGGCGCATGGCACACATGCCGTAGGCATTGTGCGTGGTCGCGCCGTAAGCCGCTTCGAAATCGGCTTCCGGGCCGGCCGCGCGCGGTGGCATCGGCCCGGTGCGCGGCTTACCGGCCAGCGTCACCAGCGCAATCGAACATTTACCGGCGGCGATCGCCTCGGCGGCGTGGCCGAGATGGATCAGATAGGAGCAGCCGCCGGTCTCGGTGGAATCGATGTGGCGCACCTTCAGGCCGAGATAATCCACCATCGGCCAGGCGCCGCCCGGCGCGTCGCCGGCCAAAAAATAGCCGTCGATATCGGCCTTGGTGAGGCCGGCGTCCGCGGTGGCGCCCTTTGCGACTTCGGCATGAAGCTGTGCGGTGGATTTGTCCGGTGCGTGCCGGGTCGGGTGCTCAAAGATCCCGGCGATGTAGGCCTTGCCCTTGATGGTCAACTCGGTCTCCGCTGGCGTTTCTTGTCGTCTTGCTGTCCTGATTTTTTGTGGCCTGCCCGCGCGGCCTTGGCAAGCAGCGAAATATTCCGCGGGGTGAGACGAGTGATCCCGGCAGCCGCCGGGCACCGTCATTGCGAGCGGAGCGAAGCAATCCAGAGCCACTCGTGCGAGTCCGGATTGCTTCCCCCTTCGCGTCTCACGAGCTTCCGCCTTCGCCCGTTGGGCTTCGGCGGGCAAGTCGGCGCTTTGCGCCTTGCAACGACGTGATGAGAGGCGCCCGTTCGCCTTCTCGCGACGCGATCGCGCCCGAGTTGTGCATCGTTCGTGTCCCTCGCGAATGAGAGGGCGCAGGGAAGGCCGGGTATCGACTGATCCCCATGGCCCCCGTGCAGTAGAAAAAGCACGGGGAAGGAACCACAGGTTCAGCCGGAACACCCGATCTTCCCTGCGCAATGGTGTTACAGCTTGTACGTGATCTCCCCGGGGACCGGGCTTGTTTGCCCCGTCGTCTCGCGGATCGTAACCGCAAGACTTGACACCAGCGTCGGGGTGTCAGGACCACACGATTTCGCTGTCAGCATCAGCGCCGTTCGTCCGCACGAAAGATCGTGCGCGTCGCCGTCGCGGCCATCGCATCCCGCCTCACGTGTCGTGACGATAGCGCATACGCCCCTCTTCATCGAGGCGGGACGGTGCGGATCATGCTTCTGATTTGGGGTCTAAGTCAAGCGTATTTCTGAAAATCAGCAGATGAGCCCTGCAACAGATTGGCACGACGGGCAGTTTGCGCATGGCGCCCATGCGGGACAGCCTCAGGAGGATTTCGGTCAAATAGGTTGGAGATCATAGGGTGGGCAAAGCGAAGCGTGCCCACCCTTCCAGATGATGCTCGCGGAGAGAGGGTGGGCACGGCGCGAAGTGCGCCTTTGCCCACCCTACACAGCAGCTACTCCGCCGCGAGTTGGCGCGGCGCGGGTGGCGGGCTGGCGAGGTCGGCGGTGAGTTTTTCGTGACGCGCCTTTACATCAGCGGCCGCCTTCTCCTTCACCGGACCATAGCCACGAACGCGCTCCGGTAACGCGAGCAGCTCGACCGCCGCATCGATATTGGCCGGCGACAACTGGCTCAGCACGTTCGCGACGTCTTTCTCGTAAGCCGCGATCAGGCTGCGCTCGAGCCTGCGGTCGCGGCTGTAGCCGAAAATATCGAGCGGGGTGCCGCGCAGCACGCGCAGCTTGGCGAGCTGCCGGAACACCTTCATCATGCCCGGACCGAAGGCGCGCTTCTTCGGCCGTCCCTGGGCGTCGACGCCGCCGCCCAGAATCGGCGGCGCCAGATTGAAGCTCATCTTGAAATCGCCCTCGAAATGCTCGGCGATCTGCTTCTCGAAACTGCCGTCGGTAAACAGCCGTGCCACCTCGTACTCGTCCTTGTAGGCCAAAAGCTTGGCGTAGTTGATTGCGACCGCGCGCGGCAGCGCATCGCCATAACCGCCCTGCGCTGCCGCCTCGCGGACCTGGTCGACGAGCTTGCGATAGCGCTCCACCAGCCGCTTGTTCTGGTAGTCCGTCAGATGCGCGCTGCGGTGGGCGATGATCTCGTCCAGCGACATCGTTTCCAGCGTTTTCGGGACCACCGGCGCCTCGTGGCCCTCCAGCATGATGGCGAGCCGCTCCGGATTGACCACGGCAAGGCGGCCGAGCCGGAACGCTTCGGTGTTCATCTTGATCGCGACGCCGTTGATCTCGATCGCCTGCTCGATCGCTTCCGCCGAGAGCGGCAAAAAACCCTTCTGATAGGCATAGCCGAGCATCATCATGTTGGTGGCGATGGAATCGCCGAGCAGCGCCTCCGCCGGCTTGGTGAAGTCGAAGAAAACGGACTCTTTTCGCAGCGCGTTTTCCAGCACGCTGACCACCTTGCGGTTCTGGAAATTGAAATCGCGGTTGAGGACGAAATCCGCGGTCGGAATCAGATGGCTGTTGATGATGCCGACCGTGCGGCCGGATTCGCAGAGCGTGATGGTGTCCTTGGCGCCGGCCACCACCTCATCGGCGGCGATCACGAGATCGGCGGTGCCGGTGACGATGCGCGAGCAGGTGACGTCCTTGGTGTGCCCGGACAGCCGCACATGGCTCAGCACGGCGCCGCCCTTCTGCGCCAGGCCCGACATGTCCAAAATCATCGAGGCCTTGCCCTCGATATGGGCGGCCATGCCGAGCAGTGCGCCGATCGTCAGCACGCCGGTGCCGCCGACGCCGCCGACCGCGATGTTGTAGGGCCGATCGAGCTGTGGCTTGGTCAAGGGCTCCGGCAGCGTCCCGATCGCGCCGAGATCGGCGGGGGCGCGGTGGCGCAGGCTGCCGCCGTCGATGGTGACAAAGGACGGGCAGAACCCTTTCAGGCAGGAATAATCCTTGTTGCAGCTCGACTGGTTGATGGCGCGCTTGCGGCCGAACTCGGTCTCCAGCGGCTCGACCGAGATACAATTCGACTGCACCGAGCAGTCGCCGCAGCCTTCGCAGACGGCGGGATTGATGTAGAGACGCCGCGGCGGATCCTCCAGCGTGCCGCGCTTGCGGCGGCGGCGCTTTTCCGCCGCACAGGTCTGCACGAACACGATCGCGGACGCGCCTTGAGTCTCGCGCAGGACCTTCATGACGTTGTCGAGCTCATCGCGGTGCGCGAGCTTTACGCCTGTTGCGATGGTGTTTGCGGGATAGAGGCTGGGGTTTTCCGAGACCAGGTAGATCTCGCGGATGCCCTCGGCGTGGAGCTGGTAGGTGATCTGCTGCGGCGAGAGGTCGCCGTCATGCCGCTGGCCGCCGGTCATCGCGACCGCGTCGTTGTAGAGGATCTTGTAGGTGATGTTCGCCTTGGAGGCGATGGCCTGGCGGATCGCCAGAATGCCGGAGTGGAAATAGGTGCCGTCGCCGAGATTGACGAAGATGTGCTTTTCGTCGGTGAACGGGGCGATGCCGACCCAGGGCACGCCCTCCCCGCCCATGTGCGTAAAAGTCTCGGTGTTGCGGTTCATCCACAGCGCCATGAAGTGGCAGCCGATGCCGGCCATGGCGCGGCTACCTTCGGGCACTTTTGTCGAGGTGTTGTGCGGGCAGCCCGAGCAGAAATAGGGTGTGCGGCTGATCGGGGAGACCGCCTGCATCTGGCTCGCCTCGCGGCCGTTGAACCAGTCGGCCTTGGCGCGGAGCATGCTGGCGATTTCGGGATTGAGATTGAGGCGAAGCAGACGTTCGGTGAGCGATGAGGCAAGCGAAGCCACCGAAAGCTCGGCTGCGAAGGTCAGGAAGCGCTTGTCGTGCTCGTCCATCTTGCCGACGATGCGCGGGCGGACGTCGTCGCGCCAGTTGAACAGCTCCTGCTTGACCTGGTTCTCGACGATCTCGCGGCGCTCCTCGACGATGAAGATTTCCTCGAGCCCGACCGCGAACTGCCGCACGCCTTCCGGCTCCAGCGGCCAGGGCATGCCGATCTTGTAGAGCCGAAGCCCGATCTTGGCGGCGACCTCCTCGGTGATCCCGAGTTCGCGCAGCGCCTGCCGCACGTCCTCATAGCTCTTGCCCGAGGCCATGATGCCGTAGCGCGCGTTCGGCGAGTCCAAGGTGACGCGATTGACCTTGTTGGCGCGGGCAAAGGCGATCGCGGCAAAACCCTTGTAGTCCTGCAGTCGCCGGTCCTGTTCAAAACGGTCGTCGGGCCAGCGCAGATTGAGCCCACCCGGGGGCAGCTCGAAATCCGTGGGGGTGACGAACGGCGTCATCTCGTCGCTGAGGTCGATCTCGGCGGTGGTCTCGACCGTCTCGGTGATCACCTTCATGCCAACCCAGCATCCGGAATAGCGCGACATCGCTATTCCAAGTAGGCCCATCTCGATCATCTCGTGGATGCTGGAGGGATAGAGGTAGGGCATCAGCGCCGAGATGAAGGCGTGGTCGGACTGATGCGGGACGGTGGAGGACTTTGCGCCGTGGTCGTCGCCGGCGAGACACAGCACGCCGCCATTTTTCGCCGAGCCCGCGGCATTGCCGTGGCGAAAGACGTCGCCGCAGCGGTCGACGCCGGGGCCCTTGCCGTACCAGATGCCGACCACGCCGTCATGCTTGGCGCCGGGCGAGAGATTGAGCTGCTGCGAGCCCCAGATCGCGGTGGCGGCAAGATCCTCGTTCACACCGGGCTGGAATTTGATGTTGTACTGCTCGAGATGCTTTCGCGCGGCGAACAGTTGCTGGTCGTAACCGCCGAGCGGCGAGCCGCGATAGCCGGAGACGAAGCCCGCGGTGTTGAGGCCCATCGCGCGGTCGCGGCGGATCTGGGCCATCGGCAGGCGCACCAGCGCCTGGATTCCGGTCAGGAAGACGTGGCCGGTGCCTGCGGTGTATTTCTGATCGAGGCTGATCAGACCCTGATTGATTCCCATTGAAGCCCTCTGTCCAAGCCCTCGGTTCAAGCCTTTGGCCCTGCCGCTGTTTTAGCTATTCACGCCGCGTGCCAACGCCAATAGCACGCTTTCGTCTCAGTCTATGTCCGCCACCGCGACGGGCGCATCACAAATCTCGCGGGCCTGCGGGGGCCGCGCCCAAATCGCAATTTCGTGGCCGGAAGGCGGCACGGCCTTTCACTTTGTGTCGCCCGGACGCGCGCTGGCGCAATGGCATGGCAGCCATCCTGCCGCGCGCGCCCGGGCGCACCGCGCCTTGCTCATGGGCGCCAATCGTAACAGCGATTCCCGCCCGTCTTTTGTGCAGTGCGTTAGCGATCGCGACGCACGGCCGGTCAGTGCTCCTCGCCGCTGAAGACGAATTTCGGCATTTCCCATTTGAAGCGAATTGCGAGCAGGCGAAACGACAGGCCGAGCACGAAGGTCAGCACGGTCCAAATCTCGTCGGTCAGTTTCAGCCCGAACGCCGTCGCATAAAACAACCCGGTCACAACGGACACGCTGGCATAGAGCTCGGAGCGGAACAGCAGCGGCACGTCGTTGCAGAGGATGTCGCGCAGCACCCCACCGGCGCATCCCGTGATCATGCCCGCCACGATCACGATCGGCAACGAGTCATCCATCTGCCAGGCGACGTCGCAGCCGGCCATGGTGAACACGACGAGCCCGATCGCATCCAGCACCAGGAACGCGCCGCTCAGCCGATGCACCATGCGTGCAATCGGGATGGCCAGGAATGCGGCCACCGCGGTCAACGCCAGGTAGGACGGTGACTGCACCCAGAGCAGCGGATAATGACCGAGCAGGACATCGCGGATGGTGCCGCCGCCGAGCGCGGTGATGCAGCCGAGCATGCACACGCCGGCCCAATCCATGCTGCGCCGGCCGGCGGCGAGCGCCGCCGTCATCGCTTGCGCGGCGAGCGCAACCCAGGAGAGCAGATGCAGCACGGTATCGGCGGGCGGCAGGTTCCACATCGCTTCCTCGCAACATCACTTTTGCGCGCGTGCGCGCGTGCGCTCGATGCAACCAATTGATTAATCGATGGCGCGGAACTCGGGCCGGGGCCCGAGACCGCAGTTCCCGGAACCATCCGGGATGCCGGGCAATTGTCAATGCCGGGCGCGGTCACGGTTTGATCGTCCCCGCCAATCCCGACGCGTTCTTGCCTGCTGATGCGAACCGTATCCGCATCTCGCGCAAGCGCACTGATGGAGGAAGCCATCCATGTCAAAAGATTACATTCCGAACGATCCCACCCGTCCCACTTTCAGCGACGATCTCGATCGCCAGTCGCGCTTCAACGATCCGCTGCGGTTCGATCCGGAAACCGCAGGGACGTCCGGTGACGGTGCCAAGATCGGATTGGTCGCAATTGCGTTGGCGCTGCTGATGGGCGCGGTGTTCTACGGCGTCAGCCATTCGAACGTGAACGAAGCGGCCAACCCGCCATCGTCACAGACGGCCCAGAACCAGTCGGGTGCGCTGCCGCAAGCCCCTCCGGGCATGCGCGACGTCACGCCGCGCCGCCCCAACACGGATCCGGGGATGACGACGGGCGCAGCGCCCAGCCAGCCGACCCCGCCGAACAAGTAACGTGCGTCGCTGGGACATCCTTGAGCAGCGCAGCGGGTCATCCGGCTGCGCTGCTTTTTGTCCGACGTATCGGCGCGCGTGGGCGCGTCAGCTGAACATCTTGTTCAGTTCGCCGCCGGGATAGCCGTTCGCAAGCTCGGCAAATGTGCCCTGCTCCGCCATCTCCTTGGCCGCTTTCATGAAGCCGGCCCAGGCGTTGCGCGCGAGCGAGCCGCCGACACTGATCCGGCGCACGCCGAGATCCTCGGCTTGCGCGCGCGACAGGCCGGACGCCCCGATCAGGAGATTGACCGGTTTCGGCGCCACCGCCTTGACGACGGCGGCAATGTCCTCGCGGGTCTTGAGACCCGGCGCATACAGGCAGTCGGCGCCGGCCTCGGCATAGGCCGTGAGGCGATCGATCACGAGGGACAGATCGGTCTGCCCCAACAAAAAGGCCTCGCAGCGCCCGGTGAGCAGCACACCGGATTTGTCGGCATCGATCGCCTTGCGCGCCGCCTTGATGCGTTCGATCGCGCCATTGCGCTCATAGAGCGGCCGCGTCTTCTCGCCGGTCGAATCCTCGATCGACAGTCCGGCGAGGCCCGTCTTCACGGCGCGCGCGACATTGGCGCCGACGCCATCGGGATCATGGGCAAAGCCGCCCTCGAAATCGGCATTGACGGGAATATCGACCGCGGCGCTGATGGCGGAGAGGTGGGCCAGCACATCCTCCAGCGTAACGCGGTTGTCGGCCCTGCCGAGCGTCCAGGCGAAGCCCGCGCTGGTCGAGGCAATCGCCTTGAAGCCGAGGTGCGTGAGCGCTTTCGCCGTGCCGACATCGACGGGATTGGGGATCACGAAGCAGCCGGTCTCGTGCAGCTTGCGGAAATGGGCGCGTTTGTCAGCAGTTGTCAGCGGCATCGCTCTCTCCTTTGTTGTTTTTCTTCGCCGCGAACATAGCCACGTATCCGTCACATCACAACCTTGCGCAGAAACGTCCGCTCTTCGGCCAGGATGAATTTGTTCTCCTCGGCAAAATTGAAGTTGGCCATCCCCTCGCTGTCGGTGCGCAGCCGCGCGCGATAGGCTTCGTAGGCCGCGAGACTTTCGAAGGCGATCAGCGCGAAGGCGATGTTGTTGGTGCCCTCATGCGGCATGAAATAGCCGATGAGCTCGCCGCCGCAGCGCGGGATGACGGAGAGCCAGCGCCTGGAATATTCCTCGAACTGCGCGCGCTTGAACGGATCGAGCTGATAGCGGATGAAAACGGTGATGGGCATGTGCGGAACCTCCGGTGCATATGTTCACCGTCATTGCGAGCGCGAGCGAAGCAATCCGGTTCTTGCCCGCGGCAAAGCTGGATTGCTTTGGCGCTTGCGCGCCTCGCAATGACGACGGATGACACTAGCCTCTTGCCCGACATCGATGCTTCGGCTATCATCGAAGCATGAAATCTGGTCCCGATATCGCCATGGTCGCCGCCCTGGTCGGCGATCCCGCCCGCGCCAACATGCTGACTGCGCTGCTCTCCGGCCGCGCGCTCACGGCAAGCGAGCTTGCGCAGGAGGCCGGGATCACGCCGCAGACCGCAAGCTCGCATCTCGCCAAGCTCGAGGCCGGCGGCATGATCGAGCCGGAAAAGCAGGGCCGCCACCGCTATTATCGGCTGGCCGATCCCGACGTCGGCGGCGTGCTGGAGGGGCTGGCGGCGCTCGCCGCCCGCGCCGGCCACATGCGCGTGCGCACCGGACCAAAGGAACCGGCGCTGCGGCGCGCCCGGATCTGCTACGACCACCTCGCCGGCGATCTCGGCGTGCAGATGCTCGACAGCATGCGGGCGCAGCGGCTGGTACGGCAGCGGAAGCAGGACATCGAACTGACCGCCGAGGGCACGCGATTTCTCGCCGAGAAGCTGCAGATCTGGCCGGAGATGCTTGCGCATCCGCGCCGGCCGGTGTGCAAGGCCTGCCTCGACTGGAGCGAGCGGCGCCATCATCTCGCCGGCACGCTCGGTGCCGCGCTGATGCAGCGTTTCGCGGACCTGAAATGGGCGGCCCGCGATGCAACGCCCGGCAGCCGCGTCGTCAATTTCAGTCGCCAGGGCGAGAAGCAGTTTTCGGCACTGTTCGGCAACGACGGCACCTGACCATATCGGGATCATTCATGCATCGTATCCTTGTTGGCGCAGCCTGGGCCTGCCTCCTCGCGTCACCGATCGCGCCGACCCGGGCCGCCGATGCTCCGCCACGCGAACCCTACGGCATCGACCTCGAAGGCTTTCCTTATCCCTACCCCGTCGATTTCCTGCCGCTCGTCAATGACGGCGAGTTGTTGCGCATGGCCTATATGGATGTGGCACCGGCGCGGCCGAACGGCCGTACCGTGGTGCTGCTGCACGGCCGCAACTTTCCGTCGAGCTATTGGGCGCCGGTCATCAAGATGCTGACTGAAGCCGGTTACCGCGTCGTGGTGCCCGACCAGATCGGTTTTGGCAAATCCTCAAAGCCATGGGGCGAGCTGCATTTCGACAACCTGGCGCGCAACACCATCGCGCTGCTCGATCACCTCAAGATCGACAAGGCCGACATCGTCGCTCATTCGATGGGCGGCATGCTCGGCGTGCGCATCGCGCGGGCCTATCCCGAGCGCGTCGCGCATCTCGTGCTGACCGCGCCGATCGGGCTCGAGGACTACCGGCTCTACGTGCCGCCGACGCCGACCGAAAAGATCACGGAGACCGAGGACCGGCTGACGGCGGAGGGCTACCGCAAGCAACTCGAGACCAATTATGCGCTCAAGCTGCCGCCGGACCAGGTGACGCCGTTCATCGATGCGCGCTTCAACATCAAGGGCAGCGCCGACTATCCGCGCTGGCTGCGCGCCTTCGTCAGTTCCGGCCAGATGATCTATCGCGAGCCGGTGGCGCACGAGATCGCGCTGCTCACGCTGCCGACGCTGTTCATCATGGGATCAGACGATCACAACGCACCGGGACGCGCGAATGCGCCGGACGCGCTGCGCTCCAGGATGGGCCAGAACGCCGAACTCGCGGTGGCATTCGCGGCCAAAATGCAAAATGCCCGCGCGGAAGTCATCGCCAACACCGGGCACCTGGTGTTTCTCGAAGCCCTCGACAAGTACGAGGATCTCGTGCTGGGCTTTCTCGGGAAGTGACACCGCTGAAAACAGATCAGACAGATGACCGCGCCGGGGAGATCGGCGCGGTCATCGCAACCGCCGCATGTGGCAGGGATTAGGGTGGGGATAATCCTCCCTGCCCTTGTTCACTTCACCAGTTGCGGAAGCAGCGGCGGCCGAACGGGCCCGAATGGAAGCCGGGCGGGCAGTTGTACATCGGACGGCACCCGCCATAGGGGCCGCGATGCCAGCCGGGACCGCAGCCGCCGGCAACCAGGATCACTTCAGGTGACGCGGCCTGATCGGCAACCGGCGCAAGCGGCATCGCTTGCGAGGCGGTCATGCCCATCAGGCCAAGGCCCAGGGCGAAGGCGGATGCAGCAAGCAATTTTTTCATAACCTCTTCCTTTTTCAAATGTGCCGCGATGCGGCGGTGCTGGTCAGGTCAATCGGCTTCGCGCGGCGGCTCACCAGTGACGGTGGTGCCAATGCCGATGCCAGTGATGATGGCGCCAGCCCCAGTGGTGACGATGGTGCCAGCCCCAATGACGGTGATGCCAGTGATGACCCCAGCGCACCTGTTCCGGCGTGAGCCGATCGACCTCATCGCGCGAGGTCACGGCCGGACGGACGTCCTGGGTGGAGCGCGATGGCGCCTCGGTCTGGATAAAGCCCGGCGCCATCAGCGGAGCGGCCTCCACATGGGCCGTCAGCATGGCGGTGCCGGCCGCCAAACCTAACGCGAATTTCAGAAAGTGCCTGCGTTCCATTCGCCCTCTCCTCGGTTTGCAGAAATCGTGGAGGGAGTTTTGCCCAGCGCGGCTGAATGCGACCTGAACCCTTCGTTCAGGTAGCGAGATGCGAGCGTTAATCTTTGTCCACGCCGCGACGCGGGCAACAGCGGAATCAGCGGTCGAACGCCTCCGCCAGCACGAGTGTTTCGCGCGTGCGCGTCACCTGAGGCCAGTCTCGATTGAAATCGGCCACCAGGCGCTTGAGATCCTCGCTTTGCATGGCGCGGTCGAGCGACGCCTGATCGGCGAACTCATACATGGCCTGATGAATGGACGGGTCGCTGAGGCTCCAGAACCGCCACGCTCTGGTCACGCCGAAGGACTTTGCGGCATCCGGCAGGTGTGTATTGGCGTACCATGTGTCGAATGCGGCGCGCCTGGCCGGATCGGCGACGGTTGCGCGAACGACGAAGAAGGCAGACGGCATCGGCAAGCTCCACATGTGACCGACCGGACGAAGGTGACAGTCGCAAACACTCCCTGTGGTGTGGTGCGCGCCAATTCGAGCGGCAGCATGATGCGCAGGACGCAGCAGCCTTCCTCAATTTCGGCCGGCCTTTTCGCGCATGATCCTTCGCCGCTCCAGGCTCTCGGGTGACCAGACCTCCTTGGGACTATAGAACTCGGGCACGTTCCTTGCGCCCGGCGGCAACGTCACCCAGGGCTGTTTCGATGATGTGAAGATGTGGATATCCGGCGGGCACGCGTCCGGATCGTCCAACGTGCCGACGCGCACGAAACGCACGGCGGAACCTGAACCGGCATAGTTGCTCCAGACCGCGACCTTGCAGACCGGGCATCGCGCGATCCGCTGCCCCTTGCCGCTCGCCGAGGGCGTGTCGACGATCTCGGGCTCGGCGCCCAGATGCTCCACGCGGTCCGCCTCGTACATCGCGTTCAAGGCATGCGCCGTTCCGGTCTCGCGCTGGCACCAGCGACAATGGCAGGCGTGCACGATCAGCGGCCGGCCGGTCAGCCGATAACGCACCTGCCGGCAGGTGCACCCGCCTTCCAGGATCTCTTCCACATCCGCCTCCCCTCGTCGCGGCGACGGCTGCCTGTCAGACCCAGCCGCCGCGCGCCATGATCGCCGCGCACAGCAGGATGACCACGATCGCCGCGAGCTCGGCGTGAATGACGGCGGTGATACGCCGCCGCTTGCCGGCCTTCACGACCGGCACCTGCCCGGCCTTGATCGCGTCGCGCCACGACAGGAACTCCATGGTCGGGATGATCGACAACAGTCCGATGATGACGAACAGCGACAATTTCGTCAGGAACGCGTGGCTGTGGAAATAATAGCTCGCACCCTTCTCGAAGTAGAACACGCGCAACAGCCCGATGATGAACAGCGCGCCGGCGGCAACGCCGAGCACGAGATCGGTGACCTGCAGCCGCCGCGCCGAAGCCACCGTCAGCTCCTGCCTGATCAGCGTGAACTCGATCGCGACGGCGGCAACCAGCGTGAACGCGCAGAGGTGATGCAGAAAGGCGAACAGCGTGGACATTGGCAGCCTCCAGGGACCGCCATCGTAGACAAGTCCCGTCCCCGCGCAAGGTACCGGCACACCTTGCCACTGCGCAACTCGTTGCGTTTTCCACTGCCGCGCTAGCGTTCGAACCGGGCGTCGATCGGCCCCGCACGCTGAATTTTGCCAAGCGCCAGCTGCGGAGAATGATCACGCACGCGAGAGCGGCGTGACATGCGCGCGATGCACACGTCGATTTGACTCGGCGGACAATGGCCACACCTCGTCAAGACATACGATAATGACTCGGGGTTGATTGAGGTTCCGCATCGGGAACCAATCCAGACGACAGGAGATTTCCATGGCTGCGAAAGTGAAACCGATCCCTGACGGATTCCATACCATCACTCCGTATCTGATCGTCGATGGCGCGGCAAAAATCATCGACTTCATGCAGAAGGCGTTCGACGCCAAGCTTGATCACGAGGCGACCAAGCGGCCGGACGGTTCGATCATGCATGCGACACTGAAAATCGGCGATTCCATGCTGATGATCTCCGATACATCGGAGCAAGCCAGGGCCACGACCACGATGCTCTATCTCTATGTGCCCGACGTCGATGCCACCTATCAGAAGGCATTGAAGGCCGGCGGCACCTCGGTGATGGAGCCCGCCGACCAGTTCTATGGCGACCGCTCCGGCGGCGTGAAGGACCCCGCCGGCAACCAGTGGTTCCTCGGCAAGCACATCGAGGACGTCGCACCGGGCGAGCTGAAGAAGCGGACCGCGGACATGTTCAAGCACCACGGCAAGGCGGCGTAACCTTTTTCGCGCGGCGAGAATGCGCCGGCACTTGATCGATATGACTAGTCAAACAGCCGACGAGACAGTGGTCCGCATTCTCGCGGCGGGACTCCGTCCGAGTGATACATGAGCATGCCCCTCTGAGAATGAGAGGGCGCAGGGAAGGCCGGATGCCGACTGGCACCCGTGGCCCGCGTGCAACAAAAAAAGCACGCGGCGGTCACCACAGATCAACCGGATCAACCGGCCTTCCCTGCGCAATGGTTTTAACGGTGTCCTTCGCGCTCTGGGACCGGGCTGTCTTGCCCCCATCATCCGCGGATCATCGTCCGCAAGACTTAGCGCCAGCGTCGGGGCGCCAGGACCGCACGACTTCGCCGTCCGTGTAGGCCACGCTCGTCCAGCGAGACCACCACGTCCATCGCAGCCCACCTCCACTTTCGTGACGACGCGTCCGTCCCTCTGCACGAGGCGGGATGGCGCAAAGTGATGCATATTTTCGTAAATCAGAAAAGCCAGATATTTTTGCGCTGATATCTGGACACGAGAATCGCCGTTGAATTGGTTGGGGAATTTCGATCTTTGGCGCAGGCGATTTTATGCGCCCGTCAAGCGCGTCAGCGGCCCGGCGACGCGTCAGGTCACGTGATTTGCCCGACGAGGCTGGGCAAGAATTCAGGGCCGCTCGAAATCTGTAGTACGCTTTGGCTCACAAGGCCTCGAAACGAGTCGGACTTTCTACGCAGCCTCGATCGACTGCTCCGAGGTAGAACATTTTGCTCTCGCTCGGCGACCTGTTTTGATTCTTGCCCAGCCTCGACAGGGCTGGGCAAGAATCCTGCTACAGGGCCGGGCCGGCTCGGCGCTCTGCGACTTCGAACCATGGTGCTATTTTCATGCAAAATCGTCGCAGGACGGGCGGAAACGAGCGCAGTGCGGGGACGAGAGCGGCAAGAAGGCTTTTGCGAGCTGCGGGCGCTTCTCTGCGAGGTACGCGACGAAGCGGTCGAAGCCTAGAATTTGAGCAGGCGGGTGAAGTTGTAGCAGAGCGCCATCAGGCTCCATTCGCCACGAACCTTGTCGAAGCCGCGGACGAGGAAGTGCTGATAGCCGGCGCGGCATTTGAGCGTCCCGAAGGGGTGCTCGACGATGGCGGAGCGGTGGCGCATCAGTTTGCCCGCGCCTTCGCTTGCCATCCTTTCGCGATGACGGTCGAGAACATCTTCGTGCTCCCAGCGAAAGATGCTGCGGTATTTTGCCTTTGAAGAGAGACAAGACGCTTTTAATGGGCAGCGCCGCAGGTCGCCCCCAGATAGCGGCTCTCGACCCGGCCGCTCGTGTTCGTCCATGGCGTCTTTGCCGGATGCAGCAGTTGGCCGGCAGGACAACGGTAGGTATTGGTCGCTGCATCGTCGCTGAAATCCTTGCGGACGAAGCGGCCTTGCTTCTCGAGCTTGCCGTTGCCTTCGTGCGGCGGCACGTAGGCTTTGATGCCGTCATCCTCGCAAGCCTTGAGGTCTTCGCTGTTATAATAGCCGGCATCGGCCAGTATCTGCTGGGTCTCGGCTTCGAGAATCTCCTTGGCCGCTTTTGCCATCTCGTGGAGGTGGCCTGCATCGCTGCGATTGACGACCTCGCTGGCGACGATCAGCTTGTGCATGTCGTCAACGACGCTTTGAACGTTGTAGCCCGCGATGGTCTGGTCGCCCTTGCTGAGAAGCCGCGCGTCAGGATCGGTCTTGGACACCTGCCCCTTATCACCGCTCTCTAAATCCTCAAGATCGGCCTTGGCGCGTTCACGCCTGGCCATCAGTTCCTTCATTTTGTCCCCGACGTCGCCACCGCCCTTGTTGCCATCCCCCGAATCGTCGGCGCGTTGCTTGGCCTCCGCTGCATCGTTGGTGTCGAGAGACTTCCCGTAAGCCTCGATCTCCTGGTCCAACTTGGCGATCTGTTTGGCCAGCTTCCCGCGCGTGAAGATGCTGTCGTTACTGGCAATGCCGTGGAATGGGGCGCCATCGACCGCAACAAGGGTTCCACCTACCAGGCAGAGCTCGCGAAGCAGCAGCACAAAACTGCGGTTCGCAGCCTTCAGGGCTGCCCAGTTCTCCTTGCGGAAGTCGGCGATCGTCCGATAGCCGGGCTTGAGGTTCCTCAAGAGCCAAATCAGTTCCAGATTACGACAGGCTTCCCGCTCCAGCCGGCGTGATGATCTGATCTGGTTGAGGTAGCCGTAGAGGTAGAGCTTCAACAGATCGGACGGGTCGTAAGGCGGTTGTCCCACCCCCACGCGTCGCTCTGCATGCCGGAAACCAAGCTTGGCGAGGTCGAGAGCGCAAACGAAGCTGTCGATCGCCCGAACCGGATTGGCCGCACCGACATAGTCCTCGATCCGGGGACGAAAAAGACTGGGCTGCTCGCGGCTCTCGCCACTTTTGAACGTGCGATTCGTCATAAGCCGAATCGTACACGCCACCGCCGAAAATGCCCGCCATTCTTGCCCAGTCTCGACGGCGCTCCGCAACCACTGATCATAGTTCGTTGTTGCGCTCGATCGAAAGTGGAGTACCCTGCACCATGCCTACTTTGTCGACAAAAGATCGAGGCAAAGTGTCATGGAGTCCATCGCAAGCCGCCGCATCGCATTCCATCGATCGACCCGTGCAACTCTCGTGGCGCTCGGCCTGATAAGCCTTTGCGCGACCGCATCGGCGGCGGACAAGCCGCCGCTGGCACCCGATACCGTGTCGCCGTTCACCACGGACTCGCGGATTTCCACGACCGTCGAGTTCGGCCTGCCGGCGCTTGCGACGGAAATCGAGAAGGACATCCCGCGGCGGCTTGCCAGCATCGACGAACGCGTCAACTGCGTGCATCGGCGCGTGCTCGTCTTCAGGGTCAACGCCAATTGCGACATCTGGGGTTTCGTCGAACGGTCCGGACCTGTTTCACTCTACGGTCGCGGCGACCGGGTCTACGGCTCGGTGCCGATCCATGGTGCGCTCGAAGGCCAGGGCGCCAATCGCTTCACCCGCCGCATTCATGGTGAGACCGAAGCGAGCGCCACCGTGGAGGTCGAAGCGCGCCCGCAGCTCGGCCACGACTGGTCGCTCGAGCTGAATTTCAGCGACGGCTTTCGCTGGAGCGAGCCTCCGGTTCTGCACGTCCTCGGGCGCGAGATTTCGCTCGTCAAATATGCCGAGCCGCGAATCCGGACCCAGCTCGCCCGCGTCAGGACGCGCGCGCTCGCCGCGGCCCGGCGCCTGGATTTGCACGACAAGGCCGCGACGGCCTGGCGCCATGCGTTCGAGCCGGTCGAACTTTCCGACAATCCGGAAATCTGGCTACAACTGACGCCGCAGAGCGCGGCCTTCGCTGGCGTCCGCGCCAACTCCAGGGTGCTGGAGGGGTCGCTCGAGCTGTCCGGCTCGGCCGAAACATTTGTCGGGCAACACCCGCCAGCGGTGACGGCGACCGATTTGCCATCGCTCGGCCGCGATGTCAGCGAAGCGGGTGAGTTCGACATCGTCCTTCCGGTCCGGATCGGCTACGACGTACTCAAGGACAAGATCACGCAGGCGATCGCCGCAGCGGCGCCGGCGGCGGCGGGGATATCGATCAAGGACGTCGACGTCTATCCCTCCTCCGGCAAGCTTGTCATCGGTCTCTTCATCGCCAAGACTTCGGATGCTGACCCGAACGCCGGACAGTGGGTCTATCTCACCGGCGCGCTCCAGGTGGACGCAGACGGTCACGCTATCCGGCTGTCCGATCTCGGCGTCGTGACGCAGGACGAACAACTGGCCCCCTTGATCAGTCAGGTCATGGCGCCATTGCGCGACAGCCTGAGCGTCGACTACGGCGTCGCTTATCAAAACCTGCTCAGTGCCGCCAACGAAAAACTCACCCGGCCGCTGAAAGACGGTTTTCGCACGGAAGGGCATCTGTCTTCGGCAAAGCTCGAAAAACTGTTCCTGCCGGCCGATGGCATCGTGATCGCGCTTCGCGCCAGCGGCCAGTTGAAGATCTTGTACGGGATGTGAGCCATGAGCAGAACCATCCCGCGTCGGATCAGTCACGGCCTGCGCACATGCCGCACGCACGTGGTTGCGGCAGCGTTTCTCATCCTCGTGGGTTACGCCAGTGGCGCGTCGGCGCAGAGATCATTCTATGACGCGCCGAGATCATTGCTCGCAGGTGAACCGGGCACCCTCGTTCGGCAGGAGCGCATCGATGGTGCGCCGCTCGGGGCTGCGGCCTACCGGGTGCTTTACCGGTCGACGGGCTTGAAGGACGAACGCATTTTTGTTTCAGGAGTCGTCATCGTGCCGCCAGGCGAACCACCGGCCGGCGGCCGTCCCATCGTCGCCTGGGCGCATCCGACCTCCGGCATCACGCCACGATGCGCGCCGTCACTGGCGATCTTCCTGTTCCAGCAGATTCAGGGCCTGCGTTCGTTCGTCGAACGGGGCTATGTCGTCGCCGCGACCGATTATCCCGGCCTGGGCACGCCCGAGACGCATCCCTATCTCGTCGGCGACAGCGAAGCGCGGGCGGTGATCGACGCCGTGCGCGTCGCCGGCACCCTGCCCGGCGCAGGCGGCGGAAAGCGCTTTGTGGTCTGGGGCCATTCGCAGGGCGGACAGGCCGCCCTGTTCACCGGCATGATCGCGAAGAGCTATGCGCCCGAACTGATGCTGCTCGGCGCGGCCGCGGCGGCACCCGCGACCGATCTCGTCACCCTCATGAGCGACGACATCAATTCGGTCGGCGGCAAGAACATCACCGCAATGACGCTGTGGTCGTGGCATCGCGTGTACGATGCCGCCATCGACAAGGTCGTCGACGCCAGTGCGATGCCGACGGTTGACCGCCTGGCGCACGAGTGCATCGAGGGGCCGTTCGATCTGATCGCCCGGCAGCGCACCGAAAAGCCGCTCGAAAAGCACTTTCTGACGGTCAAGCAACCGGCCGACATCGAGCCTTGGCACTCGCTGCTGGAGCAGAACACGGCCCGGACGCTGCCGCCGGACGTTCCGGTTTTTCTGGCCCAGGGGACCGTGGACCAGATCATACGCCCGGACGTCACGCGCGATTACATGAACACGCTCTGCAAGGCCGGCAGCAAGGTGAAGATGGTGATCCTGCCGAACATCGGTCACGGCCGCGCCGCGCAGGCAAGTACCGTGGAGGCCGTCAACTGGATCGCGGACCGGTTCGCGGACGCCGCAGCGCCAAGCGACTGCGCTTCCTAGCGACCGCTGTCCGCACGACATGTCCGCCGAACTTCATGGAGGACGGCGGACGCGTACAGGTCGATTCCACCGCGCCGTCACATCAGCTTCACCGGCGCATCGCGAACGATACGAAGGTCGATCCCGCCGATCAGGTCCGAACGGAGCGCCTCGGCAGTGCTGATGGCAGCCTCGGTTTGTCGCAACGTACTGACATTCGATCCGAACGATACGATTCCGCCGAGCATCAAGGCAATCGATCCGAGCGCGGCGGACTGACCCGCCCCGAACAGGCCAAGCAGCGCGACGAGCAGCAAGGCGACGCCGCCGGCGATCGCAGCCTTGGACGCCAGAATGAACTTCCGGCATCGTTCCGCGACCTCGGCAAGCGCCTCGATCCGCGCTTCGATGTCTGCAATCTCGTCGGTCGGATCGTCTTCGGTCATTGCGTGCAGAGGGTTAGGTACGTGCGATTCCAAGAATGCGGCATCTCCTCGGTTCAGGCGGCCCGCGGCGGCGGACCCGGATCGGCGCCGGGATCACGGCCGGTGGAGGCGATGGCGAGCCGACCCAGATAATGCGCCCAACCTCGATCGTGGTAGGCGCACTGTTCCGCATTCGGGAGCCCGCTGTGAGTCATGCGCAGCAAGGTGCCGCCATCCCGTTCGATCAGATCGATCTCGACCAGGCTCGATCCCGGCGGCACCTCGTCGCTGCCCTCCCAGCCGAAGCTGTAGGCCAGGCGGTGCACGGGAACGACCTCACGGAACGTGCCGCGCGCCGCATTCCTGGCGCCGATGTGC
>Ga0210402_10001051_pt1 | contig 29293 bp, 27 predicted proteins | sample IncBWC7MmetaG_FD_161055 | JGI IMG/M metagenome (GOLD analysis project Ga0210402, IMG submission 161055) | Forest soil microbial communities from Barre Woods Harvard Forest LTER site, Petersham, Massachusetts, United States - Inc-BW-C-7-M | ecosystem: Environmental > Terrestrial > Soil >...
GCGAGCCCTTCGATCGCCGCCTTCACCTGAGCCGACACCGCCTCCATATCCCGCAGCGTCATGCCAGCAGTCGAAATCGGCTCACCCACGCGCATTTCCAGCGGACGGCTCTTGATGTGATACGTGTTCATTGGCAGAAGATCGAACGTCCCGACCAGGGCGACCGGAACGATGTCGGCGTGAGCCTTGATCGCCAGAAAAAACGCGCCCGGCAGAAAGGGAAGAATCCCGCCGTGCGGGCTGCGTCCGCCCTCGGGAAAAATAACCAGCGGCGTCCCGCTCCGCAGACTCTTGAGCGCCGACTTGATGGCGCCAATGGAAGCCGCCGGATTCTGCTGATTAATACAAACCTGGCCCGACCGTCGCAGATGCCATCCGACGAACGGGTACGAGAGCAGTTCGCTCTTGAAGATGATGCGGAACTGAAACGGCAGGTTTACGTAGATGATCGGAATGTCGAGCGCGGACGCGTGCGTCACCGCATACACGCGCGGCGCCGTGCCGGTAACTTTGTCCATCCCGGTAACGGTCACTGGAGAAAGAATCGTCTTCATGATCAGCCACGACCACAAGACCGCGAGTTTATGCTGCATGCGGCCGTCGCGATCGAACACAGAGACGATCAGCGAGATTATCCCGAGCACCAGCGTATAGGCCCAGATCAGCGGGTCAAAGATGAAGTAGGAACGCAGGCGGCTGGGCCAGCCGTAGCGGCGGCCGGCGGAAACAGGCCGAGTGGCGCCAGCCTGCGGCGCCGCGGGGCGCAACGTTGCCTCGCCGTTTTCCACTTCCGCGGTTGTGATGATCTCGCTCACGTTTTTCTGACGTAAACCGTTAGCGGGCGACAGTACCCACCCTACATTCGAACCTGTCTGAATTAGATGCGCAAGCCCAGAACTTGCATCATTTCTCCGACCAGATAAATCGACCCGGTAACGACCACCAACCCCCCCGGACCTGCGATCCGCCGTGCTTCGGCCAGCGCCGACGCGACCTCGGACACTTCCCGGATAGCGGTTTCGACCCGCGATGCGGCCTGGCGAATCTCCGCCGGCGTCGCCGCACGCGGATTGTTCGGCTGCGTCAGGACTACCATCTCCGAAATCGGAAACAGTATCTCGGCGACTTCCGATACCGCCTTATCCCGCATCACTGCAAAGACCAGCGTGATCGGACGATCCCCATACGCCGCCGAGAGCGTGGACCGCAGCGCCCACGCCCCTGCCGGATTGTGCGCCACGTCGAGGACAATTTCCGGGGAGTCACCGCTGGCCGGCACAACCTGAAAACGTCCCGGCCAGTGCGTCTCGCGAATACCCTGCTCAATCGAGCGTGCAGTGATCTGCGCGAACCCCTGGTTGTGGAGCGCTTCCGCCGAAGCCACTGCCAGCGCGATATTGCGTAGCTGATGCCGGCCGATCAACGGCGACTCCACAGTGATCTGCTTGCCCATCACTGAAAGGGGATAACGCGAACGAGGGAGCCGCGTGGTTTTCTCCGTGTCCCCCGTGGTCAAGCTCTTTGCCGCAGTCTCCCAAAATTCCGCGCTGCCCGGAGAGACCGGCGGCACGAATGGCACGGCACTGACCGCCCGTGCACCCAAGTCGAGAATGATGTTGCCGATCGCGTCGTTGGCCTCCGGCATCTGCGGCAGAGTCACAACCACGCCCCCGGCGCGGATGATCCCGGCCTTCTCCCGCGCAATCTCACTGACCGTGTTGCCCAAATACTGCTGGTGGTCGAGCGCAACGTCGGTGATCACGCTCAGCCGGGGCTCCACGACATTGGTCGCATCCAGACGCCCGCCCATACCCACTTCCAGCACAACGAGGTCGGGCTGCGTGCGTGCAAAGTGCTCGAACGCCATCGCCGTCAACATCTCGAAGAAACTCGGATGCCATGGCAGTTCGCCTTCGCTCACCAGTCGCTCGGCGGTGCGGCCAACCACGTCATGCAGCAACGCAAAATCGTCGTCGGAAATCGACACGCCGTTGACCCGGATGCGCTCGTTGATCCGCATCAGGTGCGGCGAAGTGTACAGGCCGGTCTTTAGGCCCGAAGCCTGCAGGATCGCCGCGAGCGTCGCCGCCGTCGATCCCTTGCCGTTCGTGCCCGCGACCAGCAGGCATTGCAGCTTTGTCTCCGGATGCCCCAACGCTCCCAGCAGCACCCGCATGTGCGCCAAGTCGAACTTGTGCGAAGGCGTAGCAGCCAATTCGTGGCCCAACGCGTACATCTGCGCGATTGCGGATTGGTAGGAGGGCAGCATGCAGCACTCAGCCGTCAGCATTCAGCCATCAGCTTTCAGGCTAACAGTTTCGTCCGTCGGACCCGGGTTTTCCAGCAATGCGCACTCAATCGTTGCAGATGGCCATCCAGTGGGGGATAAATGCAGCGGCAGGGCTAAGCTGAATGCTGACTGCTGAGTGCTGACGGCTGAACCATGAACTCCAGCGCCCGCCCGATGTACGCCTTCAACTGCTTGCGGTGCACAACCGCATCGAGCATGCCGTGTTCCAGGAGGAACTCAGACCGCTGAAATCCCTGCGGCAGCTTCTGGCGAATCGTTTGCTCAATGACCCGCGGCCCGGCAAACCCGATTAGGGCTCCGGGTTCGGCGATGTTCAGGTCGCCCAGCATGGCAAACGATGCCGTCGTTCCGCCGGTCGTCGGATCGGTTAACAGAGAAACATAGGGAACGCGGGCGCTATCGAGGTGGGCCAGCGCCGCCGAAATCTTGGCAAGCTGCATCAGGCTGATCGCACCTTCCATCATGCGCGCGCCACCGGAAGCCGACACAATGATGATCGGCGTTTGCGTGGCCGTAGCCCGTTCCACGGCGCGAGTAATTACTTCGCCCACCACCGCCCCCATGCTGCCACCGATGAAGGCATATTCCATCGCGCTGATAATCACCGGCCGTCCGTTCAGCTTGCCGTAGGCATTGATGATCGCGTCCTTCAGTCCCGTGTCTTTCTTGGCCTGCTTGAGCCGCGAAGAGTAAGCCTTCAAGTCGACGAACTTCAGCGGGTCGGTCGATACCAGGTTGCTGTCGAAAACCTCGTACTGATCGTCATCCAGGAGCTGCGCCAGCCGAGTGCGCGCGTCGATTCGAAAATGCTTGTCGCACTTCGGACAAACGTTCAGGTTCTCTTCGAGATCCTTCTTCCAGATAATCTGCCGGCACTCGTCACACTTCACCCACAGCCCTTCCGTGCGGACCTTCTTCTCGCCCGAAGTGTCCAGCTCGCCGGATTGTCGTTTGAACCAAGTCATAGGGCAGTTCTCAGTTTCCCGGTTTTCAGCCCCCCACCTTCGACAACTGGGAACTGACTTTCAGTACTCGATTCCCCTCTGCGCCATCACGCCCTTCTCGTATGCGTGCTTCACCTGACGCATTTCCGTCACGGTGTCTGCAATCTCGACGATCGCCGGATGCGCGTTCCTTCCGGTCAAGATTACATGCACCATCTCAGGCTTCTTCTTCAACGATTCCGCCACTTTGGACGGATCCAGCATGCCATAGGTGATGGCGTAGTTGATCTCGTCGAGCACAACCACGTCCCAGTCGCCCGACTGGATCGCCGCGTCCGCCTCAGCCCAGGCTTCTTCCACCATGCGGACGTCTTCCGGATCCGGCTTTTCCGCGCCCACCTTCACAAAGCCCCGGCCCATCTGCTTCATGATGAACTTGTCGCCGAAAGCCTTGACGGCATCCAGTTCGCCATAGTGCCAGGAGCCCTTGAGGAACTGCAGCATCAACACCCGCATCCCCTGGCCGACTGCGCGCAAGGCCGTTCCCATGGCCGCCGTGGTTTTTCCCTTGCCCGGCCCAGTATTCACAATGATGAGACCACGGCGGATGTCCGACATAGGGCCGAATTCTTGATTTTACCCTAGATCGTGGATGGCAGGATGTGAGCGGGGGATGTAGGTCGGACACTCCTGTCCGACGCACCTGGGTTTGGGTTGGATCTTGATCTTGAAGGGAAAGTTGGTGTTAGTGTTGGGCTTGACCTCAAGGGAAGTTAAAGTCAAACCCAACCCCAACGGCGTCGGACAAGAGTTGTCCGACCAACATTCCAAGTATCAGGGCATTTCGACAACTTGATTCATTCTTTGCTGGTGATCTGCATCGGTCACAGGTTCCTCGGCTCCGAGGAGCCGAGCTGCGATCCGCAGCGCTTCCATTTCTTTTCTGACTCGTACCATTTCCTGCTCTTTGGAACGGAGCACATCGTAAGGATTTTTCATCGGGGAGGGCCTTTCCAGAATTCAGGCCTCATGCGCCTGTTGAAACTACTCTAAGCCAACTTCGCGCCGAGCGAAACCTGCCAGAGGTACATACCGGGCATTGATTCTCAGCGGTCCGCATTGCCTGATCGGACGATGCCTCTTAACTATGAAGTTAATGACCGACGTGATAAGGATGGTTTTTCAAAATCGTAAAAGCGCGATACACCTGCTCCAGCAGCACCACCCGGGCAAGTTCGTGGGGAAGAGTCATCCTGCCGAGCGATAGCATGAAATCGGCCTGCTCGCGCGCCTCGGTGCTGAATCCATCTGCCCCGCCGACGGCAAACAGCAACGGTAACGCCTGCTCCTGCTCCCGCCTGAGAAAATCAGACAGTTCCTCGGAAGAGAGCTGCTTCCCTCGAGAGTCCAGCAGAACCAGTTTGTAACGCTCTTTCTGCCGCTCTCCTCGCGCCAGTGCCAGCACGGCGGCCTCATCCTTCACCGCGACGCTCGTACTCTCGACGTACCGGGAGATGCGCTTCAGATATTCGTCAGCCAGACTCTGAATCGCCGGTTCTTTCGTCTTCCCAATCCACGCAATCTTGATCTTCATGCACGATCCGATAGCCTCACGCCTTCCCCGAAGCCAGAATCACGCTCGCCCCAAACTGGATCTCATCCCCCACCCGATAGCGATTGATGGCCGAATGCACCTCATCCCGAATGCGCGGCCACTTTGCTTCCGGAACCCGTTCCAGCATCGCCCGGAAGGGAGTCGACACAGCGCACGCATACTCGAACACTTCTTCAGCGCTGCCCTGCCAGACCCATGGCACATCTTGCGTGGACTCTTCCACTCCACGAAACCCCGCCGAACGCAACGCTTCCGAGAGCGACCCTGCAGCGGCGAAACGAAACGGGTCACCCTGGCCGGGATCGAGCAACTCCCCTCCGATGTGCCGCCGGACGATCTTCATCGTCGTCTGCCAGTAAGGCTGCTCGAACGATCCCCACACCACAAAGCAAGCTCGCGATCCCGGTTTCAAAACGCGCTGCAATTCCGCCAGAGCCTGTTTGACGTCGCCGAAAAACATCACGCCGAAGCGGCAGGTCGCCAGATCAAAACTGCGATCGGGGAACGGTAGCTCGTGAGCATCCGCCTGCTGAGTGAAAAAATTTGAAAGGTTCTTTTTCAGCGCGCGTCCCGCCGCCAACTCCAGCAGTTCGGCGCTCAGGTCCACGGCTGTGACGGTTCCTCCGGGCGCGCAACGTTGTGCGAGGCTGATTCCGGGTTCACCAGTGCCGGTGGCCAGATCGAGAATCCGCAACCCGGGTTGCGGCGCGGCATAGTCCACCAGCGCCTGGGTAACGCCGCTCCCCATCACTGCGGACTTCGATTTCCATTTTTCCGCCGCCACCAGACGGTAGGAAGCTCCCCAGGACGGAGTAGATGGAGCGGACGGCGCCGAGTCGGAATCCGCCAAACTTAAGCTCGTTTCTTCTTGCGCGCTGTCCCGGTTGACGGCGCCGCCTTGCGCCGTGGCTTCGGAGCGGCCATCAGTTCCGACGGCTCCAGCTTCGTCGCCGACTTCCACAGCCGCTCCAGATCGTAGTATTCGCGGGCTTTCTCCGAAAAAATGTGAACCACGAAGTCCGTATAGTCGAGCAGCACCCACTCCGCCTGCTTGTAGCCCTCTTTGTGCGTGACACGGGTCCCCAAAGCTTCGAGGCGCTCGTCGACGGCATCTGCGATGGTCTGCACTTGCCGTGGATTCGTCCCGCTGCACACCACGAAATAGTCCGTAAACGCTCCTGATTCTTTCTCCAGTTCGAGAATCGTGACCTGTTCGGCTTTTTTGTCCTGACAAGCAAGGATGGCTTCACTAACCTGGCGTTTGAGGGCGGTTGCTTTCGTCATAAGTTGGTAGATTGATTGTACCGTGCCCAGGTCAGAGGGTAGGGCAGGTCAGAGGTGAGAGGTCAGATCGCAGAGGTACGCAATCTAACCTCTGCCCTTATACAGTCCCGTCTTCCGCACATACTCCGCGACTCGCGGATCCAGCCATCGCCCCAGCGGCTTGCCCTGCGCGGCAGCCGCGCGAATCTCGGTTGCGGAAACATTCTGCTGCACGCCCTCGAGCAGGTGCAGAGTAACACCAGGCAAGACTAGGTCTCCACTCGCCGCTTGCTTCTGGAACGGCTTGGTGACGGCCGCCGGAGGCCGCACGCCTTCGGGCAAAGACTCCGCCACATTTCCCAACGAAAATCCCGGACGGCTCGCGACCACGAACGCACACTCCGCCAGCAATGCCTTCGCCTCATGCCACTTCGCGATATCGCGAAACGCGTCAATCCCGATCAGCAGGAAGAGCCGGTCCGCTTTCTTAAGGGATCGTTTGACCAGCCGCACTGTGTCGATCGTGTAGTTGGGCGGCGGGGGAGCCTTCTGACCTGTACCGGCCGAGCGAAGCTCCGCGGGCGCTTCCAGCAGCGAAGGCACGAACACCTTGCATTCCTGTGTACCGAGCACGACCATGGCGTACCGGTGGACAAACGCCGTGACCGGCTGTTTTTGTTTATGGGGAGGCACGTTGGCAGGCACAAACAACACCTGCTTCAGCTCAAAACGCTCGGCTGCGGCCTGCGCCAGAGCGATGTGTCCGCGATGGATGGGGTCAAAGCTGCCCCCGAAGAGTCCGATGTTCATTGGTTTTTACAGAACCTGCGCCGTCAGTTTCATGTTTTCGCGGCGCTGTTGCAAGTTTTTGTTCTACTCCCCACAAGGTGTACCACTGATTTTTCAGAAATCGGCATCTCAACGTAGGCTGTTGAATTCGCCAGTTGACATGCCGCGAATCTCGCCAAACCATGTTGTCCTACCGGGCAATAGCCGTTTAGGCAAGAGGATACAGCGAGTTGGACTGGCGTAACTCGCTCCTCGAACAAAGATCCGCATATCATGAGGTCCATGCGAATGAAGCTCCCCCTCATCCGCACTTTGGCCGTGGCTCCCGCCCGTGCGCCCATTTTGCGCTACGGAGTCGCGCTCCTCAGCACCGTTCTGGCGCTGATCCCCACCCTGTTTTTGTCAGACATGGCGGAAAGCCGCCTGGTCGTATTCGCCGTCGCCGTCATGGTCAGTGCCTGGTACGGAGGCTGGAAGCCCGGCCTGGCGGCCACTTCGTTCGCCCTTACCGTCAGCGCCTACTATTCGCTCACCGGCGACCACAGTCCCCAGGTGTTCCGCAAAGCGATCGCGCACATGGTCCTGTTTTTTGCCGTGGCGCTGCTGATCTGCTGGTTCAACGCCGCTCTCCGCGCCACCCAGGAAAGCCTGCGCCGTTCGGAAAGCAACTTTCGCTCGCTCGTCACCAACGCTCCTTACGGGATATGCCGCTGCGACAGCCTTGGCATGTTGCTGGACGCCAACCCCGCCATGATCAGCATGCTGGGCTTTACCAACGCCGAGGAGATCGTTGGCCGCCACCTCGGCAGTCTCTACGTCGATGCCCAACAGTGGTTTCAAACCGCCGACTATTTTCACGAGGGAAAGGAATTCAACAATTTGTCGACTGAACTTGCCCGCCAGGACGGAACCACCACGTTAGCGAAGATCTCCGGCCGCGTCATCCCCGACGGCCGCTCCGGTCCCACGTTCGAAATTTTCATGGAAGACATCACCGAGCGCCGCGCACTCGAACAGCAACTTCGTCAGGCGCAAAAAATGGAAGCGATCGGCCGCCTCGCCGGCGGGATTGCGCACGACTTCAACAATCTGCTGATGGTGATCTCCGGCTACTCCGAATTTCTGCTCGAGCGCCTTGGCCCCGACCTGTCGCTCCGCGGACCGGCGCAGGAGATCGCCAACGCCGCGCAGCGGGCGACGTCCCTGACGCGCCAACTGCTCGCCTTCAGCCGGAAGCAGATGCTTGCGCCCAAGGTGCTCGACCTGAATGAAGTCGTCACCGAGAACCTGAAGATGCTCACGCGCATGATCGGCGAAGACATCGACCTCGTCATGGTGCCGACGCCCACTATCGGCGCCGTGCGCGCCGATCCCGGGCAGATCGATCAGGTCATCATGAACCTGGCCGTCAACGCGCGCGACGCGATGCCCGAAGGCGGCAAGCTGACCATCGAAACGTCGAACGTAAAGCTCGACGAAAATTTTTCCCGCACTCACGCTCCGATTGACGCCGGCGATTACGTGATGCTCGCCATCAGCGACACCGGACTCGGTATGGACGCGGAAACCCAAACCCGCATCTTCGAGCCCTTCTTCACCACCAAGGGCGCCAAAGGCACCGGACTCGGTCTTTCCACCGTGTACGGCATCGTGAAGCAGAGCGGCGGCTACATTTTCGTCGAGAGCCAGCCCCAACGCGGCACCACCTTCCGCACCTACTTCCCGCGCGTCGACGGCAAAGAAGACGCCGCTGCGGCCCAGGAATCGGTTGGGCTTCCACGCCCTGATCGTGGGCAGGAAACGATTCTGCTGGTGGAAGACGAAAACAATCTTCGCCGTCTGGCGCGGCAATATCTGGAGACACAAGGCTACAAGATCCTCGAGGCCGCCGACGGTGCCGCCGCCCTGCAGATCATCGAGGGACACAAAGGAACCATTGATCTTCTTTTAACGGATGTCGTTATGCCCGGAATGAATGGGCGCGAACTCGCCGTGGCAATTACGGCCGACCGCCCTGGAATCCGGGTTCTCTATATGTCGGGCTACACCGAGAATGCAATTGGTCACAATGGCACGCTCTACGCCGGCATCAACCTGCTCCAAAAGCCGTTCAGCCTTCCCGCTTTGAAAGACAAAGTCCGGGAATTGCTGGACTCCGAGCCAACTCCCCAGGAGGCCGCTATGCCATCACGAAGTACCGCAGCTGTTTTGACTGGAAAGAGGATTCCACCATTCCGGGCTCGCCGATTCAACCTTCACCTCCCTCTCCGCTACCGGTTGTTGGGAGAGCAACGCTGGCTGCAAGGTACCACCGAAAACATCAGCCGCTCCGGCCTGCTGTTCCAGGGGGAAGAAATCCTTCAGCCCAATGCCCAGCTGGAAATCAGCCTGGTGCTGCCCGCCGAGATTGCCGGGCTCGCTGCGACGGAAGTCGTCTGTCGCGGAGAAGTAGTCCGTACCATCGGTACTCCCGGCCAGGGAGTGAGTCCCGCGCTGGCAGCGAAGATCCTGCAATACCACTTCCAGCACGGCACTCACGTGTCGCAAGCGTGAACAGGCAGGTGTCAGGTGTTAGGGAAACGCTGCGTCGCTGCAGTCGGCGCAGCCCAACCTAACATCCAACTTGTGAATTTTTTGTGCTCTGAAGAGAATCGCGGAATCAAAACTGGCACCTAACACCTGAGACCAGAGACCTGACACCTGCCACTTGGAGAAACCCTGCCCGCGCTGCTACATTCCTGCTGGGGTGCCTCTATGTCGCTGGTGGTGAAGCTGGAAGACGATCTGGGTGAACGCAGCGAGTGGGTGATGCTGCACGGAATTGTTCCCGCGAGCCCCGACCCCGCCTACCCGCTGCTCAGCGGCATCGATGCGTTCGGCAAGACTGTCTTCAACCATCTCCAGATGGCAGCCTTTCTCGCCGAATGGGACCGTGTAAAGGATCGAGCTCGCGATGAATCCCAGGTAGAAGCCTGGCAAAAAGTAAAAGAAATGGCCGAGACCTGCCGCCAAGACCGCGACCTGTATCTGCGGTTCGTAGGCAATTGAACTGCGCTCAGACCCTCTACTTGGACAGCCGCGCCAGAACCAGTCGGAACAAGACGTCAAACGTCGCCGCGCTCTTATCGCCACCCGATGCCGCCTGCAGCGCCTTTTCCGCCGCGGCCCGCTGATACCCGAGGTTCACCAGCGCGGAGAGCACATCTTCTTCCACAGGACTGGCCGCCGTCATACTGACCTCGGCCGTTCCCGAAACAACCGGAAGTTTGTCGCGCAGTTCCAGAACCATTCGCTCGGCGGTCTTTTTCCCAATCCCCGGAATGCGCGTGAGCCGCGCCAGATCACCGCCGCGAATCGCGCCTACCATCTCATCGGCCGGCATGCCGCTGAGGATCGTGATCGCCAACTTCGGCCCGATTCCGCTCACGGTCAGCAGTTTTTCGAACAGATGCTTCTCCGCGAGACGAAGAAATCCATACAGGCTCAGCGTATCTTCCCGAACATGCGTGTGGATGTGCAAAGCAACTTCCGCTCCCGCCGCCGGCAATTCCGAAAACGCCGGCACGCTGATCACAACGTCGTAGCCCACGCCGTGCGTCTCGACGATCGCCTGATTCGGATGCTTGCTGAGCAGAGTTCCGCGAAGATGAGCAATCACGCCGCTATTGTAACGGCTGGCCCGTGTGGCGCGGGCACCCCTGCCCGCGAAAATGTGAGCAGTCTAAGCAATCCATGAGATGGGGAGGCCGCCTTCTTGACGGCGTTTTTTTACCTCGAAGGCAAGCGGGTGCGGGAGCCCGTTCTACACGCACCGTCCTACTTTTCCTGAGCCTTTCCACAAGAATTTCCCGCGCTGCACAGTTTCTGCACAGCCCGGCCGTCCTTTACGCTTGCGTCCGTCTGCCGCTTCCCGCAAGGTACAGAACAGTCAGAGCGCGGAACAATTCTGAAGCTCTGCCGATTCCCATTCAGCGTTGCCGGTGATTCCTCGAGAGTGGATCGCCGGGGGAAATCCGGTTCACTTCGGTGAACTGGTGCCCGGGCGTTGCGGCCTCCGAAGAAATCCTCCCTTCCAAGGAAGGATGGAAGCGTTGAACGGACTCCGAAGTGCGTACTTCGGAGCGCATCGACGGATGGTGTGCTCTCACGGGCTACCCGTACCCGATGCTCTTTCGCCCAAGGCGCAAAGACGGCAGCCAGAATCCCGCGACAACAGTGCGGCTTGGGTGGCTGGCCCGGGCCGCACTTGTTTTTTACGCGAAGGCGCAGACTACATTCCTCTCGCGGCGCGGCAGCCACGCGGCTTTTATGCGGCAGGAATCACCAGCGACAGCGCATCGGGCGCCATCGTCATGCGCACCGGGAGCCGGCCGAGCAGTTCGCCATCGGCTTCCACGTAGACCCGGTCCTCCCGGTCGCCGACATTTCTCGCGACATCCGGCAACTGGCAGACGATCTCAGAAGCGCTTACCAGGTCAATCCCGTCGACTTTCCACTGCTGCCCCAGGAGCGTGCCGGCCACGTAGCGTAGGTATGCCGCTCTGCTGTCGGTGCGGCACATGACCGCGCGCAGATGAGCACATTCCAGCGACGCTCCCGGCACCAGTTCCCGCAGGACGTTTCCAAAAAAGCGAATCCGTACCGCCAGCAATTCGGTCAGCGTTTCCCGGCGTTTCGCCCCGCTGCCGTTCGCGTACTCGACTTCGAATTTCCGCATGCGATGCGTCGCCCACAGGTTCCATGCTTTCAGGTAATACGCCGCCATGCCTGCCTGTTTCTTGAGGTCGCGATTCAGCTTGTAAAAAAGATGGGCATCCACGCCGACTCCTGCCGCCACCGTAAAGTAGCGCTGGGCGGCCTTGCCGTCGAAATCCTGATATTCGATGTGACCAAGAGGAACGCGGCGCACCTTGCTGCTGGCATGGACCGCCACGCGAGCGGCCGAAGTAGGACGCAGCGGAATGCCCAGATCGTGCGCCAGTGCATTCGCGGTACCGAACGGAAGGACGGCCAGCGCGACTTCCGTCCCCGCCAGTCCTTGAATCACATCGTGGATCGTCCCATCGCCACCGCAGGCAAACACCGTGTCACTGCCGCCGGCCACGGCAAATCGCGCATTCATGGTGGCTTCCTGGCTGGAACGGCAAACGGTCAACTCCGTGCGAACGCCGGCCGACTGAATGATTCCAAGCGCGCGTTCCAATTCCGAGTCGCGCCGCCGCGGGCCGGAGTTGGGATTGAACAGGATGGTGGCTTTCTGCATGCGCGGGGCTGCTCGAACCTGAATCTATCCTCAGTCTATCGCACGCCCCACTCCCACATTCCAAACATCGCCTTCTGCGGAATCGAATGTCCAACCTGACGAGCCAGCATCGTGATCTGCCCTCGATGATGAGCGTCATGCGCGATCAGATAGCCGAAGAAAGCGGCGACATCGGGACGAAACCCATTAACTCGGCCGGCGCTCTTGAGCGAAGTTCGCAGTACCTCCTTCAATGCCGCGCCAGTTTGCTCGAGTCCCTTGGCTGCTTGCACCGGAGTGACCGTGTGCCGGTCCAGTTGCTCGGGGATGTTGCCCTTCGTCGCCTTCAGCCACATCACGCGCACGTTGTGCATATGAGCAACGATCGCAGCGATCTCACGGCCCTTGCCATTTGGAGGCTCGGCACGCCACGCAGCATCGGGCAAGTTTTCGATCAGGTATCGATTAATCCGGTCGTTGATATCGAACGCCGACAGCAACGCCTCCGGAAGGTCGACTGGCGCAACGTTTTTTTTCGGCATGTGTCGTCCTTTCCGCCCACAATCCGATTTAGAAAGTAGTGGCGCACCACCATGGTTTGCAATCATAATTGCATTCCGTCCGCGCTCTATGTCTTTCATTCCGTGGCTTTGCAATCTTTTCCTGGAGGCAGTCATGAAAATTAAGATGGTGTGCCTGGTTTTGTTGTGCGCTATTTCTGTTGTGGCGCAGAATCACTCCATGGCAGCAGCGAAGCCGAAGCCGGTCACCCTCGTGACGGGCATCGGCAGTTCTCATCACTCGGTTTCGACGAAGAATGCGCAGGCGCAGGCCTTCTTCGATCAGGGACTGCGGTTTATCTACGCTTTCAATCACGATGAGGCAGCCCGTTCGTTCCAGAAGGCCACTCAGCTTGATCCCAAACTCGCGATGGCCTATTGGGGAATCGCCGAAGCCGTCGGACCGAACTACAACGATCCCGCCAGCGAAGACCGCTTCAAGCAGGCGCACGAGGCCATTCAGAAAGCTACTGATCTGAGCAGTGATGCATCGCCAAGCGAGAAAGCCTACATCGCCGCAATGGCGCTGCGCTTCCCCGCCGATCCGAAATCTGATCTGCGAAAGGCCGCCGAGCAGTATCGCGACGCCATGCGTGAAGTGGTGAAGACTTATCCCGACGACCTTGACGCCGCCACGCTCTTCGCCGAGTCTGGCATGAATTTACATCCCTGGGGCTTGTGGCATCGCGACGGCACGCCCGAAGACGGTACCGAAGAAATCGTTGCGACGTTGGAGTCTGTTCTGAAGCGCGATCCGAATCATCTCGGAGCGATCCACTATTACATTCACGCCGTCGAAGCCTCGAACTCTCCCGAGCGCGCGCTCGCCGGAGCCAACCGTCTGGCTGCGATGGCCCCCGCCGCCGGCCACATCGTCCACATGCCCGCGCACGTCTACATCCGCACCGGAGACTACGCCGCCGCGGTCAAGAACAATCAGGACGCCGCCATCGTCGATCGCGCCTACATCAAGGCCAGCGGCGCGCAGGGCATCTATCCGATGATGTACTACAGCCACAACCTGCATTTCATCGCGATGTGCTCTGCCATGAACGGCGACTACCCCGAAGCGATCAAAGCTGCCAACATGCTGGCGGCGCACGTCGCGCCGGCCGTGAAAGATATGCCGCCGCTCGAAGGCTTCATGACCATCCCCACTGCCGTGAATATCCGCTTTCACAAGTGGGACGCGATCCTTGCCTCGAACGCTCCCGACCCGTCAATGAAAACCGCGACCGTCTTCTGGCACTTTGGACGCGGCATGGCCTTCGCCGGCAAAGGCAAATCGACCGAAGCGGAAGCGGAATTGAAAATCGTTTCCGACGCCGAAAAAGCAACGCCCGAAGACGTGATCTTCGCCATGCCAATCAACAACAAAGCAAAAGACATCATGAAGATCGCCGAAAACGTTCTCGGCGCCCAGATTTCACTCGCGAAAAAAGACAACCCCGGCGCGGTCAGCCAGCTCCGCGACGCCGTTGCGATTCAAGACACTCTCAAGTACGGCGAACCACCCGACTGGTTCTTCCCCGTCCGAGAATCGCTGGGAGGAGTCTTGCTGATGAGCGGCGATAACAAAGGCGCGGAACAGGTCTTCCGCGAAGACCTGGGAAAAAATCCGCGGAACCCGCGCTCGCTGTTTGGCCTGCGCCAGTCGCTGAAAGCGCAAAACCGCGACTACGATGCCGGCTTCATCCAGAAGCAATTCCAGAATTCCTGGAAAGGTGGCCCAGCGCAGTTGAAATTGGAGGACCTGGTATAAACCACTCCCCGAAAGAACTGTCGTCCTGAGCGAAGCGAAGGATCTGCAATCCCTACAGACTCCAAGCAAGCAGGTTCTTCCCCGCTCAGGGTGACAATCTGCTCTGGGGATTAATTTTCTCTTTCGCAACCGCATACACCCGGTGCTTTATCCCCCGCCAATCCACGTCCTTCCAAGCCGTCATCCCGTTCCGCTCCGCCACGCGACACGATGGCAAATTCTCCGGCCGAATAAGCGAGATCAGCCGATCCACTTCTAGATGAGCAAAGCCCCACTCCCGGCATGCAACCGCCGCTTCCGTAGCGAAACCACGCCCCCAGTGGTCGCGTCGCAAGTGATATCCAATTTCGTACAAGAACTCTCCTTCCACCTCCTGCCGGATGATCCCGCAATCCCCTATCAACTCGCCAGTCGCCTTCAGTACCATCGCCCAAAGGCCGACCCCATCCTCCGCGTAACGTCGTAGGTTGCGTTCAATCCACCGTTCAGTTCCTGCCCGATCGATGAGAGCAGGATAATGCTTCATGGCATCGGTATCGGAAAGCACCAGCCCCAGCGCGTCTGCATCCTCGGGAAGGAACTCGCGGAGGATCAGCCGCTCGGTTTCCAGAATGTGACTCACGATTTTCAGTCTAGCAAGCGAGGTTTAGACTCAAACACATGACAGACGTCGGCCGCACCATCGTGATTTTCGGTATTGCTCTCGTCGTGATTGGCGGGGCTCTCATGCTTCTCGGCCGCACCGGCCTGTCCCTGGGACGCCTCCCTGGCGACATGGTCTACAAAAGCAAGAACACGATCTTCTACTTCCCACTAGCCACCTCCATATTGCTGAGCATCGTACTGTCGCTCGTCTTTTATCTGATCGGGCGCTTCCGGCACTAATCTCTTCGTCGAGTAAACTGATTGTTCGTGGAAGATACCAACCAACTCGGCTTCCAGTTCCGCCCGCCTGAACGCCGCGTCTGGACGGTTCGCGCCCTGGTTTCCGCGGTCCGGACCCACCTGGAGCGTGAATACTCCGACTGCTGGGTAGAAGGCGAAATTTCCAATCTACGCGTCCCTGATTCCGGCCATCTCTATTTCACCCTGAAAGAAGAGAGCGCACAGGTTCGCGTGGTGATGTTCCGCTCGAGCGCCAAGCTGTTGCGGTTCCGCCCCGAAAACGGTCTCCACGTTACGGTTCGCGGACGCATCACTGTCTACGAAGATCGTGGCGAGTTGCAAATCTCAGCCGAATTCATGGAGCCGCAGGGCGCCGGCGCCTTGCAGCTGGCCTTCGAACAGTTGAAGGCTCGTCTCGATGCAGAAGGACTCTTCGACAGCTCACGTAAGAAGCCGATTCCGCCTTTGCCGCTGCGCATCGGCGTCATCACCTCACCGCAGGGAGCGGCGTTGCGCGACATCCTGAATATCCTGGCTCGCCGGCATCATTCCGCGAGCATTCTGATCTACCCCGCGCAGGTCCAGGGAGACTCGGCACCCCTCGAAGTCACGGCCGGCATCCAGCATTTTAATCGCACCAAAGAAGTTGAGGTCATCATCATCGCCCGGGGCGGAGGCTCTGCCGAGGACCTCGCCGCGTTCAATCATGAAGGCCTCGCCCGCGCCGTGGCCGCCTCGAAGACTCCCGTAATCTCCGCCATTGGCCACGAGACCGACTTCACCATCATCGATTTTGTCTCTGATTTACGTGCGCCCACGCCGTCGGCCGCCGCCGAACTCGTCATCCGTTCGCGGCAGGAAATCGAGGCACAAGCCGAAGACATTTACCGTCGTCTCGATCGCGCCATCCGCTATCGCCTTCTCATGGCGCGGCAGGAATTGTCCGACAGAACCCAACAGGGCGCCTTCGCCCGCATGATGGAGGGCATCAACCGTCGCCAGCAGCGCCTGGACGAAGCGAGCTTCCGGCTGGAACGAGCCCAGCGCCAGATGGTAGAACGCTGTCGCCGCCGCTGGGAGATGGCGTCCGCCAGCGTCCGCCACTATGACGCCCGCCAGCGCCTAGTCGCCATCCGCCAGCAACTGGCTGCACAGACCGCCACCCTGGCCTCCGCCGCTCACGCCCGCCTGTTCGCCAAGCGCGCCCTCCTCGATCGCCGCGCGGCCGCGCTCGAAGCCCTCTCTCCAGTGGCGATCCTCAATCGCGGATACGCCCTGGTGTTCGACACCAACGGCCAACTCGTAAAGGATGCCACCCGCCTGAAGCCGGGAGACGATGTCTCCGCCCGGCTGGCCCGCGGTACGGTTCGCGCCCGCGTGAATTCGGTCGAACCGCCGCCGGATTCCAAGGGCGGTGCATTAGAATGATGCTAAACACCTGTTAACGTGAGGATCGCGTGAGCCCGTCTCCGGCCTGGCCGCACATCTCGCTGGTCTCGATCGTCGACATCCTGCTCGTTGCCATTCTCATTTACCAGCTCCTCTCCCTCATTCGCGGCACCCGGGCCGCTCCCATGTTGCTCGGCCTCGCCGTACTGGCGCTGGCTTTTTATTTCGCCCGTCTCGGCGAATTGCGGACCCTGAACTGGCTCCTCAGCACGCTGCTCCCATACGTAGTCTTTGCACTCATCGTCGTATTTCAGTCGGAGATTCGCCACGCCCTCGCCAATCTTGGAACCCGCATTTCCTTCGGACGCTCTTCCCATTCCGCCGCCGACGTGTATGACGACATCGTCCTCGCCGCCAATCTTTTTTCTCAGAATCAGACCGGAGCGCTGATCATCATCGAGCGCGAGATCGGCCTGCGCACCTACATCGAAAGTGGCGTGCCCCTCGACGCTCGCCTCTCCTACGATCTGCTGGCAACGTTGTTCCGTCCCAGTGCTCCCCTGCACGATGGCGCGGTCATTGTGCAACGGGACCGGATCGCTGCCGCCGCCTGCTTCCTGCCCCTGTCGATGAACCCGGTGCTCTCGACGCAGATGGGCACGCGTCACCGCGCCGGCATCGGTGTGACCGAAGAAACCGATGCCGTGGCGGTCATCGTCTCGGAAGAAACCGGCGCCATCAGTCTGGCGGTGAAAGGCAACGTCGAGCGCGACCTGTCGGTCGGGCGCCTGCGCGAACGGCTCACGCAACTCCTCCGCCACTACGCGCCCGCCCCCACCCTGCCGCTTGCGGTGGAAGAATCCATGATCGAGGACGAACCGCCCAGCTCCCAACCCCGCCGCCAGGATTCGGCCGTCCGGCCCGGAGGCGATGACTGATGCCGAGCTTGTTCAAACGCGTCTTCATTCAAAACCTCGGCCTCAAGGGGATCTCGGTTCTGCTGGCGATCGGACTATGGTTCGGCGTAGCTCGTTCTCCGGTCGCCGAGGTGGAGATCAATGTTCCGATCGTATTTCAACGTGTGCCAGAGAAGCTTGAGATCCAGTCCCTCAATGTCACCGAGGCGCAGATTCGCGTACGTGGTCCCGAACGCCTGGTCAGCCGTCTGCGTTCCACCGACGTGAGCGCTCACGTGGATCTGGTGACGGTTGTTCCCGGCAGCCGTACGTTCGACTTAAGCCCTGATAGCGTGCGCGTACCCGAGGGACTTGAAGTGGTACAGGTCAATCCGGCGCACGTGACGGTTATTATGGAGCGTGCGGGAGCGAGCCATTAGCATTTGGCGCCTGGCGTTTAGCCAACGCAGTGAATGCAGTATCCTGACACCCAACACCTGAGACCTAATACCTGCCTTCATGAGTCGACAACTTTTTGGTACTGACGGAATCCGCGGTGTGGCGGGAGAATTCCCGCTCACTCGCGAAAGCACATACCTGATCGGCCGCGCGCTCGGCCACGATCTCATCCGCGGCAACGCGAACGCACGCGTGGTCATCGGCCAGGACACGCGCGAATCCAGCCGCTGGATTGCCGACCGTGTTTCGCAGGGGCTCTTTTCGGTTGGGGTGACCGTGAGCAGTGCCGGTGTGATTACAACGCCTGGTGTCGCCTACCTTGCCCGATCTCAAAACTTCGACGCCGGGGTCGTCATTTCCGCCTCGCACAATCCCTGGACCGACAACGGAATCAAAGTTTTCTCCGGAGACGGCTACAAACTTCCGGACGCGCACGAATTGGCCATCGAAAAAGAAATTTTCACTCTCCTGCAGGATGCGCCTCCAGAACCGCCCGACACCAACCTGCCGTCGAGCCTTCCCGGCGAGGCCGCCCTCCGGCACGCCTACGTGCGCTGGCTTGCCGCAAAGATCACCACCGACGTCAGCGGCCTGCGCATCGTCGTCGATTGCGCCAACGGCGCCGCCACCGCCGAAGCGCCGGAATTATTTCGTTCACTCGGCACCAACCCGAAGTTCCTGCACTCCGCTCCCAACGGAAAGAACATTAACGAACAGTGTGGCGCGCTTCATCCCGAAACCGTTGCCCGTTTCATGGTCGAGGAAACAGGCCCCTTCGATCTTGGCGTCACCTTCGACGGAGACGCCGACCGCGCATTGTTTTCCGACGCACACGGCCGCGTCGTAAACGGTGACGCCGTGCTGCTGGTCGCCGCGCGCGAAATGCAGAAGGCCGGATCGCTCGTCAACAACACCGTCGTCGCCACCACCATGTCAAACATGGGACTGGAAATTGCCCTGAAACGTTCCGGCATCCAAATGCTCCGCGCCAACGTGGGCGACAAATATGTTCTGGAAGAAATGCAGCGCGTGGGCGCAACCCTCGGCGGAGAGCAGTCTGGCCACATCCTGTTCCGCGACGGTGACGCCACCACCGGCGACGGCCTGCTCACTGCGCTCCGCATCATGCAGACGATGGTTCGCTCCGGCAAATCCCTGGCCGAGCTCACCGGCGACCTGAAAGTATTCCCGCAGACAATCCGCAACGTCCGGGTGCGCGAAAAAATCCCCTTCGCACAGATCCCCGCCGCGCAAACCGCCATCACCGCCGCCGAACGCGAACTCAACGGAAACGGGCGTGTCGTCGTACGGTACTCGGGTACAGAAGCCCTCGCTCGCGTCATGATCGAAGCCGAATCCAAAGACAAGATGGACCGCCTGGCCACCGCAATCGTCACAGCAATCCAAACCGCCCTCGGCGGATAGGTGCGAACCGCCCGTGGCGCAAGCGCTTGAACGACGGTTTGAACGACCGATGGAAGCGACCGTTCGAACAACCATGGAAGAGCGGCCCTTCAGGGCCGCGTTAACCGTTGATTGAATAGGGGCTTCAGCCCCGGACACGGCTGCCAAAAAAAAGGCCCCCCGTTTTCACGGGAGGCCAATTCGCTTCCGGGGGAATATTACTTCGCTGGTTGCTGTTGGTCAGTCGTGGTTGCGGGAGCGGTTCCCGACGAAGCCAGCTGCTCCAGGTTGTTCTTCAGGAGACTGATTTCGACGCGCCCGCCGGATACTCGTTTCACCGGCTTGGCATCTGCTGCTGCGGCTTGCACCGGGGCGTTGCCCATGCCGACGAGGTAAATGCGGTAGACCGGAATCTCGTGGTTCAGAACCAGGTAGCGCACGACCGACTCGGCCATCTTCTGCGAGTTGGAAATCGCCGTCTGTCCGTGACCGGACGAGAAGCCCTGCACTTCGATGATGTAACCGCGTTGGCTCTTCAGCGGAGTCGCCATTTCGTCGAGTGCGTCCTTGGCATTCTTGCTCAACAAGGTCTGACCGGACTTGAAGCGGATTTCCGTCTGGGTCGAAGCCTGATACTGATCGATGTTAGTAACCACCTGCTCGACCGTATTCAAACGCGTGTGCGCGGTCTGAGCGGTCTGCTGTGCGGCCGTCGCCTTGTTGCCTGCGTCGATCGCGTGCTGATCGGCTTCATTGGCCTTAGCGGACGCGAGCTGAATCCCAGCCTGGGCGCGGCTGTCGGTGTCTTTGATCATCTTGCTGTTCGAAGCGGTCAGCTCGTCCAGTTCGTTGATGCGATCGCGGATCGGAGATGTCTGGCGCTGCACATATTTCTTACGGGCAAACGGATTCATCTTGCCCCAGAAACCTTCGTGAGTGTCTGGCGTAAGCGGAGTCTTGCCGGTGGCATTGTCAGCCTTGGGAGCCGTGGCCTGATCGGTCGGCGCGCTTTGGGTCGTCGGCTGCGAGCTGGTGGTCTGCGCGAATGCGGGGAGAATCAGAATTCCAGCCAGCAACAACGCGGTAACGATACGGTTCTTCATAGTTAAACTTCCTCCAAGTTGGGAGCGGATTTTCCGTTCCGGGCGCCTTACGGCGCATTTTGATTGCGTCTTTAGACCTACCAAACCTACCAAACTCAGAAGGCACCGACGACGCTTGGGATGCCTCAGAACTGGCCTGTCGGCCACGCTATGTAGTACAGGTGACGTGCCAAATGCCAGAATTCAGACCGAGGCTACAAACGCTTTGTTTTCAGAGATATTCTACTCCGCTGGCGAGTTTGGCGCTGAGCGTGGCCCCAATTGGCGGTAAATTTGGGGACAACCGATATAAAAACTGCAAAGCTGTTCCTCTGAGAGCATCCCGTGACGATGATGCATCATCTCTGATCCATGCGCCTGATCCTGCGTCGCTTCCTGCCTTTTTTTCTCTCTCTTCTGCTAACGGCATGCACCCAGGCGCAGAAGTCAGGCGACCTGAGCAACCTCAAATTGCCCGACGGATTTCACATCTCGATTTTTGCCCAGGCCGACTCCGCTCGCATGATGGCATTCAGCCCCGGCGGCGTGCTCCTGCTCAACGAACTCGATGAAGGCCGCGTAGTCGCCCTGCCCGATACAAAACACACTGGTAAGGCGGAGCGTTCCGCAGTTGTCTTAGAACATCTGACCGAACCCCACAGCATCACTTTCTACCAAGGCAAACTCTACGTCGCCGAAAGAGATAAAGTCCGCAGCTACGACTGGGACGAAGCGAGCCTGCGAGCGTCCAATCCCAAATTACTCACCGACTTGCCCGCGCACGGCGGACATTCCAACCGGACCGTGCTTTTTCACAAGGACAAGATGTACGTCTCAGTGGGATCGAGTTGCAACGCCTGCGTTGAGAAAGATCCAAGACGGGCCGCCGTGACCGAGTTCAACCCCGACGGTAGCGGGAAGAAGGTGTTCGCCACCGGCCTGCGGAACGCCGTAGGCATGGCGGTAAATCCGAAAACCGATACGATCTGGGTCACAGTCAACGGCCGCGACAACCTTGGAGACGACGTACCTCCCGAAGTAATCAACGATCTCGGCCAAAACGGCGGCGACTTCGGCTGGCCTTACTGTTACGGAGACCGCGTTCCCGACCGCAACTTCACTCCCGCCGGTGACGATCGCTGCAAGAACATGATTCAGCCGAAAGTCCAGATGCAGGCCCACTCCGCGCCGCTGGGCCTGGCGTTCTACGAGGGGGCGGCATTCCCACCCGAATATCGCAACAACATTTTCGTAGCCTTCCACGGCTCATGGAACCGAAGCGTCCCCACCGGCGACAAAGTGGTGCGAATAAAACTCGACGACAAAGGCCAACCCACCAGCGGCGCCGAGGATTTCATCACCGGCTGGCAGGACTTCAGAGGCCGCCGCAGCGGCCGGCCAGTGGGAATCATTTTCGGGGAGGACGGGGCTATGTACGTTAGCGACGACCAGATGGGGCTAGTTTACCGCATAACCTACGGGAAATAGCTTCGCAGAGTCTCGCTACACTTTGCACCATGGAGCACAAAGGCCAGGGAAAGGCTTCCCTCCGTTATCCCTCGTACTCTATGCTTCGAGACTTCTGCAGGGAGTGCCCGCCTAGCTAGTCTAGGACTTGCCCGACAACAAGTCTGCTGGAAAAAGCTCAACTTCAGTTAGCCGGCCAAATGTTCTATCCCAGCTGAGCCAATTTCCCCTCGGTTCTCGCATGAGTTACTAGGAAGGTCATCTTCGCCGTTGCGTGTGGTTGGATGAGCCATTCATTTTCCGGAGAAGCCGGGAGAGACAAAACAGATCGAGGCCGCGACGGCACCAGGAGGGTTCAAAATGAAACGTCTGCATTGCGGTTCCGTGATGTTGTTCGCAACTTTACTTTGTAGCAACGCTCTCGCACAGCTGGGTCAGACCTTGAAATTCTCGGTGGTGGATCTCGGACTGATGGGAGGAGTACAGACTGCTGCCAACGCGATCAACAACAATAGCGTGGTCGCCGGTGACATCAGCTACAGCGATGGGAGTTCAGCATGCTTTCTGTGGAGCACTCAGGCGACGATCACTTGGACAAGCTCTGTGCAAGACCCGAAGCAACTCAAATATTGCAATGCGCGCGCACTTGATCAGTCTGGGTCGGTGGCCGGGACCATCAAAGTCAACTCGTCCGCCTATCCACTGCACGCCTACCGCCGGACCCGTTCCGGGGCGATGATCGATCTCGTGCCTCCGGTAGCATCTCAGAATAGTTATGCGGATGGCATCGATCCATCTGGGAGTGGAATCGTGGTCGGCACATTGGACACGGCTTACGCCATCGAATGGAGCAGTACCGGAAGTCCCAAGATTCTAAGCAAGCGCTACGCCCGTGCTAGTGCTATCAATGCATCCGGACAGGTTGTAGGCAGTGCTCTATCCCTCAACAACACTATCGATGCGTGGGAGTGGGCGGGTAGCACATCCACCGACCTGGGAGGGCTGGGCGGCTATTACTCGGTAGCCTACGCGATAAACGCCACGGGCGTTATCGTTGGCGAAGCCGAATCGGGCTCCGGTTGCATCCCTCACTATGCCGTGTGGGTTAACGGACTGCCTTCAGACGGGGGCTGCGGTAACGGGCTCCTCGCTATTTCGAGCGACGGCTGGGCGGTGGGGTTCAACGTAACGGCCGGCCCGGACTGCTATCCATGGGTCAATACCAACGACGCCTGTACCGGTGTCATCCTGGTTCAAAATAAATGGTGCGGGGGGATTTATGACCTCGGGAGTCTGCTGGATTCTTCCGGCGTCGGCTGGACCATAAAACACGCAAATGGGATCAATGACAGTCATGTAATCGCCGGGTATGGCATCGCTCCGGATGGGAAGCTACACGCAATCGTCCTAGTCCCAAATGGCTATCCGCTCTGTTATCAGCGATGACGGATGGGCAGATGCAGCGAGGCGAGAGCCTTTTCTTGAAATGCGCCGATGGGCCAGTGCACGTTGGAAAAATGCAGGGAAGCTACAAGCCGGATGTGATGCCATGCAACTTTCGCGGCCCAGGCCCATCAATTGCCCTGTGAAGAATAATCACGGCTTTTCTAGTCTAGCTAGCTACCACCGCAATATTTCTCGTACTGCTGATAAATAAACGGGTCCGTCATCCCCGCAATGTAGTCGCAGATCACCCGCGGCAACGGATCATGCGCGGATTTCTCGCGATAGGCGCGCGGCAGGTCGTCCGGCTCTTCCATCCAGTGCGCAAAAAGTTCACCGATGATGCGCTCGGCGTCTTCTTTCTCGCCTTCGAGCGCCGGACTGAAATAGAGATTTTCGTGGAGGAAATCCTTGAGCTGTTTACGCTGTTGCGCAACCGCGGCACTGAACGCGGCCAGGCGTTCCGGATGCCGCCGGATCGCATCCACCGAGTGCGCCTCCGCTTTCTCCAGCCGCTGCCGCGTATGCGTGATCAGATCCGTCACCAGAAAATTGAACACCCGCTTCAGCGCCTCATTGAACTGCAACTTCTCAGGCGCGTCCGGATACAGCACCCGCACTTCGCGGAAACTCTCATCAAACACACTCACGCCGCCGGCAATCTGGTCGACCGTAAGCAAATGTGCTTCGTACCCGTCGTCAAGGTCGGCGGTGTTGTAGCCGATTTCGTCGGTGAGGTCGATCAACTGCGCTTCCAGCGGAGGACGCATGTCCAGCAGATACTCGGCCAGCTCCGGATGCTGGTCCGCTGAGTAATCATGCGAGTGCTTGATGATCCCTTCGCGCACTTCAAATGTCAGATTCAACCCACGAAACGCGGCATAACGAAGCTCGAAGTCCTCCACGATCCGCAGCGCATGCAGGTTGTGATCGAATGAAAATCCATGCTCACGCATGGCCGCATCGAGAGCCTTTTCGCCCGCATGCCCGAACGGAGGATGTCCAATGTCATGCACAAGCGCCAGCGCCTCGACCAGATCGGCATTGAGTCCCAATTGCGCCGCGATCGTCCGCGAGATCTGCGTGACCTCGATCGTGTGCGTCAGCCGGTTGCGAAAATGATCGGAATACCGCTGTGTAAAGACCTGCGTCTTCGCTTCCAGGCGCCGGAACGCACGTGCATGCACAACGCGATCGCGGTCACGCTGGAAGTCGTTGCGATAAGGATGAGGCGTTTCGGGATGCCGCCGTCCGCGAGAATTTTCCGCGCGAACAGCATAATCGGCGAGCTTGGAGTCAGTAGCCAGTTGCCAGCACCCAGCAGCCAGTTTAACCCGCAAGCGATGCAGCTTGGGGGATGCAGCTTGGGTTCAATGGTTCAGTCGCGAAGGCGCAGGGAATAGCCGCAGCGCGCAGAACTTCAAGTCGGGAGGGCGCGGCTTCAGCCGTGCCGGAACGAAAAATGTTCACACAACCGTGGAAGAGCGGCCCTTCAGGGCCGCGTAAGGTTTTTCAAAAATCAGCGGGGCTTTTAGCCCCGGCGCTAGGGCTGCGTCGGCTGATCCACATCCTCAAGCGTCTTTTTCTTCTTGTGCACCGTGCGGATCACAATCCCTACCGTGAACACGCCGTTGTCCTGCTTTTTGTTAAACAATCGCGTCTGAAGATAGTCCGCTTTGAACCGCAACGCGAAGCGCGGATTGATGTTGTAATCCACTCCGCCGCCGCCGATCATGCCCAGGCCGCCAGAAGTCTCAGCGAACAAACGGCCATCTTGCGAATGGGCTTCTCCGCGAACTCCGGCGTGTCCGAACAGCACTTCTCCGAACGGAGTGAATCGGTCTGACTTGCGATACGGAAACTGAGCCCCCACCAGGAAGTTATAGAGTTTGGTATCAACGTTGAACGTGTCGGTTCCGTTGGGACAAAACGGTGGACAGCCCGGAAACGGGTCGGAAGGAAACGTGGGAATCTTGGAAGTCCCATATAGCCCATTTCCTTCAAAAACAAATCCCATCCACTTGGCGACATTGAGCCCTAGCGACACATTCCACCCATTGGGCCGCGCCACATGCCCGGAGTTGAACGACTCCGTCATGCCATACGAATAGCCGCCAAACAACTCCGCGCGGGGATACGTAAGGACGGTGGGCGCGGGCCTCTCGCCAGGAAGCTGCTGCGCCCAGGATACGGCACACAGCGCCGCCAGACCCACAATCACACCCAACGATCTCCTCACGATTCCTCCTTGAAACAATTTCCCGGTACTGAAAAATCACCAGCGCGGTTCCACATCCGAATACTCAACCAGCGGTAACGGGAGGGCACGGCTTCAGCCGTGCCGCAACCAGCCTTAAAAAGCGGGCTTTAGCCCCTGAGGGGACGCTACTTACCGCCTACCGCTTTCCCAAACACCGTATTGTAGTGAAGCTCGATTTCCCCGCACGTACCCTGTTCCGGCGAGTAGACCACGCAGGTATCAAATGGCCGCGAGTACACGTGCAACGTCACCGCCCGCGCATTCGCCGCCCGCGGATTCACCACTCGATGCACCGGCTCCTGCGGATCGACCGCGCACGGATTCTCCGCCGTCAACTCCACTCGGTTGGATGCTTCCAGCCGGCATTCTCCCGCCTCGATATTCTGAAATCCCACATGAAAATTTTCGACCACCAGCCTGCCCACCGGAGCCGCCATCCAGCAGTTCTGGTCGCGATGATTGTGTACGGAACTCGCCTGCCCCACTTCCCAGCAGATCGCAATCAGCTCATACAATTCCGTCTTGTCGATCAGGTTGCGGGTATAGTGCTGGCGGTTCCAGGTCAGGTACGGCTGGAGGCTTGCCTCGTCAACCGGCGTCTGCTGCAAAAACTGCTGGATCTGCTGCGTCTGATCAAAGGCCGCAGGAGGAAACTGCCGCAGCTTGCGCACGAATTCGTCGATGGTCACTCGGATGGATACGGGCATAGGCACAAACTAGTAAGTATATCGGTTCGGGGCCACCAGCGTGTGGGGTTCCGTGTCTTCTATTCCACGAACATGCAGTCTCCGTAGGAATAGAACCGGTATCCAGTTGCGACCGCGTGCAGGTAGGCATCCATGACAAACTCTTTCCCGCCGAGCGCGCACACCAGCATCAACAGCGTTGATTCCGGCAGATGAAAGTTGGTCAGCAGCGCGTCGACGATCCGAAATTGAAATCCCGGATAGATAAAAATATCCGCATCCCCGCTACCTGACTCGCCCCTGCCGTCCGCCTGTTGGGCCGCATACTCCAGCGTCCGCACAGTTGTCGTCCCGACGGCAACCACACGGCGTTTCTGCTCTTTTGCCGCGTTCACAAGTCGAGCGGCATTCTCTGATATCTCGTACCACTCGCGATGCAGCGTGTTCTCCTCGACCTTCTCGACGCGCAGCGGCTGAAATGTTCCGAGGCCGACGTGCAAGGTGACCTCCGCAACTTCAATCCCCCGCGCCGCAATCCGTTCCAAGATCTCCGGCGTGAAATGGAGTCCAGCCGTGGGCGCCGCGACCGACCCTCGCTCCCGCGCATACACCGTCTGATAACGTTCGCGATCAGCCGCCCGGTCTTCACGATCAATGTACGGCGGCAACGGAACATGCCCGAGACGCTCAACGCGTGCAAAAAAGTCCGCCGCAGGCTGAAAGCGGATGCGGCGCTCTCCAAAACTGCCCCGCTCCACCACCTCCGCTTCGAGTGCCGTGGGCTCGCCAAAATAAATTTTCTCGCCGATCCCAATCTTTTTCCCGGGACGCACCAAACATTCCCATTCATTCGGCTCAACCGAGACTTGCCGAGTCAGCAGCACCTCGACCCGTCCTTGCAGGAACTCGCGGGCTGCCGGGTTCTGCGCACTCACCGGATGCGCCCGCTCCCCGCTCCTCCGTCCAAACAGTCTGGCCGGAAACACGCGCGTGTTATTGACCACCAGCAGATCATCGGGACGAAGCAGGTCGGGCAGCTCCCTAAATATCCGATCCTGACGGCCTCCCGTTCCGCGATTCAGATGCAGCATCCGCGACCCGGCACGGTCCACCAGCGGCTCCTGGGCAATGCGCTCGGCCGGCAAGTCGTAATGGAATTCAGATACCAGCACAGAGGGAATTATAGAGTTGCGGGTCGGACACGCTTGTCCGAAGCCCTTGAAGCAAGCGGCGCGGCAGTTTGCCCAAAAATTCTGCTTTTCGGCGGCGCAGCGGTTCACCGCTGCGATAAGGCATTAGTTTTGACTTGGGCTTTAGCCTCCGAGGTAAGGGCCGCAGACTCTGTCAGAATAAGCGGCTGGTCTAGGCAACAGTCGTGGCGGTTAAATTCTTAGCCTTTGCTCGCATCTCTTACAATCTGCACTTTCACCTAACTGGTGTTACTTCGGTATTCTTTTTCTGCCTCTCCGGGGTTCCGAAGAGCCCCACGCTTTACGTTTCTTGACGTTCGATTCTGTTGATGCCCGGCAAAACCTGCGGTACCATGGCGCCGGGGCTTGGGGAGCCAATGGCGACCGAGCGACAACATCGTCTTGCGATCGTCGAGTTTGGGCGTCTGCTGCACGGCAACGGTTTCGTCGCCGCCACGGACGGGAATCTTTCTGTCCGCCTGGACGAAAATCGCCTCCTCGTTACTCCCACCTACATGAGCAAAGGCCGGATGAAGCCTTCCGACCTCGTCATCGTCGATAACAACGGCAACCGTCTGGAAGGCAAGCGCAACGTCTCCAGCGAGATCGGCATGCACCTGCTGATCTACCGCCTTCGCCCCGACGTGCAGGGCATAGTCCACGCGCACCCGCCCACCGCAACCGGTTTCGCCGCCTCTGGACTCGACCTGAACCAGCCACTGGTCTGCGAAGTGGTCGTCGGCTTGGGAGGAATTCCCCTGGCACGATACGGAACGCCCGGCACCACCGAATTAGCCGACGCCCTCGAGCCTCTGGTCCCGACCTACGATGCCATCCTCATGGCGAATCACGGCGTAGTCACTTATGGATCCACCCTCGAAAACGCCTACATGAAGATGGAAACCGTAGAACACTTCGCCCACATCGCCCTCGTAGCGCACCTTTTAGGAAGAGCCCAGCCTCTCGGCGAAAAAGAAGTAGAAAAACTCTGGGCCGTGAGACACAGCTACCAGAAATGTGCGTCGGATACTCTTGTTCGCCGCCGTTGAAGTTGAATCACTGATTCATCGAAGGATTGAGCCATCGTTAGAATCAGTCTTGAATGAATGATTCACTGCCTCAATCTCTCAATGACTCAATACCTCACTCCCCGCCAATCCGAAACCTCATCCCCGCCGTAAAGTTCGCCGACAACGCCGGATACCCCAACACTTCGTTGTAGTGATTGTTCATCGCATTGCCGACGTTCGCATAAGCAGTAATGCGAGGAGTGAAGGCATACCATCCGCCAAGGTCAACGCGGGCGTAGCCTGCGGCGTGTGTGACATGAAAGTCAGGATCGAACAGGAAGTCCGAGTCTAATCGACGGCCCACAAAGCTCCCGCCCAAGTTTGCGCCCCACCGCGAGCCCAAGTAATTGAAAAGCAAGCTGCCCGAGTGTTTCGGACGCCGCAGCAGAGGCATTCCCGGCTGGTGCACATCGTCAAAGGCGAAGGGTTGATCCAAAATTTCTGAAGAAGTGTATAGATAACCGCCGTCGAGCGACAGGTGCGATGTGATTCGCCCCTTCAATTCCACTTCCGCCCCATGCGCCATCGACTGGTTGATGTTGACGTATTGCCCTTGGCCCTTGTCGTTGCAGCAGT
>Ga0210402_10001053_pt1 | contig 29215 bp, 17 predicted proteins | sample IncBWC7MmetaG_FD_161055 | JGI IMG/M metagenome (GOLD analysis project Ga0210402, IMG submission 161055) | Forest soil microbial communities from Barre Woods Harvard Forest LTER site, Petersham, Massachusetts, United States - Inc-BW-C-7-M | ecosystem: Environmental > Terrestrial > Soil >...
GTTTCCTTGATCCGTTGCGTCGTTTCCTCGATCCGTTGCTTCGTTCCCTTGATCCGTTGCGTTATTTCCTCGATCCGTTGCGCCGTTTCCTCGATCCGTTGCGTCGTTTCCTCGACCCGTTGCTTCGTTTCCTCGACCCGTTGCTTCGTTTCCTGGATTCGTTGCGCAGTCTCCTGGATTCGTTGCGCAGCCTCCTCGATCCGTTGCGCCGTTCCCTCGATCCGTTGCGCAGTCTCCTCGATCCTTTGCGCCGTTCCCTCGACCCGTTGCAGGGTTTCGTCGATCCGTTTCCTCGATCGCTTACTTCGTTTTTGCCGTGGCAAGCTTCATCCCGATGCTCGGGTGCTTACTCTCTGACCCTGCCTGATTCGGTTCGATGTGCGCGAGTTCGCTTCGCGGGGTTGTCAGTGCTTTGTCGCACCCCGACAGCGCGTTTGAACATTTCCGTCCATTCCCTGTATATCCTCACGTGAATGGTCGCAACTGAACGGCGCTCGCTCCTGATGCTCGGTGCAATCGGCGTGGCCGTGTTCGCAATCGGCGTCGTCGTCGCCTGTCTTCGGCTTCCGGATTGGCGGAACGGGAGCTTTCCCGCGGATAGCTTCTTCGCGGCGAGGCTGCGGCAGATCGCCGGTCCTGCCGGCATCCAGATCGAGTCCTCTCCGCGCGCGCAGTTGCGCTCGAAAAGCATCATCTATGACGATGGCTCCTTCCCGCAGCGCGAGACGGCGTACGACATCCTCGGGACGCGCGCCGCCGACTGGCTGGCGCGCGAGGGACGCGGCCCGTACGTCGAGGTCACGGCCCAAAGCCGATGGCGGAACTGGAACGAGAGCGGACAGCTTCGCGTCATCTTTTCCCTTCGGGGAGTCCCCATTGCGGCGGTATGGCTTCCTGACAATCTGTTTCACCTTCCGGTGACGGCCACCAGCCCGCCACGCCTCGATATCGACAGGCTGTTTGTGCCCGCGGTCAAACAGGAACCGGATATCGAGCTGCACGTGATTTCCGAGACGATCCGTCTCTCCGGCGTGCCGGGAACCTCGCCACCGGAGTCGCTGATCGGAGCGGCCGTCAACGGGCCAGCAGCTCCAATGGTCCAACGCGTCGTCGGTCCGGTTGGCTGGTGGCGTAACCGGCTGGAGAGCCTGACGCTCGGATCGTTTCTGACGGCGCGGCTGACGGAGGTGACCGTTCGGGCCGTGTTCCTGATCGGCGTTGTGATCCTTTTCTTCACCCTTCTGATACGACGCCGGATCGAGTTGAAGAAAGGCCTGGTTCTCGGGGCGTTCTCGATCGCCCTCTCCCTCCCCGGACCGCTGTGGAGCTCGACGACCTGGATTCAGGTCATCAGTGCCGCCAGCGGAGTGTTTCTGAAAGCCCTCTTCCTGTTCATCCTTTGGTCGGCCGCGGAGTCGTGGCTCCGCTCGACCGTGCCGGGCTTCCGAACATCCCTCGACACGCTCCGCTCGGGACGTCTCGGGCCAAAAGGAGGGAGGGCCTTGCTGGCCGGATGGTCGATCGGCGCATGCGTGGCCGGCCTGTGGCTGATGGCGATGTCGTTCGGGACGATGGTGCCGGGAGTGGCGACGAATGAGGGAAGCATCCGGCTGCCGCTCTTCGGCATCGCCAGCTCTCCGATCGACGACGGCGCGTTCCGCACCGGTCTGATCATGCTCATCATCTGCGCGGCGCTGCGCTTCCCGCTGGTCCGGCGGATTCGCGGCGGCGCAACGCTCCTCGGCGCGCTGGTGCTGGCCACGCGGATTCCGCTGTCGTCATTCGGCATCGCCTTCGCGGCGGGCCTTCTCCTGACGGCCGTGCTGGTCATCGGCTACGCGAGGTTCGGTCTGACAGCCCTCCTGACCGCGGCGATGATGTCCACGGTCCTTCCGGCCGCCCTGTTTTCACTGCTTCATTTCTCATGGATGCCGGCGTCTGCGCTGCTGCTCCTCGCCTTGGCTGTCGCCCCCATCCCGCTCGGCCTCCTCGGCATCCGGCGCAGCGATGAGGCGGAAGAAGGCCCGCTCCCCCTTCCCGGTTTCGCGCGGCGGCTGGAGGAGGAGAACCGGCTGAAGTACGAGATGGATCTGCTGGCGCGGATGCAGCTCGGCCTCCTGCCGCGAGAGATGCCGATGCTGGAGGGTTACGAGATCACGGCCCGCTCGATTCTCGCCACCGAGGCCGGCGGAGACTTGTACGACTTCGTGCGCGACGAGGAGGGACGGCTCTGGATCGCCGCGGGAGACGTGTCGGGCCACGGATACTCGTGCGCGATCGCGCAGGCGATGACGAAGGCCGGACTGGCAAGCCTCGTGGAAGCGGAGCGAACACCGGCGATGGTGCTGCAGCGGCTCCATCTGGTGTTGCAGACGATCGGCTCTCCGCGCACATTCACGTCGCTCGTGCTGCTGCGCCTCGATCCGGCGACCGGCGATGTGCTGGTCAGCAACGCCGGCCATCCCTATCCCTGGATCACGCAAAGCGGCGAGGTGCGCGAGATGGAGCTTCCGTCGCTGCCGCTGGGACTGGGACCGGAGCGGCACTACGACGATACGCAGCTCTCGATGCGGATCGGGACGACCGTCGTCCTCTTCTCCGACGGCTTGTTCGAAGCCGGCGACGCCCAGGGCCGCCCCTACGGCTTCGACCGCCTCCGTCAACTCCTCGGCAAGATCGCCCGCCGCCCCGCCACCGCCATCCTCACCGCCATCGTCGACGACTGGCGCGCCCACACCGGCAACGAAGCACCGGCGGATGACACGACGATCGTTGTGGTGAAACGGTGCGGGTGAGGATTGTGCCGCAACCAAACGTGGATGCCGGTCAGGGCATGGCAAGCACCGCCCCCTCATCCGGCTTCGCCACCTTCTCCCCCAGCTGAAAAGCGCTGGGGGGAGAAGGGCTCTCGATGTAGGGAAGGCGCGAGCTCTTTTCGGGGCTACGGTACATTTGGCGAAATTTTCGCCACGCGCAGAAACCAAGGGTTAGTAGTACAAAGGGTTTCTCTGTGTCCTCTGTACTAATACTTCTGGTTGCTGCGCGTGACGCGAATACTTCTTCCAAAACCGTGCTGTTGCGCCGAGAGAGCAGAGCTCGCGCTTCCCTACATCGAGAGTCCTTCTCCCTCAGCGCTTTTCAGCTGGGGGAGAAGGTGGCGAAGCCGGATGAGGGGGCGGTGCTTGCCATGCCCTGACCGGCATCCACGTTTTGGTTGTGGCTACGACGCGCTGTGTCTCTGTGGTTAAACCGGCGCACCGGAAACGTGATTCGAGTAGAACGTGATCACAGTTCCCGCCGGCTCTCGAACCGAGAACGTCCGGTGGTTCGCGGAGGCGGTTCCGATCGGAGTGGGATCGAGGCCGAGCTCGATGAAACGCAGATGGGTGGCTTCGAGATCCTCGACCATCAGGTCGAAGGGAGCCTCGCCCGGAGGCGCTCCTTTCCCGGGCGTGAGAACCAGATGCGTGCCGCCGCGCATCTCGAGCACGGCCACCTCGGGACGCTGGACCACGGACCGCATCCCGATCGTCCGCATGAATTGCTCTGTTTCCGCCAGACGATCCGTTTCGAGAACGACGTGACCGATCCAGACGGGAGGGCGCAGGTCTTGTTCGCCGGCCATCGATCTACTCCCGCTCCAGCACCATCGCCACCCCAATCCCGCCCGCCGCGCAGACGGTGAGAAGGCCGTACTGCTGACCGGTGCGCTGCAGCTCGTTGCAGACCGTCGTCACGATTCGTGAGCCGGTGGCGCCGAAGGGGTGTCCCAGCGCGATTGACCCGCCGGTGAGGTTGATCTTCTCGGGATCGATATCGCCGACCGGCTCGCTGCGGCCCAGCCGTTCCTGGGCGATCTTCTTCGATCCGATCCACTGGATGTTCGACAGCACCTGCGCGGCGAATGCTTCATGCATCTCGATCACGCCGATGTCCTTGAGCAAGATCTTGGCGCGCTCCAACGCCACGGGGAGCGCGAAGACGGGGCCCTGCAGCAACTGATCGAAGGGATCAGTGGCGGCGTAGGCGTAGCTCTTGATGAAGCCGATCGGTTTGATGCCGAGGGCTTTGGCCTTGTCCTCCGACATCAGAATCACCGCCGCGGCGCCATCGGTCAGAGGCGAGGCATTGGCGGCGGTGATCGTTCCGTACTTGCGGTCGAAGACCGGCCGCAGTTTGGCCATCGCTTCTAGCGTGGAGTCGCCGCGAATGAGGTTGTCGGTCTCCACGACGTCGTCGTATCCCGGCGGGACGAGCACGGTCATCACCTCATCTTTGAACCTCCCGCTGGCCGTGGCCTCGGCGGCGCGATGATGGCTCTGCAGCGCGAATTTGTCCTGCGCCTCGCGGGTGATGCCGTTCTCCTTGGCCATCTTCTCGGCCGACTCCCCCATCGTCAGTCCGGTTGTCGATTCGGCGATGGCGGGGGCGTCGGGCGCGAGATCCTTCGGCCGGATCTTGCGGAACGATCCGAGCTTGCCGCCGACGCTCTTCTGCTTGCTGGAACTGACCAGCGCGTCGGCGAAGTTTTTTGAGAAGAGGATGGGGATGTCGGAGAGCGACTCGGCGCCGCCGGCAACGACGATGTCGGCGTAGCCGCGGAAGATCATGTCGGCGGCCGAGGTAATGGCCTGATTCGACGACGCACAGGCCTTGCTCACCGTATAGCCCGGCACCTTGCGCGGCAGGCCGGTGCCGAGGACGATCTCACGGGCGATGTTCGGCGCCTTGACCGAAGGGATGACATTGCCGAAGACGACTTCCTGAATGGTGTTGGGATCGATGCCCGAACGCTGCACGAGTTCGGCCACGACGAGCTTGCCGAGGTCGAGCGCGGAGAGGTGCGCGTAGTGTGTGCCCGATTTCGCGAAGGGGGTGCGCAGCCCGCGAACGACGGCGACACGAGGGGTGTATTGCCACATTGCTGAGAGACCTCGGGGGCGGAGAATAGCACCGAAAATCAGGGATGGACGGAGCGGCGCCTCACTGTCGCTGGCGGCGAGGTGATGATGATCGTTCCGCTGTTCTGACAGACACCCGCCGGGGGGTTGCCGACCGTGACGGTCCAGCGGAACGCTCCGGCGCTTTCGTAGAGGTGGAAGGTTGACACGTCGTTCGATACGCCCCCGTCTCCGAAGGTCCAGGTGACGCCGGCCGTATCGCAGGATGACGGTTGCTGGAGGAGGAAGAGAACGGCGGTCGTCGCCGGAGCCGAGGCGGCGACGTTCGCGGCGCAGGAGAGGCTGCACGAGCCGTTGCAGATGAGCGGATCGACGTTTACCACGACGCTGTTCGAATCGGTCGTGCCGCCGGGACCGGCCGCCCGAATCACGTAGGTGTAGCTCTGACCGGCCAGGGCCGCGCTGTCGGTAAAGGCCGTACCGGACACGGTGCCGATCGCCGTGTCGTTGCGGAAGACGTCATAGTCGGTCACATTCGTCGACGCCGTCCACGTGAGATTGACGCCGGCAGAGGGCGACGAGGAGATGTCGCAGAAGGTATTGGCGGTCAGGGTGAATGCACCCGGCACCGGCTGACAGATGGTCGCAGGGAGCGCGAGGTTGACCGAATTCGAGTCGGAGCTTCCTCCCACGTTCGAAGCCCGAACGAAATACGCGTGTGTCTGCCCCGCCGCAACCGAGATGTCGTCATAAGTTAGCGTCGTCGCCGGCAAGGCTGCCGACAAGGCCGTGAGGTCGCGAAACACCGTGTAGTTGGCGGAGTTGGCGGCCGCCGTCCACGATAGACGGTTGACCGGGCTGGTGTCATTGCAGATCGTGTTCACAGACAGCACCGGGGAGGAAGGGGGACTGACCTGGCAGGTGGAGCTGGCGATGGTGACCGACTGCCCGCTCGACAAGGTGCTGCCGCTGCTGTTCGTGGCCGTGACCGTATAGGTGTACGTCTGTCCCACGGTGACGGTGAGGTCGTCAAAGGCCAGCTTCGTCGAGGCAAACGTCCCGCTGTAGGCGGCACCATTGCGATTGACGACGTACGTTGACGCGTTCGAGGAGGCCGTCCAGGTGACATGGACCGCCGGCGACGGCGCCGCGCCGCTCGTACAGAATGCACTGGCGGATACGGCAAAGGCGCCGGGAGGAGAGACACAGGTGGCCGCTGTGACCGGCAGCGTGTTCGATTCGGTCGATCCGGAGCCGTTCGCGGCGGAGATGATGTAGCTGTACGCGTGCCCCGCGGTGACCGCGGTATCCGCAAATGTGCGCGCGGTCGTCGTCGTACCTATCGTGACGCCGTCGCGAACGACGAGATACTGCGTCGCTCCCGCGGAGGCCGTCCAGCTCAATTGGACGGTCACAGAGCCGTTCACGCACGAGGTGGTGGCGGAGAGTGTCAGGCTTCCCGGCACGCCGGGACACGAAGGGGTCGTAAGGAATTGTCCGTCGTTGGCGTCGGTGCCGTTGACCGAGAAGCGGTAGGAACCGCCGGGGTTGAGCCCGGTGACGTCGAAGGTGCTGGTGGTTTCATCGACGAAGGCCACGAGATTCCCTGAGGAGTCGGTAATGAAATAGCCGGAGGCCGATCCGGCGGTCCAGGCCAGATGCACGGCCGGTCCGCTCACGGCGCAATAGGCGGCTTCGCCGACCTGCAGATCGCCGCCGAGACAGAACGACCCATTCGGCGCGGGGGGCGTGATGCTGTTGGAGGTAAAGGTGAAACCGTGGCTGTCGGTGGCAACCACAGTGTAGGAGCTGCCGGAGGTGCTGTCGTCGAACGCCAGCGTCGATGCCGGCAGGACGCCGGCGATGGCCTGCCCGGCCCGAAAGACCCTGTACGACGAGGCACCGGAGGAGGACGACCACGACAGATGCACACCGGCATTGCAGACCGGATAGGCGGCCACGCCGAATGATCCCGGCCCGGCAAGAGCCGGCAGGGCGACGATGAGAATCAGGAAGGCCAGCAACGACGTGGCCTTCCGCGGGGCCAGAGGCATCGGGGTCAAGGTTCTGCAGGAATTGTACACATCACGCCCGAACATCCGCGTCGCGCTAAAATCAGTGACGGGCCGCTCGGCGTTTCGGGGGAGCCTGTTGCGCAGCGACGTCGATCGTGCCGCTTTTCTCGCAGACCTCGGCACCCAAGGAAACACGGACCGTCCAGCGGTAGGTTCCCGGCTGAGCATACGCGTGCGCCACTGTGCTGGTGCCGTTGATGATCGTATTGTCGCCGAGATCCCAGATAACGGTACTGTCCGGGCATGACGCTGTAGTAACCAAAGTCACCAGTTGCTGCGCGATCCCACTCGAAGGTGCTGACGCGAGGCACGACAAAACACACGGTGCCGGGGCGGTCACCTGTAGTGCGGGCGACCGGGCGACGTCGTTCGTGGCGTTGACGTCGTCCGTAACCTTCGCGTCGTCTGCCAAAACGAAGACGTAGAACGTACCTTCCTCGAACGGCGAAGGAACCGCCGCCGTGACCGACTGCGACTTCGACGTGCCGGCGGGCAGAGGTGGCGTGGCGACATAGGCGAGCAAAACATCGCTCGTTGCTGCATTTGGTCCGCTGCCAATCGCAACGCGCGTCGTGGTCGCCGCGGCGTCGCGTGCTCCGATATTGGCGAGCGAGAAGGAAGTGGTGACCAGCTCACCCGGCGCGGCGAACGGCGGAAAGACGGTGACATCAAAAACGCTAAGGTCGGCGTGCGGAACCACACAGGGAACGATCGCTAGCGTCGACCCCGTCGAATCGGAACTGCCACCCGGTCCGATGGCGCGAACGACATAGACATACGACTGATTCGGCAGCGCGCTCGTGTCATCGAAGGTCGTCGACGCAGCCGTGCCGATCTGTGAACCGTTGCGCAGTGCGGCGTAGCTCGTTGCACCAGCCGATGTGCTCCACGCCAGATGAGCGAGCGCGACCGAGCCATTGCATTCACTGGATACGGTAACGGAAGGCGGAGGTGGTGCTTGCTGCGCCGGGCAGGTTGTAATCGACGCCGGATTGGATACAGGAAACCCGTCGACGTCGAGTGTGACCCTGTATTGATATGTGTGACCCGGCACGACCGTTTGATCATCGAACATCGTCGCCTGGCTGACAAAGCCGCCAATGACACCGTCGTCATGGCCGTCTGTGAACCGAAGCACCGAGGTGGCCGTATGGTTCCCGGTAAACGGTACGACCGTCCATGAGAGGTGGACGACAGCGTGATTGGTGACGTTGTCACATGACGCCAGCACCGCTGTTAAGACCGGCGGAGGAACCAGACACTCTGCAAAGCCGCTCACCGAGCTCGATGTGACGGTCCTGACCGGAAGAATTGCGCGGACGGCGTAAGACGCAAACGCGCCAAGGTTAAAACCAGTCGTTAGGACATCGTCGTATACCAGCGACGACGGCGACAGCCCGGTTTTCTGGGTTACTCCGTCACGCAATATGGTGTACGAGATGGCACTGGTCATCGCCGTCCAGGTAACGTGAGCGACCGCCGAGGCGTTTACACAGGAGCCGCTTACAGAAACCAGCGGCGCATCGGGCGGAGGTTGGCACACGCCGGCGAACAAGTCGACCGGCGGTGGAATGGCATGCGTTTCCCCGCTGACGTTGACCGCCGTGATCACGTACGACCACACGATGCCGCGATCACCGGAATCAACGACCTCCGTCAATGACAGTTGCGACGCCGAAAGGGGGCCGTACGCGACCAAAGGCTGTGAAGGCGCGAATCTAGTGATTGAATATGAGTCCGCGCCAGCGGACGCGGTCCACGCTACGGTGACCTGGTAAGCACCGTCCAGGCATACCGGAGTAATCGTCGCCGTAAATGCTCCCGGTACCTGTGCAAGAGCGCCAGCAGCGACTCCAACAACAACGAGCACAAGAGTCAGGCGGCCCGCCATAGCGGCGAAATGGGTGCCCTTCGACAACGTCATGGGAGGCCTCCGCGGCCGAGTTCGGACCGTTTTTCCGGTTTGGACCGGCGAGCAGTCTAACCGCTGACTTAGAGAAAGCCTAGAAGAAGTGCGTCTCGAAACTGCGGCGCTCGCTTGAGCGCGAATGCCAACAACCAGTGCTACGCCCCAACCAACTGCCTCAGTACGAACGGCAGAATCCCCCCACTCTCGTAGTAATCGACCTCGATCGGCGTATCAATACGCACGATGACCGACACGTTCTCGCTCACACCGTTGGCGCGATGGACGACCAGCGTCGCCTTTTGTCGAGGGCGGAGCTCGCCGGTGATGCCGGTGATGTTGTAGGTCTCGGTGCCGTCGAGGGCGAGCGATTGGGCGTTCGTCCCCTCTTCGAACTGGAGCGGGAGGACACCCATGCCGACGAGGTTGGAGCGGTGGATGCGCTCGAAGCTTTGCGTGACGACGGCGCTGACGCCGAGGAGCTTCGTTCCCTTGGCCGCCCAATCGCGCGAGGAGCCGGTGCCGTACTCCTGGCCGGCGATGACGACGAGCGGGGTCCCCTCCTTCTGATACGCCATCGAGGCGTCGTAGATCGACATCTGGGCTCCGTCCGGCTGGTGCTTGGTCACGCCGCCTTCGACGCCGGGGACCATCAGGTTCTTGATGCGCACGTTCGCGAATGTGCCGCGCGTCATCACGCGGTCGTTGCCGCGGCGCGAGCCGTAGCTGTTGAAGTCTTCGGCCGGGACGCCGTTCTCGATGAGGTACTTGCCGGCCGGCGAGTTGGCCTTGATCGAGCCGGCCGGGCTGATGTGGTCGGTCGTCACCGAATCGCCGAAGATCGCCAGGGCCCGGGCTCCCTTGATGTCGGCCGCCTTGCCGCTCCCCTGCGTTCCGTCGAAGAACGGCGGCTCCTGGATGTAGGTCGACGCCGGATCCCACGAATAGAGCAGCCCGCCGGTCGACGGGATCTCGTTCCAGAGCGGGTTCTGATCGGCGAAATTCGAATACAGCGTTCGGAACGATTGCGGATCGAGCGCGTCGGCCATGCACGTCCGCACCTCATTCATCGACGGCCAGATCTCGTGCAGATAGACGTCTTCCCCGTGCGACCCGCGGCCGAGCGGCTCTTTGGTCATGTCGATGTCGATGCGCCCCGCCAGGGCGAAGGCGACCACGAGCGGCGGCGACATGAGGAAGTTGGCGCGGATCGACTGGTGGACGCGCGCCTCGAAGTTGCGGTTGCCGGAGAGCACGCTGACGCCGACGAGATCGTGCTGGGTGATCGCTTCCTCGATGCGCGGATCGAGCGGTCCGGAGTTGCCGATGCAGGTGGTGCAACCGTAGCCGACGGTGTAGAAGCCGAGCTGATCGAGGTAGGGCTGAAGTCCGCTGCGGTGGTAGTAGTCGGTGACGACACGCGAGCCCGGCGCCAGCGAGGTCTTGACGACCCGCGGCACGCGCAAACCCTTCTCGACCGCCTTTTTCGCCAGCAGGCCGGCGGCGAGCATGACCGAGGGGTTCGATGTGTTCGTGCAGGAAGTGATGGCGGCGATGAGGACGTCGCCGTCGTGCAGCTCGGCCACGGCCATCGGGAACTCGTCCGCCAGCGAATCGGCGGAGACGCGGTCGGGCGTCGGCCGGTTATTGACCATCTCTTCTTCGGTGAGGACGTTCGTGTTTTTCTTTGCCGAGGTGAGCGCGTTCGGCGCGGTCCCCTGTTCGCCGCCGCCGCTGATGGTGTGCTCGGGACCGGTCGACGTCACGCCGACGAGTGTCTTCGCTTTCCGAGCCATCCCGGTTTTGCCGTAACCGGCCGGGGCAGGCGTCCGCAGCATCTCCTCGAACTCGCGCTGGATGTCGTCGAGCTCGATGCGGTCCTGCGGCCGCTTCGGTCCGGCCACGCTGGCGCGGACTGTGGATAAGTCGAGCTCGAGGATGGTGGTGTACTCGATGTCGCCGTCTTTCGGCATCCCGAAGAGTCCCTGCGCTTTGAAGTAGGCGCGCAACGCGTTGACCTGCTGGTCGCTCCGGCCGGTCATGCGCATATAACGGCAGGTCTCTTCGTCGATCGGGAAGTAGCCCATCGTGGCGCCGTACTCGGGAGCCATGTTGGCGATGGTGGCGCGGTCGGCCAGAGCCAGCGAGGCCGCGCCAGCGCCGAAGTATTCGACGAACTTGCCGACCACTTTGGCCTTGCGCAGCATCTCGGTGATGGTCAGCACCAGGTCGGTGGCGGTGACGCCTTCGCGCAGCGCTCCTTTCAGGTGAACACCGACGACGTCGGGCGTGAGGAAGTAGACCGGCTGCCCGAGCATTCCTGCCTCGGCCTCGATGCCGCCGACGCCCCAGGCCACGATGCCGAGGCCGTTGATCATGGTCGTGTGCGAGTCGGTGCCGACGAGCGTGTCCGGATACCAGATGCCGTCCTTCTCCAGCACTCCCCTCGCGAGGTATTCGAGGTTGACCTGATGGACGATGCCGATGCCGGGCGGCACGACGCCGAATCCATTGAAGGCCTGCGTCCCCCATTTCAGGAACTGATAGCGCTGCTGATTGCGCTTGAACTCGATGTCCATGTTGAGCTGCAAGGCGTCGGGACGATTGGAGTAGTCGACCTGCACGGAGTGATCGACGACGAGATCGACCGGCACCAGTGGCTCGATGATCTTCGGATCGGCGCCCATTCGTTTTGCGGCGGAGCGCATCGCGGCCAGGTCGACGAGGAGCGGTACGCCGGTGAAGTCCTGCAGCAGGATGCGGGCCACCATGAACGGGATCTCATCCGTTCTCTCGGCGCGGGCTTGCCAGTTGGCGAGCGTCCGGACGTCGTTTTCGGCGATCTTCCTGCCGTCGACGTTGCGGAGGACCGACTCCAGAACGATGCGGATGGAGATGGGCAATTTCGATACGTTGCCGACACCGGCTGCTTCGAGTCTGGGAAGTGAGTAGAACTGTCCGCGGCGCCCATCGCCGAGGTCGAAGGAATCGAGAGTATTGAAGGTGTTGTGAGGCATTTCGTGGGTGCGACTATATCAAAGGGGTTGTGGGGAATCGGGGTTGCGCGGTCTCGCGGTTGGGCGGTCTCGGGGTTGATCAGTTGCACGGTTGCTGGGTTACTGGTTAATCTGGCCGAGCCCGCACCGCGAGACCGCGCAACCGCGACAGGAGGCAGACGATGTCCGAAGGGAAGCAGGAGTTTCTCGCTACTTATGACGAAGAACACGCCAAAACGATGCGTGTGCTGCGGGCGTATCCGCGAGAGAAACTCGATCTCCGTCCTCACCCGAAGGCGAAGACGGCCCGGGAGCTTGCGTTCGTTTTCATCCTCGCCTGCGGCCTCGGCACGAGAGTCTGGCACGACGAGTTCGCCAACGGCGTTCCCGCCGGCGGCTCAGGAACGCCCGAACCGCCTGAGGATTGGGATGAGCTTCTGGCCACCTTGAAAAAGGCATCAAAGGATTTTCGCGATTTAGTCAGCTCCGCCTCCGACGAGGAGCTCCACCAGAGCGTTCACTTCATGAGCGGGCCAAAGACCATGGCGCCGATCTCGCGCAAAGAGTGGATCTGGTTCCTGCTGCACGACCAGATCCATCATCGCGGCCAGTTCTCGGTCTATCTGCGGATGGCAGACGGAAAGGTGCCGTCGATTTACGGACCGACGGCGGATGAACAGTGGATTTGAACCACAGCGCGGCGTAGCCGCAACGATTTCCCGCGTTGCCAGATCGGTGCAAATTTCGTACGTGTCAGAACGTCCAGCGCCGAGGGGCTTCGATTTGCGACAGGTCAATTACCGTCCGCAGATGCCTCGTGCCGTGATCGAGGTCGTCCAGCACCTCGTTGATGGAGGCGGCCTGCAGTCCCACCCGCCGCGTGATCACGCGTGAGATGTCGATCGCGCCGCGATGGGCGAGATCGAGCAGCTCGACCAGCTCCTCGCGCGTGTGATCGGCGACTCCGATGATGTGGCGCTCGGCGGCCAGCACGTCGCGATAGGGATCGATGGCCAGCTCGCGCAAGTTGATGGCCACGATCATGATCCGGCCGCCGCGGGCCAGCGAACGAAGGGCTCGCAGCGTCGTCGCGGGATGGCCGGCGAAATCGAGGACGACGTCGATGTCGCGGAGCTCGTCCACCGCGGCCGGGATGGCGCCGAAGGATGCTGCAATGTCCAGCTTTTCCGCGACGCGGTCGACCGCGAAGACTTGGCTGGCGCCCATGAACTGCGCGAGCTGCACCGCCGAGGCGCCGAGTCCGCCGAAACCGAGGATGGCCACCGATTCGCCAGGCCGGACGGCGGCCAGACCGAGGGCGTGATACGCCGTCGCCGTCGAGCACATCATCACCGCCGCGGACTCGAACGGGACGCCGTCGGGGATCGGGACGGCGTTCGCGGCGGGAACGGCGATGCGCTCTGCGTACCCGCCATCGACTTCCTTCCCGAGCATCCGGCCGTCGCCATGCAGGTAGTGCAAGGCTACGCGCTGGCCGGTACCGGCGACGACGCCGGCGATCTCATGTCCCAGCGTCAGCGGCAGCGTCACCGATCCGCCGCCGCCGCGGTAGTGCGCGTCGCTGTGGCAGATGCCCGCGGCGCGGATGTCGACGAGCACGTCGCCGCTCCCGAGCGGCGGCTCGGGGATGTCGTCGTCGATGAGGGGTGTGGCGAGGTGGGTGAGGCGGACGGCGTGCATGTCAGAAGTTTACGTCGATGCTCCTCGCGATCCTGCGGATCGAAGCCCTCCCTGGGACCGCGGGCGTCTCGCCCGCGAGTCTCGGCAGGGTGTTGCGAAGAAACGCGCGCGGGACGCGCGCGGTCCCAGGGGGGCGAGCTCGAATGTAAAATGGCCGGTCCGGACAAGGCGCCGTAAACGCTTGAATACCGCCGGTTTCAGGCTGATGGTGAGCTTCTGCCGATCTGGCGGCGCGGCTCCCGTGCTAGCATGGCTACCTTCCGTCTGATCGACACAATCAGGCCCCATCGCCGGTAACCCGGCTGAGGCGAATCAACTCGCCGGAACCCCAACGACCGCGACGCTGCAAGACGTCGCTGCCTTCAACCGATTTTCGAAAGGCTCATCGATGAAATCGCTATTCCGCCCGGGCTTTGCCGTCGCTCTCGTGTTTCCACTCGTTGTTCTGAGCGGTTGCAAGGAAACCGCGCAACCGGCGGCGACGACAACGAAGGCGGTCGCGAGCACGAGCGCGCCGGCCGGCACCAAAGCGGTCGCGACAGCCCCCTCCACATCCCCGACCGGCATCGGTGAGGCGCACGACGATCTCTCTCCGATGGGGATCCCGCTCTATCCAACCGTTGTCGAAAGCGGCTGGACGGATACCGAGGCCATGCGCGTACTGGTCGGGAAAGAGAAACTCGACACGCCGCGGATGCGGAATGGAGAGATGAGCACGAAAGACTCGTTCGACGATGTGTACGCGTGGTATCGCAAGCAGATGCCCAGCGGCTCCGAACCGGCTGCCGCCGCCGCATCGAATCACACGACCGACGACGGAGACCGCATGGCTCTGTTCGAGGTCGGCACCAACGGCGATCCGACGTACCAGCGCGTGATGATCCTGCGCGGCAAGAACGACGCCTACACCCTCGTGAATCTCAGCGGCCACGTCAGCAGATGACGTTGACGGATCAGATCGCCGAAACCGAAAAGGCGATGATGGCCCACCAGCACTGAAGGAACCTCACCCGCAGGTGACGCAGATGTACAGGAAAGCGGTGAGTGCCAAGGAGAGCGGTGAGTGCCAGGCCTTCGTTTTTCGGTCTTCACTAAGCTACTGAGCCGCACACACTTACTATTGGCATTTTCTGCCGCTTCGTCGACTTCACGGTTATCTTGATAAGCGCGCGGCGTCGCGACTGTGCTTTCCCGTGTTTTCGGGACACGATGAAAGCACTGTCGGTTGGGCGGGATGCTGCCAAGAATCGCGCGCGGGACGCGCGCGGTCCCAGGGGGCGAGCGCGAAGGTAGAATGGCTGGTCCGGAACAAGCCGATGCCACGCGCGATACGCCGAACGATCGTACTGCTCGCGCTGGTGAGCGCGGCGGCGGCGCATGCGCAGTCGATCGTCACGGTCGCGGGTGGGGGAACGGACGACGGACTGCCGGCCACGAAGATCGGGCTCTACGGCGTCAGCGGGCTGGCTTTCGATCGCGCGGGGAACCTCTATTTCGCCGAGAGGGACGCGAATCTGGTGCGCCGGGTGAATGTCGACGGCACCATTCTGACGCTGGCGGGGACCGGCGGCGCGGGGTATGCCGGCGACGGGTCGCTGGCCACGCGGGCCACCCTCAACTCGCCGACGGCCGTGGCGGTCGACGCGGCGGGGAACGTCTACGTCGCCGATCGGGAGAACAATCTGGTGCGGAAAATCGATGCCGCCACCGGCATCATCACCCGGTTTGCCGGCGGCGGCAGCGATCGCGCCGACCACACCATCGACGGTCCGGCGGACGGCGCGGTCATCAATGGTCCGTGGGGGCTCTGGCTCGACGGCAACAACCTCTATCTGACGGAGTTCGGCTTCGAAGGCAATCGCGTCCGGCGCATCGATTTGGCGGCGAAGACCATCACCACCGTCGCCGGTGCGATCGACGGGACGGCCGGATACGCTGGCGACGGCGGCCCGGCAAACGCGGCCCTTCTCAATTCACCGACCGCGATCGCGGTCGATGCCGCCGGCAATATCTACGTGGCCGACAACGGCAACAACGTCGTGCGGCGCGTCGACACGGCGACGAAGAACATCGAGACGTACGCGGGCGGCGGGACGTTGCAGGCCGGAGACGGCGACGGCGGCCCGGCCACGCTGGTGCAGTTCGCCTACCTCGGCGCGCTGGCGTTCGATGCCGATGGCAACCTCCTCATCACGCAGCAGGACCGGGTGCGGCGCGTCGACAAAACGACCAGGACGATCAGCACCATCGGCCTCGGCATCTCCATCAGCTACGGCATGGCGCTGGCGAAGGATGGCTCGATCGCTGTGGCGAGCGACGACGGCACGATCAAGCGTTTCGTGGCCGGCTCGACCGATCCGATCGTCATCGCCGGCGGAGGCAACTACCTCGGCGACGGACTCCTGGCCACCGCGGCCGTGCTGCGCGAACCGAGGGGGCTGGCGGTGGCTCCCGACGGGACGCTCTACATCGCCGACTCCGTGAACACCGTCGTCCGGCGCGTCGATCCGAACGGCATCATCTCGACGTACGCGGGAATCACCGGGCAGTTCTACCAGGATGGAGACGACCCCGCTCCGGCCACCGAGGTGGCCATCGGAGGCATTGCCGACATCGCTCTCGATGCCGCCGGAAACCTCTACATCGCCGATCCGCATAACCTTCGCATCCGCAAAGTCGATGCGAAGACGCAGATCATCACCACCGTCGCCGGCGGCGGCAATCCGCCCGGTGGCGTGAACGAAGGCCTTCCTGCGAAGTCGGCGCGCTTTCAGGGGCTGACAGGCATCTTCGTCGATCCCGCGAACAATCTGTACATCGCCGACAGCGACGCCAACCGCATCTGGAAGGTCGATGCGGCTACGCAGACCATCCACGCCTTCGCCGGCAACGGCAGCGACGGATTCGGAGGCGACGGCGGCGCGGCGACCTCGGCCTCTCTCTCGGCGCCGGTGCGCGCGGTGACCGACCTCTCCGGCAACGTCATCATCGCCGACGCCGGCAACGCGGCGCTGCGCAAGGTCACGCCGGACGGCAGGATCTCCACGATCCTCCGAGGGATCAGCGTGACCGACCCGAGCCTCGGCGACGGAGGACAGGCATCCGACGCCTACGCCGAGCCGGCGCACATCGCCATCGATTCCCGCAACGGCGACATCTACATCGCCGACCGGGGCAGCCTGCGCGTGCGGCGCATCGATGCCGCCACGGGAAAGATCTCGACGATCGCGGGGACGGGGATCTCGTACGTCGACGCCGGCTTCTCGGGCGACGACGGCAAGGCCACCGATGCGAAGTTGAACTTCCCGTTCGGATTGGGCGGCGTGGCTGTCGACCGGTCGGGCAACGTCTTCGTCGCCGACTCTCGCAACAACCGCGTTCGCGCCGTCTTCGCCTGCACGGCCGTCGCCGCGCCCGCCCTGAACGCGCCGGTCGAGGGAGCGCAGACCTCGACCGCGCCATCGTTCTCATGGGGGGCGGTGCCGGGAGCGTTCCGTTACGACGTACGGCTCGACACCTCGTCGCAACCATCGCGCGTGGTCACCGCCGACCTCAGCGAGACGTCGTTCACGCCGTCGAACCTCGCGCCGGGCACGAGGTACTTCTGGCAGGTCCTGGCGAAGGGCGATCCGTTCTGTCCGTCCCGCGCGACCGCGGTCTCGCCGGTCCGTTCATTCACGACGGCGGCTGGGTGCGGTGTCGGATCGTTCGACACGATCTCGCCGGCGGACAACGCCCAGAACGCGGGCGATGCGACCGGTGTTGTGCTGACGTGGCAGGCCGTCGATGGCGCCGCGAGTTACGACGTCTACGTTAGCAACACGAATCCGCCAACGTTTGCCGCCTCGGTCACCGCGACAAGCTACAAGACCGCCGTTGCTGGACGGACGTACTGGTTCGTCGTCGCGCACGCCTCGTGCGACGCAACCAAAACGTCGTCGACGCGCGTCCGCTCCTATTCGGCGAGCGTCACTGGTGTCTCCGGCTGCGACCCACCCGCCGTCACTCCCGGCGCGCCGGCCGCGGGGGCAACAAGCGTTTCGACAACTGTCGATCTGACCTGGACGACGAATGCCGGCTTCGACGGCACGTTCGACGTCTACTTCGGCACGGTCCCGCAGCCGCCGCTCCTGCGCGACCAGCTCTCCGGCGGCACGCGCGCGATCACGCTGCCTGCGCTCGCGAACGGTACGACGTACTTCTGGCGCGTGGTGGCGAAGAGCAGTTGCGTTCAGGGAGGCGAGGCAACGACGCCGGTTGTGTCGTTCACGACCCGCACGGCCTGCGTCGCTCCCGGCGTGCCGTCGTTCCTCTTCGTTCCGACGACGGTTGCGTCGGGATCGACGTACGCCATCGTCTGGTCACCGGCGGCAGGGCTCGACGCCGATGGCGGCTATCTGGTCGAGCGATCGGCCTCTTCGACATTCAGCGCCAACGTGGAGACGCAGGTCACGACCTCGGCGGCCGCGGCGTTCGTCGCCGGCAGCGCGGGAACGTTCTATCACCGCGTCCGCGCGTTGCCGTCGTGCGACCCGAATCTGGCCGGCCTGCCGTCGGAGGTGAGAGCCGTCAACATCATCGAAACGGCGCCGAACGTGATCTTCACGCTGCAACCGCGCGCGGTGGTGACGGCGCTCGGTGACCCGTTCGAGGATCATCCGACGACGTTCGCGCTGGAGAACCTTTCCTCGTCGAACGTTCAGGTCTTCATCGGGCAGCAGGAGCTCGGCAACTCGCCACCGTTCTTCCGCATCGCCGAGGAGGCCGCGTTCGTCACGCTGGAACCGAGGAAGCCGAAGACGTTCACGATCCGCTTCGGCGGGCCGCCGAACGACATTCCGGCGTCGTATCAGGCCGTGATCTTCGTCGCCTCGACCGGTACCGGTCTGGCGCTGACGCCGTATACGTTCGTCAATCTGAAGGTCGGCGGCGGCACGGCCGCGGTGCCGCAATTCGAAGTGGATGGTTTGCCGAGCGACTATGCCGCGTTCAAAGGATTCAGCGGAGACGACGCAACGCGCCCGGCGCTCCAGGTCACGATCCGGAACCCCGGCTCGTCGACGATGGATCTTGCCGCGGAGATCGGCCCCGAGGCGTGGTTGATTCCGGAGAACGACTGGAACGCGCCGCTGGCGCCGAACAGCGCGCGCACCGTGAACCTCCGCACGCGTCGCACGCTGGCCCCGAACGGCTCGGCGCTTCCTCGCTATACGTACTTCACCGTGCGGACGAAAGAGGGCGCCTCGGCGCGGCTTCTGGTCCAGGACAACGACGGTATCGCCGTGAGCGCCGGGCGCACGACGAACATCGATGTGAGCGGACGTTCGTTCGTTGTTCCGGAAGTGGTCAGCACGACATCGGCCGGCGGTCACCGTCTGTTTACCCGTCTTCGTCTCACGAACCTCGGCGGTGACTCCGTCCAGGCGGAAGTGCTTTATACGCCGTCGGGATCCGACGGCTTCGACGCCGGCGCGGTGCAGCGGGCGGTCGTGGTCGTACCGGCGAACGACGTCGTCACCATCACCAATCCGGCGGAGCAGTTGTTCGGGAGGACGGCGCCGCAATCGGGGCAGATCGAAGTCCGCCTGCCGAAGGAACGCGTCGGCCTGGTCAGCGTCCGGGCATCGATCGTCGTTCCCGGCGGAAGCGGCGGATTCGAGACGCCCGTCTTCGGCCGCGGCGACGGCGCGCGCGCCGGTGCGCCGCACGTCATCTATCTATTGCCGCAATCGAACGCGACGCTGGTTCTGGCGGAGACGAGCGGCAGCGATGCCGCCACTGTCCGCTTGACGCTTTTCGACGCGCAGGGCAACGTGACGTCGTCGCAGTCGTTGCAACTTCCGCGCTACGGAATGCAGCGCCTCACCAATCTGACGGCGACCCGGATCGACATCAACGTCGAGTCGGGCGGCGGCTCGGTGGCCGGTGTGGCGACCGTTGCCGCCGCGAATGGAGAGTCGGGCGCCACGCTGCTGAGCCGTGCGGTGGACGAGCACGTGGCCGGCGCCGCGGTGTCGCAGGCGATGTGGAAGACGGCGCTCGATACGGCACCATCCATTACGACCGTGGTCCCGGTACTGACGACGCCCGCCTCGGCCGGTGCGGCGCCATCGTATGCGACGGCCCTCGGATTCATCGCGCCGTCAGCTGCCGCGGCCACGTTCAGCGCTTCGTTCCATAACAGCACGGGCATAGGACCGGTGCCGAAGGTCGACATCCCGCTCCCCGCGGGCGGCAGCCAGGTATTCACCGACGCGGCCAAAGAGATGTTCGGCAACGCCACGGCGCAGGGAAGCATCTTCGTGAGCGCGCCGCCGGGAGCGAAGGTCTACGCGATCCTCCAGGGCGTCAACGGCGCGACGATCACGCCGATCGCGGCGCTGCCGCTGCAAACGACGCTCTCGGATGCGATCAGCGGCGCCGCATCGTCCGCGCAGAAGCCGCTGCAGTTCGACGGACTCGATCAGTCGCTCGATCCCACGCGCGGCAGCCGCTGGCTCCTGATCCTCAACGAGGTCGGCGGCGGAGTGGGTGTGGTCAGTGTGCGCCTCTACGAGGCGGGCAACCGCAACGTCGCAATCGCCGAGAAGGATGTGACCGTCGGCCCGTATCAACAAATCCGTCTCGACACGGTCTTCAGCGAGCTTGGCCTCGATACCCCCGACCGCAGCAAGGATCGGACGAACGTCCAGGTGGTGGTCACGGCGACGTCGGGCAGCGCGCGCGTGACTGCCTCGGCGATGTCGATCGACAACGTCAGCGGCGACACGCACGTCTTTTCCCTGCTTCCGGTGGTAGGAACCGGAACGCCGAATGTCGTGGCGGTCGCGCCGGTGGTCACGCCACCATCGCCGGGGAGTGTGCCGCGGCGACGGAGCGTGAGGCATTAATTAAATTAGCATTGGCCGCTGTGCTGTAGATGAGCCAATCGGGAGAAAGATGTGGCACATTAGTCCTGGCTTGCGGTCGGAGTCGCAGAGGCTAGCACTGCGCGTTTACTAGACGTTATCGCTGGGTTTTCCGCGCCGGCCGCGCCGGCTCGGCGAGCAGACCGTTTATCGCGCTGTCGACCACCTGCGCGATCACCTTCTCCTTGGAAGCCCACGGAAAGTGCGGGCGGAAAATCAGGAGGGAGGTCACGCCATGGACGGCAGTCCACACGGCCTGGCTTGCGGTGTCGACGCCGATGCGGCGGAATCGCTTCTCGTCGATGCACTGCTTCATGATGGATCGCAGGCGCTCGTAGGCCAGATGCGGTTTCTCCGGGTGTGATGCTCCCGGGCGGCGGAGGACGAAGGCGAATTCGTACGCGCCGGGATTGCGCAGGCCGAAGTCGACGTAGGCGCGTCCGGCCTTTCGCAGCAGTTCTACCGGATCGATCTTCTTTCCTTCGGGCTTCAGCGCGGCCAGCACCTCGGCCAGTTGCGCGAAGCTTTCCTCGACCAGGCAGTCGAAGAGCTCCTCTTTGTCTTTGAAGTGCAGGTAGATGCTGCCATGGGAGCAGCCGATGCGCTCGGCCAGGGAGCGCATGGAGAGACTCTCGTAGCCGTCCTGAACGAAGGCTTCCCGAGCCGACTCGAGGATGACCCGGCGGAGCTCCTGACGGTATCGCTGCCGCAGCGATTGATTTTTCATGACCGCAGGTTAAGATAATGACCAGTGGTCAGTCAAACCGTTAACCAATGCCCTGCCCGCTCCGTTCATAGGGGTCAAAGGAGATTCATCATGGTCTTGCGGAAGATCCATACGGCATTCACACTGGTCTGCGCTTTCGTTCTCACCGCCTCCTGCCTGGCCGCTTCGCAACCGCTGGTCGAACAGGAGCGGATCATTGCCGGCAGCCCCGCGGATTCGATGGAAGTCCGTCACCTGATCCTGAAGGGGACGAACGAGGCCATCGGCCGGAGGCTGGCCGAGATCGCTCGCGACCGGTATCAAGCCAAACTCACGCCAGGCACCGATCCGGTGCGGACACGCGCGCAACGCCTCTATATCGAGAAGAACTACCCGATCCTCTACGAGCGGATGCGCGGCCTGGCCTCATTGTTCGGCCATTCGATCGATGACGACCATTGGGACTTCTCCGCCGTCGGATTCACCGAACTGCACGCGGCCTGCTCGATCGCCCAGATCCCGCCCAACCTGACAGCGACCGGCACCAGCGTCGTCTCCCGCGACTATGACTACTCCACCGGCGGGCTGACCTTCGGCTTTCTGCAGCCCGGAATGCTGCATCCGACGGCGCGGCCGTACCTGATCGAGCTTCATCCCGATCACGGCTATGCCTCAGTGGCCATGGTGGCGTATGACCTCCTCAGCGGCGTGCTCGACGGCATGAACTCCGAGGGGCTCACCGTCACCATGGCCATGGATGATGAGGCCTTCGAAAAACATCCCATTGAGCCGGTTGGCGGCTCGGCAGCCGGGCTGGGAGAGTTGCAGACGCTCCGCCTGTTGCTCGACACCTGTGCCACCGTCGACGAGGCCAAGCAGGCCCTCCTGCAGACGAAGCAGTATTACGGGTTCATCCCCGTTCACTACCTGATCGCCGATCGCTACGGAAAGTCGTTCGTATGGGAGTACTCCTACGCCCATAACAAGGAGTACATCATCGAGAACCCCGGAAAGCCGCTGGTGATGACGAACTTCTCGATCAACCAGCATCTCAACGACAATAAGCCGCCTTCCGCCGACGAAGCGAGGAAGGAGTGTAAGCGTTACGCACTGCTGACGGAAAACCTCAACACGTCCTCGGGACTCCTTTCCGAGGAGCTCATCTCCCAGACCCATCAGAGGGTCGACGCGGTGTGGTCCCAGGCCGCCGATCCGTCACGGCCGCCAATACGAACCTTCTGGCACGCGCTCTACTATCCCGAAGAGCGACGGGTGAAGTACAGCTTCTATCTGCACGACGAGCCGACTGCCAAAGACGCGAACACTGTGCGCGTCGTCCGCACGCCGTACATCGAGTTCCGGCTGGATGCCACGGAAGGTGGCAGGGCCTCAACCGCTGTCGTTCCCAGGAGAGCGGCGGCGCCGGCGGTAGCGCAGCCTATGCCGGCGGTGGAAACCAAGCCGGAGATCAAGAGCAGCGACGATCCGACGGGCGTGATCGCCCGTCTCAAGAGCGGCGGCGCAACCGTCATCGTCGAGAACGGTCAGGTCGTGAGATTGGGTCTCGAAACGAAGGTCGGGGATCTTTCGGCACTTCTTCCTCTACTGCGAGATCTTCCTGAACTGACTCTCTTGAACATCCAGAACGAGACGATGAACGATGCCTCGATGGCGCAGCTCAAAGGCCTCTCGAAGCTGGCCACCCTCGGCTTGTCGAGCGCCGCCATCGGAGACGAGGGCCTGAAGGTATTGAAGACTCTCCCCGCGCTTCGAACACTGACGCTCGGTGGGACGTCTGCAACCGACGCCGGGCTGGCAACCGTCGCCAGTCTGACCCAGCTCGAGTCCCTCGGGTTGCGCGGCACAAGAATCACCGACGCCGGCCTCGCTCAATTGAAGACGTTGACGAACCTGACCTCGCTCGGCCTGACTGCGACCAACGTGACCGATGCCGGCCTGGCCCAACTGGAAAACATGACCAACCTGACTGAGCTCGGCCTGGCAGAGACCAAGGTGACCGATGCCGGCCTTTCCCATCTCACCAGGATGACAAAGCTGCAAGTCCTCAACCTCAGAGGCGACGCCATCACCGACGCCGGCCTGGCGCAGATCGGAAATCTCAAGACTGTCGCCGGCCTCAATCTAAGCGGAACCTCCGTCACGGACGCGGGTCTTGCCGGTTTGAAGCCGTTGTCGCGGCTGACGAAACTGAACCTGACGAAGACGGCAGTGACCGACGAGGGGGCGGCCCAGGCGAAGAAGTTCCTGCCCTTCTGGGCGACGATCACGCGGGACAAACCATAGGCCGGCACGGCCGGCTGCGCTGGTTGCCCAAGGCTCGGCCGGCAGTGACGAATGAACGTTTCTGCCGCGCACGCTCCTGCTAACCAGTCCTCCCTTCGCGCCTTCGCGTCTTCGCGTGATATCGATCTCACGCGAAGCCGCGAAGAGAGGACGACGCAATGTCTTACCTCCCGCGCGCGTTCCTGCGGCGAAGGAAAATTTATCGACATGCCATTTTCAAAATTCGGACTCCACGCCGATCTGCTGCGCGGAGTCAAAGAGCTCGGCTTCAAACGGCCGACACCCATTCAGACCGACGCCATGCCGCCGGCAATCGCCGGCAAAGACGTCCTGGCCTGTGCCATGACCGGCAGCGGCAAGAGCGCGGCATTCCTGCTTCCGATCCTCAACCGTCTCATCGCCAAAAAGCGCGGCACGACGCGCGCCCTGATCCTCACCCCGACGCGCGAGCTGGCCGCGCAGATCGACGAGCATCTGCGTGAGCTGGCCGTTCACACGCCGCTGTCCGGCGCCGCGATCTACGGCGGCGTCGGCATGGGACCGCAGGAGCACGCCTTCCGCACCGGTGTCGACGTGCTGGTTGCAACGCCCGGGCGTCTGCTCGATCACTTCCAGTACGGCTACGCAAAGCTCGCGGGGCTGGAAGTGCTCGTGCTCGACGAGGCCGACCGGATGCTGGACATGGGCTTCCTACCCGACATCCGCCGCGTGCTGAAACATCTGCCGCCAAGACTGCAGACGCTGTTCTTCTCCGCAACGCTGCCGCAGCCGATCGTCGAGCTGTCGAAGGAGATGCTCAGGAACCCGGCCACGATCTCCATCGAGCGGAAGTCAGCGCCGGCGACCGGCATCACGCAGTCGGTCTTCCCGGTGTCGCAGGATCTGAAGCTGCCGCTGCTGGAGACGCTTCTCAAGCGCGGCGAGATTCAGAACGCCATCGTCTTCACCCGCACCAAGCACCGTGCCAACCGCGTCTTCGAACAGCTCGAGCGCCACAAGGTGCGCGTGGCCAGGATCCACGGCAATCGCAGCCAGGCTCAGCGCACCGACGCGCTGGCCGGTTTCAAGAACGGCCGCTACCAGATCCTGGTGGCCACCGACATCGCCGCGCGCGGCATCGACGTCGAGGCGCTCTCGCACGTGGTGAATTTCGACGTCCCGGGGATGCCGGAGGATTACATCCACCGCGTCGGCCGCACGGCCCGGGCGGAGCTGACCGGCGATGCCATCACCTTCGTCGCTCCCGACGAGGAGAACGATCTCCGCGCCATCGAGCGCGCCATCAGCAAGCGTCTGCCGCGGATCACCGTCCCCGACTTCGATTACTCGCACAAGCCCGCCGAGAAACTGGAGATCCCGATCCAGGAACGGATCGCCGCCATCCGGGCACGAAAAGCCGACGATCGCGCGCGTGCGAAGGTGAACGCGGCGCGGCGGGGTGGGGCGCCGGTTGCGGCCAGCCGGAAACCGGCGGCGTCTCGGCCGCCTGCAGGCCGGCGCCGTCGCTGAATCAAAGTCAAAGACCATCCGCAGATGGCGCAGATGAACGCAGATGTAAGACGGTTTTTATCTGCGAACATCTGCGTCATCTGCGGATGGCTTTTCGTAACGCTAGTGCCCCTTCTCGATGAACGCCACGATGTCCTTTGACAGCGCCTCGAGCGATGGGCGGTGCAGGTACATCATGTGGCCGCCGGGATAGTCCTTGATGGTCAGACGGTTGGCGTCGATGCCGCTGTGCTCGAGCATGTAGCGCATGGCGAAGTACGACGTGGTCAGGTCGTTGTAGCCGGCGGCGGCGAAGACGCGCAGCGCCTCGTTGTCCTTCGTCCCCTGCGCCAGCGCGCCGGTGACGTCGACGTAGCCGGCGAAGGCGCCTCGCCCGTTCGCGGGGCGCTTCCACTTCTGATTGGCCTCGCCATTCTGCGGCGCGTAACGCTTCACCAGGTCGACGCCGAGCTCGTTACGGAGATAGTTCTGGAAAAGGGAGATGTAGATCGGTCCGGTCTTGGCGTTGAAGGCGTCGTTGTCCGGAAACTCCGCCACACGGTCGATCTCGGTCTGCACGTAGCGTCCGTCGAGGATGCCCACCGACTTCCCCTCGTCGCGCAGCAACTCCTTGGTGAAACGCGGCGCGTAGATCCGCAGATCGGCGCGAAGGATGTACTCCTTCGAGATTCCGGTGTAGCGGTGCACCCGATCCGCGATCCGTTCCTTCTCCGCTTTCGGCAACTCATCGCCCTGGAAGAGCGCCACCAGATACTCCGTCCCCGCGAACTTCTCGACTTCGCGGAGAAGCGTATCGAGATCCTTCCACTGATCGGGTAGCTTGTGGTGGTAGTACGCCGTCGCGGCCAGGGCGGGCAGCGACGTCGCGTACGTCAGGTCGTTTCCGTTGACGACGAACGGCAGCGTCCCCATGTTGAGGGCCGGCGAGAGGAGGATGACGCCGTTGAGGCCGACGCCGAAGTTTCCCTGCAGGCGAGGGACGAGGAGCGCCGAGCGGATGCCGCCGTAGCTCTCGCCTAGGATGTACTTCGGGGAGTTCCAGCGATTGTGCTGGGTGATGAAGGTGCGGATGAACTCCGCGACCGAGTCGGCGTCTTCATCGTAGCCCCAGAAATCCTCGTTCTTCTTGTCGCCCATGGCGTGGCTGTAGCCGGTGCCGACGGGATCGATGAAGACGAGATCGGTGGCGCGGAAGATGGTGTCGTCGTTGTCGCGCAGTTTGTACGGCGGGCTGCCGGGATCGGCGGCATCGCTGGGGATGTCGATGATCCGTGGGCCGACCAGTCCGAAGTGCAGCCAGAGGGAAGCCGAGCCCGGCCCGCCGTTGTAGACGAAGGTGATCGGCCGCTCTTCCTGCCGCGCCACGCCATCCTTGGTGTAGGCGATGGTGAAGAAGCTGGCCGTGTTCTTCCCGTCGTTGTCCTTGAGGTAGATCTCCTCGGCGGTGGAGGTGTAGGCGACGTCCGCGCCGCCGAGCTTCGTCTTGTGCTGCCGGACGAATTTCGCCGGCTCGGGAGGCTTTTCCGCCGCCTTGTCACCAGCCTTGTCGGCGGCAGGTTTGTCTTGCGGCTTGGGGTCCTCCGCGCGAAGCGGTGCGATGAAGAGGAAAAGAACCACCAGAGACGCCATCAACGGCGCGGTCGTTTTACGCATTACGAAGTCCCTCGTTGCTGCCAGAATTAGACGCCGCGGTTCCTATACGGGTTAGCCCGGCAAGAGTTCTCAGGAGGGTTGTCAATGATCGCGAAACGAATCACCCCGATCCTGAACGTCTCCAATATCGCGGAGAGCTTCGCATGGTTCGAGCGCCTCGGCTGGAAGAAAGGGTGGGACTGGGGCGAGCCGCCGACGTTCGGCGGCGTCTGCTCCGGCGACTGCGAGATCTTTCTCTGCCACGACGGACAGGGCGGCAGGGGAAAGAGCGCACTCCCGACCACTCGCGGGGATTCCGAGGTGGAGGACGAAGGCGTGTGGATGTCGATCTGGGTCGAGAATGTCGACGAAATCCACAAGCACTGCGTCGAGCAGGGGCTGGAGATCACCTGGCCGCCGACCGACGAGCCGTGGGGCGTCCGCGAGATGCACGTCCGCCATCCGGACGGACATGTCTTCCGCATCAGCCAGGGACTCGAGGAGGAGTAGCCACGGGCACGCTGCATACGCTGCTTGACGATTCACGGCCGTTCAGCGCCAGCTACGCGAACGGCATGGCCAATCATCTGGCCATGGCGCTCGTTGCCCTCGACCGCCTGGGTGCGAGCGACGACCGGCTGCGCGAGTTCGCGGCGTTCTACCAGCAGCGTCTGCGCTCGAAGCCGGTAAGCGAGAAAGCTCTGTCGGCGAAGTTCGCCGCCGAGCTGAAGGAGAAGGGGAGGGATGTCCTTCTGCGTGATGCCATAGCGCCGCTGACTCCCGGCCTCGCCAGCGAGGCTTTTCACGGTCTGATACGGACGGCCTATGCAGTCGACAGCGAAGACGACGTCGATCTTCCGGACGCCCTCACCTCGTGGGATATCGGTTACGTAGAGCTGAAACGCCGTGACGAGGAGCGTTGGGAATCGGCCATCGATGCCTTTCTGGCGATGAACCGTGATGATCGTTTCCCGAAATCGTTTGGAACGCTCAGCATCAGCGGCAGCATCCTGAAGGTGGTGGCCATTCCCGCCTTCGACGACTACCGGTACGTGATCAGGGATCTCGCGCTTGGCGATCTGGCGAAGATCGCCGCATTGCTCTTTCTGGCGACCGGCGATTTCACCGTCCTCCATCTCGTCACGGCTTGTCACGCCACCCGGGTTCTGCTGCCGTATCTCGCTGCAGATGCCGTCGACCATCTGGCCGTAGCCATGCTGGCCGCATACGCCTCCATCGGCCGTCCGTACTTCGACGCCGCTCCGCGGCCGGCCGACGATCTTCCCGATTGGGCGTCGCTGGCCGCGCGCGTGATCCCGAGCGACGATGAGCACGACCACAAGCTCGTCTACAGTTGTCAGCAGGAAGAGAGGCAATACGGCTGGCATCTCCATCAGATGGCCGCCGCGCTTCGACTGGCAAACGCATGATCGTTCACCTCATCGACGGCACGTATGAGCTGTTCCGCCATTTCTTCGGGATCCGCCGTTTCAAGAAGAGCGATCCTCCGTTCGGCGCGGTGGCCGGCGTTCTCGGCACGGTCGCGCAGATGCTGGAAGGGGGCGCCACGCACATCGGCGTGGCCACCGATCATGTCATCGAGTCGTTCCGCAATGACCTCTGGCCGGGCTACAAGACGGGCGCGGGAATCGAGCGCGCGCTGTGGGCGCAGTTTCATCCGCTGGAAACCGCGCTCGTGGCGATGGGCGTGGCCACCTGGCCGATGGTCGAGCTCGAAGCCGACGATGCCCTTGCCTCCGCCGCATACCTCGCCGGCCGCGATTCGCGCGTCGAGAAAGTGTGCATCTGGACGCCCGACAAGGATCTGGCGCAGTGCGTGGTGGGGGATCGCATCGTTCAGGTCGACCGGAAGAGCGGCCTGATTCGCGACGATGCCGGCGTCCGCGCGAAGTTTGGGGTCGCCCCTGCGCTGATCCCCGACTACCTGGCGCTTTCGGGCGACGCCGCGGACGGTTATCCCGGCATTCCGCGCATCGGCACGAAGACCGCCGCGCGCCTGGTCGCGCAGTACGGTCCGATCGAAGAGTTCCCGGATCAGGTTCTCAATGGTCCGAACCGCGAGCTGGCATTGCTCTTCAAGACCCTGGCAACGCTGCGAACCGATGAGCCTCTCTTTGACGACGTCGATGAACTGCGCTGGCGCGGTGCGCTGCCGTCGTTTGGCGACGTAGCGGAAACGATCGGCGATCCCCGGCTGGCGGCGAGGGTGGTGGCGTTGATCTGACGGAGCGCTGGCGTCTCGCGGGCTGGCTCAGCGGCGTCTCGCCGCTGAGGTTATCACGAGGAGTGGCAAGCGCGATGCGAAACGCCATGCGTTCCGCATCGCGCTAAAACCGGCGGCGAAGCCGCCGTAAGCCGGCTTCGCCGGCCCAGGAGTGAGGTCTCACGGGCAGTGAGGGATTTACCGTCCGACAGCGGCCATTGAAAGCACGCGGGTGAGCTTGGAAGCTCATGAACGAACTCGGAAAGCTCGTTCGTGAACTCGGAAAGCTCGTTCGTGAACTCGGAAAGCTCGTTCGTGAACTCGGAAAGCTCGTTCGTGAACTCGGAAAGCTC
>Ga0210402_10001054_pt1 | contig 29215 bp, 23 predicted proteins | sample IncBWC7MmetaG_FD_161055 | JGI IMG/M metagenome (GOLD analysis project Ga0210402, IMG submission 161055) | Forest soil microbial communities from Barre Woods Harvard Forest LTER site, Petersham, Massachusetts, United States - Inc-BW-C-7-M | ecosystem: Environmental > Terrestrial > Soil >...
CTCGTAGAATTCGCGGATGGTCTTTTCGCCGAGCCCGTCGATGTCGAAGGCCGGGCGCGAGACGAAATGGATCAGCCGCTCCACCCGCTGCGCCGCGCAGATCAAACCGCCGGTGCAGCGCCGCACGGCTTCGCCGGGTGGACGCACCGCATGGCTGCCGCACACCGGACAGATGTCGGGGAACGCGTACGGTTTTGTCCCTTTTGGTCTCCGTTCCGGCACTACCGACACGATTTGCGGAATTACGTCGCCGGCGCGTTGCAGCACGACGGTATCGCCGATGCGGATATCCTTGCGCGCGATTTCGTCCTCATTGTGCAGCGTCGCATTCTGCACCAGCACGCCGCCGACATTCACCGGCTCGAGTCGTGCCACTGGCGTCAGCGCGCCGGTGCGGCCGACCTGGATCCGGATGTCCTGCAGCACGGTCATCGCCTGTTCGGCAGGAAACTTCCAGGCGATCGCCCAGCGCGGCGCACGACCGACGAACCCCAACCGGCGTTGCAGGGCCAGATCGTCAATCTTGTAGACCACACCATCGATGTCGTAGCCAAGACCAGATCGTTCGGCAGCAATCTCCGCCTGAAAGTCGGCAGCCTCGGCCTCGCTCTTCAGGTGGCGCGACAGCGGGTTCACCTGAAATCCCCAGTCGCTCAGACGCCGCAGATAGTGCCAATGGGTATCCGCGACCGGCTCGCTCGATTCACCCAGGGCATAGGCGAACAACGACAGCGGCCGACCCGCGGTGATCCGCGCATCGAGCTGGCGCAGGCTGCCGGCCGCGGCATTGCGCGGATTGGCGAAGATCTTTTGCCCCGCGCTCGCCTGCGCCTCGTTCAATTTGAGAAAATCTGCCTTGGTCATGAACACTTCGCCGCGAATCTCGATCAGCGCCGGGGCGCGGCCCCTCAACCGGTCGGGCACCGATTCCATGGTACGCAGATTTGTCGTGACGTCTTCGCCCTCGGCGCCGTCGCCGCGAGTCGCTCCACGCACGAAGCGGCCATGCTCGTAGGTGAGGTTGATCGACAGCCCGTCGATCTTCGGTTCGGCCACGAACGCGAGCGGCGCATCTGCAGCGAGGCCGACGAAGCGACGCGCGCGCGCGCAGAATTCGGCGAATTCCTCGGCGCCCATCGCGTTGTCGAGCGAGAGCATCGGCACGCGGTGGCGCACCTTGGCAAAGCCGCTCTCAGGCGCGCCGCCGACGCGGTTGGAGGGAGAGTCCGGACGAATCAGCTGCGGAAAACGCGCCTCGATCGCCGCGTTGCGTAGGCGCAGCGCATCGTAATCCGCGTCGCTGATCTCCGGTGCGTCCTGCTCATGGTATAGACGATCGTGGTGCGCGATGTCGCGCGCCAGAGCGGCAAGCTCGGTCGCCGCATCCTGCTCGGTCAGCGCTTCCACCGCAGCCGGCGCTGCCACAGCGGCCTTGCGCGGCGCCCGGCTCATGCGTTCGCCCTTTCTGTCACCCCCGCGAAAGCGGGGGCCCAGCACCGCACGAGCCATGTGGTTGGCCTGGGTCCCCGCTTTCGCGGGGATGACGACAGGATTCGCGGAAATGACGGCAGGAGCGGAATCATGCCGTCGCTCCCAGCAGATCATCGGCTGCCGCACGCGCCGCTTCGGTGACCGTCTCGCCGGCCAGCATTCGGGCGATCTCCTCGCGCCGCTCCCGCGCGTCCAGCTGATCGACCATCGTCGCGGTACGCCCGCGCGTCGCCGACTTCGAGACACGAAGGTGCATACCACCGCGCGCCGCCACCTGTGGACTATGGGTCACCACCAGCACCTGCACTCGCTCCGCCACCCGGGTCAGCCGTTCGCCGACCGCCGCTGCGGTGGCGCCGCCGACATCGGCGTCCACCTCGTCGAACACCAGTGTCGGCACCGGCGAGCCGGATGACAACACAACCTTCAGCGCCAGCATCCGCCGCGACAACTCGCCGCCCGAGGCGATCCGACCCAGCGCGGCAAACTCTTGCCCCGGGTTGGTAGCAATCAGGAAGCGTACCAGATCCGCGCCAGAGGGCCCCCAGTCAGGCTCCTCCAATGCCGCCACATCGGCGTGAAAGCGTGCCTTGCCCAACCGAAGTGGCGGTAATTCCCTGGCCACCGCCCGATCCAGCCGGCTGGCGGCGACGCGGCGCGCCGTCGCCAGCAACGTGGCGCTCTCCCGATAGGTCTCGCGCGCATGCTGCACTGCCTGCTCCAGTGCAGCCACTTCCGCAGCCCCGGTATCCAGCGCTGCCAATCGCGTGCACAGGCTGTCGAACAACGCCGGCAATTCCGGCACCGTAACCGCATGCTTTCGCGCCACCGCGCGCAATGCGAACAGACGCTCTTCGGCCTGCTCCAGCAGTCGCGGATCGTCATCCGCATCGGCTGACATCCTGGTGAGCAGACTCTCCGCCTCGGCCAGCGCCTCCTCGGCGCGCTCCAGCGCGACGACGGCGGGCGCTGCCGGATTGACGGCATCGGGCTGATTCGGCGCAACCAAGCGCTGCAACGCACGCGACGCGGCGCGCAACGACGCCGCCGGCCCGGAACTGCGCCGGTCGCGCGGAGCCAGCTCGGACAGTGCCGCCGCAATCGCTTCGGCACGTCGCTCGCCCTGCTGCAATCGCTGGCGTTCGTTCGCCAGACGCTCCTCCTCGCCATCCTGCGGCGCCAGACCGGCCAGTTCCTCCACCGCGTGACGCAGCCACGCCTCGTCACGCTCCGCCTCGGCGATCGCCTCACGGGCCGCCTGCAACTCTGCCAACGCAGTGCGCCACTTGCGCCAGGCAGTCGCGGTCGCATCGCGCAGCGGCCGAGGCGCACCGAACGCATCGAGCATGGCAACGTGGCTCCCCGGATCGGCCAGGCCTATCTGCTCGTGCTGGCCTTGCACTTCCACGAGCAGCGCCCCCGCGCGGCGCAAGAGTGCGACGCCGACCGGCTGGTCGTTGATGAACGCGCGTGATCGCCCGTCCTTCGTCAGCACGCGGCGGAGTACGACCTCGTCTTCCGCATCCAAGCCCTGTTCCGCCAGCAAATCGCCGATCGGATGCCCCGCCGGGGGCGCAAAGGACGCACTCACGCTGGCCTGCTCGGCGCCCGGACGGACCAACCCGGCTTCCGCTCGGGCTCCTAGCGCAAGACCGAGACTGTCGAGCAGGATTGACTTCCCCGCGCCGGTCTCCCCGGTCAGCACCGTCAGCCCGGTGCCGAACGACACATCCAGCCGTTCGATCAGCACCACGTCGCGGATGGAGAGGGCGCTAAGCATGCGGCGGCACCGGAAGCCGCATTCGATCAGAAGATCGAATTCCAGGTGCGGGCGAAGAATCCTCGATTGTCCTGCGGGCGCTGCGGCCCCGCCTGCTGCACCAGCCCGTCATCGAACAGGTTGTTGTAGCTGTCCTCGTACCACTGGCTGCCGGGATAGTTGTACCCCAGCACCGAGGCCGTCTTCTTCGCCTGATCGCGCAGGCCGAGGATCAGATAGATCTCCGTCAGCCGGTGCAGGGCCTCGGGCACGTGGTTGGTGGTCTGGTAGTCGTCCACCACACGCTGGAACCGCCCGATAGCCGCTTCGTAAAGGTGCTGGCCTTCGTACCATCGGCCGATCTCCATCTCCTTGCCGGCAAGGTGGTCGCGGCACAGATCGATCTTCAACCGGGCATCGCGGGCATAGGCACTGTCGGGAAAGCGGTTCACCACCTCCTGCAGCGCATTCATCGCCAGATCGGTGCCCCGCTGATCGCGCTGGATGTCGGCGATCTGCTCGTAGTACGAAAGCGCGCGCAGGTAATAGGCGTAGGCCACGTCGCGATGCGTCGGATGCAGCTGGATGAAGCGGTCCAGCGTGCCGATCGCATCGGTATAGTGGTTCTGCAGATATTGTGTGTAGCCCTGCATGAGCTGGGCATTCACCGCCCAGGTCGAATACGGATAGTTCTGCTCCACCAGGTTGAACTGATCGTTAGCCGATCCGAATCGCCGGGCATTCAGTGCATCGATGCCGTTGTTGTACAGGTCTTCGACCGGCGCCGGGGGCGCGGTGCTGTCCTTGGCCGCCTCCTCGTCCTTGGAACTGCCGCAGCCGGCAAGAACGGGGAGCAGTGCGGCAACGCACAGCGCGATGCGACGCAATGCACACGGGGACATCATGCGATTCGGTTCCATCGCGGCGTTTATATCATGCCAAACCGCGGTGCGAAGCGGCCAGACAGGCGGCAATGCGCCCATTCGGCCGGCGGAGCGCTCAGGCCGCCTCGGCCACAAGCGGTTCCATCGAGGTTTCCTGCCGCGCCGTTGCTTCGCTGAACAAGGCCCGCAACAGGCGGTTGTTCAACGCATGGCCGGAGCGATGCGCGATGAAGCGACCGGATATCTGTGCGCCGGCCAATGCGAGGTCGCCGACTGCGTCCAGCAGCTTGTGGCGGGCGAACTCGTCCGGCATGCGCAATCCGGCGGGGTTCAGCACACGCGCCTGATCGACCACCACCGCGTTGTCCAGGCTGCCTCCCCGGGCGAAGCCAGCGGCGCGCATCCGATCGATCTCCTGGACCAGCGTGAACGTGCGGGCACGCGCGAGTTCGCGGCGAAAGTTCTCGGGCGTGAGTTCCAGCGAGAGCGCCTGACGGCCAATCGCCGCCGCGCTGAAATCGATCGACATCGCCATATGCAAGTGAGTGCGGCCAGGCGACGCCGGTCGAAATTCAGCGAAGGCGTCGCCTTCGCTGACGTGGACTCGGCGATTGATGTGAATCACCGTCCGTGGCGCATCCTGTTCGACGCTTCCGGCGCAATCGAGCAAGAACTGATACGGCGCGGCCGAACCGTCGAGAATTGGCAGTTCCGGGCCATCGACCTCGACCATCGCGTTGTCGATCAGGCTACCGGCCAGCGCTGCCATCAGATGTTCGACGGTGCCGATCCGGGCGATCCCGTCATCGAGGCCCAGCACGGTGGCGAGCCTGGTGTCCACGACATGGTCGAATCGCGCCGGAATCTCGATCCCAAGATCTGTCCGACGAAAGACTACGCCGTGATCGGCCGGCGCCGGCCGCAAGGTCATGTTGACGCGCAGCCCGGAATGCAGGCCAACGCCGACACAGCCGATTGGCGCTTTCAGCGTCTGCTGGCGCCATGTGGCGAGCTCGGGGACCATGTTCAGTGGCGTTGCGTCCATGTGCCTCGTCTCGTTTTACTCGTTGCACCCCGAATCGGGGTGCACCGCAGCGGAACGTAGGCTAGTTGCCAGTCGCCGAGCTTGGCCAGTCAATGTTTGTTTCTGAGTGTTTCTCTATAAAGCGTTGATCCTACGGATTCTTATATCGGAAAGGGGCGGCCGGTTTCAGGACGACTGGCGCCGCAGGAAGGCAGGAATATCCAGTCCCGTCACTTCTTCCCCGGCGGTCTGCTGGACCACGGGCCGCGGCGGCTCGGGGCGCGGCTCGTGGACCACGGGCTCTGACCTGGCCTGCACCGGTCCGGGCGCCGCAACCACAGACGGCGCGCCCGAGGGCTGGTTCCTACGCCGGAATGCGCCGGTCACGGTGCTGAACAGGCTGGGCCGCATCGACTCCGCGACCGGCTGGCCCGGTGCCGCCGCCGAAACCGGACGCGGCGCATCAGTGAACAGGCCCGCCCCCGATGAAGCGGCGCGAGCCGCTGCCTGCTGCGCCGACGCTGGACCAACACCCAGGGCGGCCTGCAAGGATGTGGACATGGCCTGCAACGGCGTGACGGCAGCGGTGACGGCTTGCAGCGCCTCGGCCATGGAACCGCTCGCCGACAGCGCATCGTTTACCCCGACAGCCTGCGGCGCGGGATGGCGCAGTGCGTGGGCGTGGCTGCCGCCCCCGGCCGACATGGCCACAGACAGACCTGACCCCCCCGTCGCATGCATGGGCAGCGGGATCGGCGCGGGTGCCGGCATCGCCCCGCCGTTGACGGCGACGAGGCGCGGACGCTCTTTCTCCGCAGGGATCGGCGTATCGATGCCGGTGGCGACGACCGAGACGCGGATGCGGCCCTGCAGTTCAGGATCAATCGCGGAGCCAAAGATGATATTGGCCTCCTCGTCCACCTCCTCGCGGATGCGGTTCGCCGCCTGATCCACCTCGAACAGCGTCAGGTCGTCGCCGCCAGTGATGTTGATCAGCAGACCGCGCGCGCCGGACATCGAGGTGTCCTCCAGCAGCGGATTGCTGATCGCCGCCTCTGCTGCACGGATGGCGCGGTTGTCGCCGTCGGCTTCACCGGTGCCCATCATCGCCTTGCCCATCTCCGCCATCACCGTGCGGATATCGGCGAAGTCGAGGTTCACGAGGCCGGGCGCCATCATCAGGTCGGTGACGCCGCGCACGCCCATGTAGAGCACCTGGTCGGCCATCTTGAACGCATCCTTCCAGGTGGTGCGCTCATTGGCCATGCGGAAGAGATTCTGGTTGGGTATCACGATCAGCGTGTCAACGAACTTCTGGAGCTCGTCGATGCCCTGATCGGCGCAGCGCGCACGACGCACGCCCTCGAAGCCGAATGGCTTGGTCACCACGCCGACGGTCAAAATATTGCGTTCGCGCGCCATGCGGGCGATCACCGGTCCCGCGCCGGTACCGGTGCCGCCGCCCATGCCGGCGGTGATGAACACCATGTGCGCACCGTCGAGGTGGCGATACAGTTCGTCCGCTGCCTCTTCCGCCGCGGCCTTGCCGATCTCGGGTTTTGCGCCTGCGCCGAGGCCCTGCGTGATATGCGGGCCGAGCTGGATGCGCCGGTCCGCGCGACTGTGCATGAGCTGCTGCGCATCGGTGTTCGCGACAACGAACTCCACACCCTGCAGGTTCGCCGCGATCATGTTGTCGACCGCGTTCGTGCCGCCGCCGCCAACACCGATCACGGTGATGCGCGGGCTGAAGTCGGTATGCGTGGTTTGTGGAATGGTCAGATTCAGGGTCATAGCGACTTCTCTCCCAGTCGTGCCGAACCAATGGACCGGCTGTTACGACAGTTGCCTCGATTCGTACCGCGCATCAGACGCGCTCCTTCAAAAAATTGACGATGCGCCGGACGAATCCCCTCGGCCGCTCAGCGTCCAGATCGACGTCGTGCATGATGCGTCCCTCGCCTGCCGCCCAGGCCAGCAGGCCGGCGGCGGTCGCGAAGGCGGGGCCCGATGCCGAATCGGGCAGGCCGCGCAACGCGATGGGGCGGCCCAGACGCACCTGCTTGCTGAGGATGCGGCCCGCCATCTCGCGCACGCCGCCGAGCTGACATGCGCCGCCGGTCAGCACAACACGCGTGCCGGCCGCGCGGGTAAGGCCGGAGCTGTCCAGCCGCTCCTTCACCATCTCGAACGTTTCTTCCAACCGCGGGCGGATGATGTTCACCACCATGCTGCGCGGCACCTTGGCGATCTGGTGCTCTTCCTCACCGACCAGCGGTATCGGCAGCATTTCCCGTTCATCGTCGGGGCTCGACTGGGCGTTGCCGTACAGCGTCTTCAGCCGCTCCGCATGCGCGACCGGCGTTGACAGCAGCCGGGCGAGATCGTTGGTGACGTGCACGCCACCGATCGGAAGCTGCGCGGTGTGCAGCAGTTGACCTTCGGCGAACACTGCCATGCCGGTGGTGCCGCCACCCATGTCGATGACGGTCGCGCCGAGTTCGCGCTCATCGGCGACCAGCGTCGCCAGGCCCGCGGCCATCGGCGCGGATACCAGTTCGCCGATATCGAGATCGCAGCGCGCGATGCAGGCGCCAAGCGAACGCAGCGCCGTCGTGGCGGCGTCGATGATATGCAGCCGTGCGCTAAGTTCGTCGCAGAACAGTCCGCGTGGGTCCGCCACCCGATCGGTCTGGTCCACCGAGAACGCCAGCGGCAACGCATGGATCGGCTCACGCCCTTCGGCGGCGGCGCGCGCCCGGCCCTCGTTCACGACACGGCGGATGTCGTGCTCTTCCACCGCGCGTCCGCCGACCGGCCATTGCACATTGAACAGCCGCGACTCCGGCTGCCCGCACGTCAGGTTGACCGTGACCGAGCGAAGCCGCGTGTCCGCCATGTCCTCGGCCTGGCCGACCGACGCGCGAATCGCCCGCTCGGCGTCGTCGAGATCGACGATGCAGCCGCCACGCACGCCGCGGCCCTTCTGCCAGCCGAAGCCCAGTACGCGCAGCGTCCCGTCGCTTTCAGTGCGGCCGATCAGACATGCGATCTTGGTGGTGCCGATGTCCAGCACGCCAAATGGACCAGTCCGCCCATGGCGCGGACGCGCGGAATCTTCCGGCCCAGTCGGCGGAGGCGGCAGCACGCGACGCGACATGTCATTCAAGGCACGCTCCGCTTGGGCAGGTCATCGTGTCGCTCCGGTCACGTGGGTTTCTTCGGCGGCGGCGCGGCAGCAGCGTCGGTATGCGGTTCAGGTTTCGGGCGCAGCACGAGGCGGTCGGCGAGGCGCATGTCGATGGCCGCGAGCGGCCGATCGAGCAGCGAATGTTCCTGCTGGAGCTGGCTCAGTCGTTGCAGCGCGGCGATCTCGTGCCCCTCCGGCAACAGCACATCGGCGCCGTTGTCGAGGTGCAGGTTCCAGCGCCGCTCGGCGACGCGCACCGCCGCGACGACGCGCTTCTGCAGATCGGGTCGATCTGTCAGCGCATCGATCAGCGCCGCCGCGGCAGCCGGCGCGCCGGGGCCGACGACGAGCGGCAACTGATGAAAATCCGCCATATTCTGGTTCGGAACCTGCTGGCCACTGCGGTCGATCAGCACGAACCGCCCCTGGTTCTGCCAGATGGCGAACGGGCGACGTTCCTGGAGGTAAACGACGACAGTGCCTGGAAGCCGCCGCTCCACCGTGGCGTGCTCCACCCAGGGCAACGTTGCCAGACGCTGACGCGCCAGTTCCACGGAAAATCCGAGAGTAGGGTCGCCCAGGGTCACGCCAAGTGCCGCCCGTACCAGCGGTTCGGGTGTATTCTCGCGGCCTTCGATAACTACGTCGGTGACCCGCAGGCCGGCGAATGCGGTAGCGCCGCCGAAGCGTTCGCGCAGCGTGGCGATCGAACCGCTGGGCGACGTCGAGTGCAGTGCAATCGCGCCGGCGAGCATCACAAACGTCGCAAGGGCAACCCAGCCGATGGGGCGCAGCAGGTGTTTCTGCCGACGCAGCAGCAGCTTCAGGCGGCCGGGGCGGTCGCTGATCGAATTGCGCGGATGACGAGTCACATGCGGCATGCCGCGTTCTCCACCATCCATGTGCAGAGCTGCGGGAAGCTCACGCCGAGATGCGCCGCCTGTTCGGGCAGCAGCGATGTGGGCGTGAGGCCAGGCTGTGTGTTGATCTCGAGCAGTACGAGGCGGCCTGGCTCGCCCGACGTGTCGTCGTAGCGGAAGTCCGCTCGCGTCGCGCCGCGGCAGCCGAGCGCACGGTGCGCCGCAAGCGCCACGTCCAGTGCGCGGTCGTACATGTCCGGATGCACGCGGGCAGGAATGATGTGGCGCGAGCCGCCGTCGGCGTATTTTGATTCGTAGTCATAGAAGACGCCGGCTTCGGCGAAGATCTCGGTCACCGCGAGCGCGCGGTCGCCCATCACGCCGACGGTGAGTTCGCGCCCGGGGATGTATTCCTCGACCAGCGCGGCATTGCCGAAGCGCCAGGCGCGGGCGATCTCGGCGCGACGGTTGTCGCCCTGCTTGACGATCTCCACGCCGACCGATGAGCCTTCGTTCATCGGCTTCACCACATAGGGTAGCGGCAACGGATCGCCGGCTTCCAGTTCGTCGGTACGCACGACGCGTCCGCGCGCGATCGGCAGGCCGGCCGCGGCGAACACCGCCTTGGCAGCAACCTTGTCCATCGCCAGCGCGGACGCGCGCACGCCGGAGTGCGTGTAGGGAATGGCGAGCCAGTCGAGCACGCCCTGGATCGCGCCGTCTTCGCCGAACCGGCCGTGGAGCGCGTTGAACGCGGCGTCCGGCGGCGGGCTGAGTGCCGCGATGACAGCGGTGAGGTCCTCGCCCACTTCGATCGCGGTCACCTCGAACCCCGCTTCGCGCAGAGCGATGATCACCTGCGTGCCGCTCGACAGACTAACCTCGCGTTCGGCCGAGATGCCGCCATACAGGACTGCAACGCGGGTCATGGAAAGTGCCCCCCCTCCCCTTTGGGGAGGGGGTTGGCGGGCGGGGTGCCGCCAGCACAAGGTAAGGTGGTGGGGTAAGCCCCGCCCCCCGACCCCCTCCCCAGAGGGGAGGGGGAGAACTCTCTTCCCCCTGCGGCACAACGCCTCATGTCACAGCCTCCGGCTTGCCGGCGGGGATGCCGATGCGGTGGATTTCCCATTCGAGCGTTACCCCTGTTGCAGCGTGCACACGCCGACGCACTTCCTCGCCGAGGCCTTCGAGGTCGGCAGCAGTGGCCGTGCCGGTGTTGATCAGGAAGTTGCAGTGCTTCTCCGAGACCTGCGCGCCGCCCCGGACCAGGCCGCGACAACCCGCGGCCTCAATCAGCTCCCATGCCTTCATGTCGGGCGGGTTGCGGAACGTCGATCCGCCGGTGCGTGCGCGCACGGGCTGCGAGGCCTCACGCGCCGCACGGATTTCCGCCATCTGCGCCGCGATCACCGCCGATGAACCCTGTCCCGCGCGCAGCCGGGCGCGAACGACAACGGCGCCATGCGGCAGACGCGAGTTGCGGTAGGCGAACGCAAGATCGGCCGCGGACAGGCGGCCTTGCTCGCCACTGCGCGTTACGATGTCAGCCCAGTCCAGGCAGGAAGCGAGGTCGCTGCCGTAAGCGCCGCCGTTCATCACCACTGCGCCGCCGATGCTGCCTGGAATGCCCGACAGAAATTCCAACCCGGTGAGCCCGGCGGCAGCGGCATGCTCGGCCACTGTGACATCGAGCGCGGCAGCGCCGGCGACGATGCCATCCGCCTCGACCGAGATCGTACCAAAACCACGCGCGAGCCGGATTACTACGCCAGGCAGTCCACCGTCGCGCACGATGAGGTTCGAGCACGCGCCGATCGCATGCACGGGAATCTCGGGTGGCAAGGCGTGCAGGAATTGCGCGAGGTCTGCTTCGTCCGCGGGCCGCACCAACGCTTCGGCAGGACCACCAACGCGAAACCAGGTGAACGGCGCGAGCGGCGCATTCGACTGCACGCGTCCGCGCAGCTTCGGTAGCGTTTCGAGGAATCCCGGGATGCGCGCCGCGGCCATCATGCCGCACTTCCCGCGACACGGCGCTGCTGCAGCGCGGCCAGTTCGGCCGGCAACGCGGCGGCCCATGCCGTGATGTTGCCGGCCCCGAGACAGACGACGAAATCGCCCGGCTTGGCGATGGCGAACACCATCTCCGCCAGCCGCGCGGGCGACGGCAGCGGCACTACACTGCGATGCCCCCGCGCGCGCAGGCCGTCCACCAATGCATCGCGCGTCATGCCCGCGATCGGTGCTTCGCCGGCAGCATAGACATCGGCGACGATGACGGTGCCCGCATCGTTCATGCAGGTGCAGAATTCGTTGAACAGCGAATGCAGCCGCGTATAGCGATGCGGCTGCACCACCGCGATCACGTCGCGCGCGCCGGCCTGACGCGCCGCCTTCAGCACCGCAGCGATCTCCACCGGATGATGGCCGTAATCGTCGATGATGGTAATGCCGCCCGCCTCGCCGGTCTTGGTGAAGCGCCGCTTCACGCCAGCGAACCCGGCGAACGCACTGCGCAGCGTGTCGTCGTCGATCTCCATCTCGACGGCGACGGCCACCGCTGCCAACGCGTTCTGCACATTGTGGCTGCCGAGCATCGGCAGGCGATACGGCCCCATCTTGCGCGATCGGTTGCGCGCGCGATCGGTGACGCTGATCTCGAACGTGGACCCCAGCTTGTCCGGCACCACGCGATCGGCGCGCACATCGGCCTGCGGCGAAAACCCGTAGGTAATGATCCGCCGGTCCGACAGGCGCGGGATCATCTGCTGCACCGCCGGATGGTCGATGCAAAGCACGGCAAACCCGTAGAACGGCACATTGGCGACGAACTGGTCGTAGCCGGCCACCATCGCCTCCGCCGTTCCCCAATGATCCAGATGCTCCGGATCCATGTTGGTGACGACGGCGATGATCGCCGGCAGACGCAGGAAACTGCCGTCGCTTTCATCGGCCTCCACCACCATCCACTCGCCGGCGCCGAGCCGCGTGTTGGTGCCGTAGGCGTTGACGATGCCGCCGTTGATCACGGTGGGATCGAGATGCGCGGACTCCAGAACCGCGGCGATCAGGCTGGTGGTGGTGGTCTTGCCGTGCGTCCCGCCGACCGCGATCGACCATTTCAACCGCATGAGTTCAGCCAGCATCTCGGCGCGGCGCACCACCGGGACCAGCCGCGCGCGCGCGGTCGCGACCTCGGGGTTATCCGGCTTCACCGCGGACGACACCACGACGACCTGGGCGTTGCCGATGTTCTCGGCGTCATGGCCGATGGACACCGGGATGCCGGCATCGCGCAGACGCCGGACATTGGCGGAGTCGGAAATGTCGCTGCCCTGCACGGCGTAGCCGAGATTGTGCAGCACCTGCGCGATGCCGGACATGCCGATGCCGCCGATGCCGACGAAGTGGATGGTGCCGATGGACAGTGGCAGCGCCCTCATGGCCGGGTCTCCTGGCGCATGAGGTCCTCGACCAGATCGGCAAGCCGCGCGGTCGCATCGGGGCAGGCGATGCCATGGGCCGCACGCGCCGCATGGGCCAGCGTGTCCGGCGCGTTCAGTAGTGCGGCGAGGCGCTCGCCCAGCACGCCGGGCGAACACACCCGCTGCGCAATCATCGACGCGCCGCGTGCCTCGGTGAGCGCGCGCGCGTTGGCCTTCTGGTGATCGTCGATCGCGCCGGGCAGCGGGACGAGAATCGCCGGTCGGCCGGCAACCGCCAGTTCGGCGACGGTGGAGGCGCCGGCGCGTGCGATCACCAGATGCGCATCGGCGAGCTTTCCGGCCACGTTGGGGAAGAACGCCGCGAGTTCGGCCGAAATGCCGGCCGACTCATACGCTTCGCCGACCCGGCCAAGGTCCTCGGCGCGGCACTGCTGCACAACGGAGAGCCGCGAGCGCAGGGCGTCGGGCAGTCCGGCCAGCGCCGGCGGAACAATGTCGGAAAACACGCGCGCGCCGAGCGAACCGCCCAGCACCAGCAGGCGCAGCGTGTCAGTGGGTGGCGCATAGGGCACCGCTGCAAGCGCGGCGATCGCAGGGCGCACCGGATTGCCGGTGACGACGGTCGCCGCTGACTCGGGCACACGCTCGGTGGCGGCAAAGCTCAGCGCCAGCATGTCGGCGTGGCGCGCGAGAAAGCGATTGGCGCGGCCGAGCACCGCGTTCTGCTCGTGCAGGATCGTCGTCGGGCGATGCCGCATCAAACGTGCCGCCAGGACCGGCGCCACACAGGGATAGCCGCCAAAGCCGACCACGGCACCGGCGTGGATACGTGACAAAATGGCGCGCGCCTGAACAACGCCTGCAGCAAGCGCGAGCGCGGCCTTGCCTGCACGAATCGCACCCCGCCCCGCTATACCTGCGCCGCTTATGATGAACTGCTCCAGCCCCGCGAACACCGGGCTCTGCAAACCGCCCGACCGCGCATCGGTCATCAGCGCGACCCGCCGGCCCCGCGCGATCAGCTCGGTCGCCAGCGCCTCGGCCGGGAAGAAATGCCCGCCGGTCCCGCCGGCCGCGATCACGATGGGATGCACCGCGGGCGCCCTCATGGCACGTCGCCATGATGGCGGCGGCGCGTCAGCGCCAGCAGCATGCCCATCCCGAGCGCAACCGCCAAAGCCGATGAACCGCCGTATGAAATCAGCGGCAGCGTCATCCCCTTGGTCGGGATGAGCTGCAACGACGAAGCCATGTTGATGAAGGCCTGCAAGCCGAGGCCGGTGACCAGGCCGGTGCAGGACAGCACGATGAACATGTCGTGCTCCTTCAAAAGCCGCAGCATGCCGCGCAGCACGATGAACGCGAACACACCGACGATGATCAGGCAGACCAGCATGCCGAATTCCTCGCCGGCGACGGCAAAAACGAAGTCCGCATGCGCGTCCGGCAGCACGTCCTTGACGCGACCCTCGCCGGGGCCGCGACCAAGCAATCCACCGTTGCCGAACGCCTCCAAAGCGGTGTGCGGCTGGTAGTCGGCGCTGATGCCGTTGCCGGGATGCAGGAAGTTTTCGACGCGCTTCTGCACGTGCGGGAAGAACAGGTATGCAGCCACGCCGGCGCCACCAAAGCCGAGCATTCCGATGCCGACCATGACCACGTTCAGACCCGCGACATAAAGCTGCGCGAAGAACACCGCGGTGATCACCGCCAGCATGCCGACGTCAGGCTGCGACTTAAGCAGCAGCCCGATCACCAGGAAGATACCGATCGCCAGTATCCTGCCGGGAAAGCGCGGCGAGCGCCGGCCCTCGCTGATCAGCCAGGCCGCGACGACGGCGAAGCAGGGCTTCAAAAACTCCGACGGCTGCACGGAAAGACCCGGCAGCGAGATCCAGCGCCGCGCGCCCTTGATCTCGACACCGACCAGCATGGTCGCCGCGGTGAGTGCCAGGGCGATGATGCAGCCGATGATCGCCAGCCGGCGGATGCTGCGCGGCGACAGCAGCGAGACCGCGACCACGCACGCCCCGGCGGCGGCGAGGAAGAACACCTGCTTGAGGATGAACAGATCGCGCGAGGACCCGATGCGTTCGGCGACGGCGGGACTTGCCGCCAGCATCATGATGTAGCCGAACCCGATCAGCATGCCGACGGCGCCCAGGGTCCAGCGGTCCACCGACCACCACCAGCGGCCAAACAGCGACGTATCCGCCCGGGAGAAGTTGGCCATCAGGCCGCCCTCCCCCGCGCAAGCTGCGACACCAGCGCGGAAAATCGATCGCCTCTCGCATCGAAGCCGCTGAACTGGTCGAAGCTGGCGCAGGCGGGCGACAGCAGCACGACCGGTACCCCCAAGGCACGCGCAGCGGCGAATGCGGCGGGCACCGCGGCATCGAGCGTTCCGGCGATCTCGTGCTTCACGCAGCGCGCGGCGAGCGTCACGGCAAGCGCCGGCGCATCGCGTCCGATGAGAAACGCGCGGGCGATGCGCGGGAACAGCGGCGTTAGCGATTCGATGCCGCCTTCCTTGGCAATCCCACCGGCGATCCACACCAGCCTGTCGTAGCAGCCGAGGGCGCGGGACGTGGCATCGGCATTGGTCGCCTTGCTGTCGTTGATGAAGGCAATCCCGCCGATCGCGCCGACCCGCTGCTGGCGATGCGGCAGACCAGGGAAGCTTTGCAGACCACGCACGACATCGGCGCGCGACACGCCGAACGCGCTCGCAATCGCGGCGGCGGCCGCGGCATTCTGCGCATTGTGCGCGCCGGGCAGCGCGTGCGCTTCCTTCATGGGCACAATCACGCCCTCCGGGTCGCGGAGTACTCCCCTGTCGCACCATATGTCCGCGGGCTGATGGCCCGACACGGTGACCGCACGCGCCGCGCGACCGCGCAGCCATTGCGCCATCTCACGCGAGCCTTCGTCATCGACTCCCACCACGGCAAGATCGTCCGCGGTCTGCCGATCGAAGACCGCACGCTTCGCCGCGACGTATCCCGCCATATCGCCGTGACGATCCAGATGATCCGCGCTGAGATTGAGCATCGCCGCGGCATCGAAGCGGAGTGTGGCGATTCGCTCCAACATGTAGGACGACATCTCAAGGACATATGTTCCACTGTCCGGCAGCAGCTTGAGCGCCAAGGATCCGGGGCCGAGATTGCCGCCGGCAGCGACCTTCCGCCCACTGCGAGCCAGGACATGCGCAAGCAGGGCGGTCGTGGTGGACTTGCCGTTGGTGCCGGTGATGCCGACGAAGCGTGCGCGCGACCCCGCCAGACGCACCGCGCGGAACAGCAGTTCGGCGTCCGACAGGATCGGCACTCGCCATGCGCGCGCACGCGCGGCGATCGGATGTGGCGCCGGCAGGACATGCGGAATTCCGGGCGACATCACCAGCGCGTCGAACGCGAAGTCATCGGTCCGCAGGTCGCGCAGTGTGACATCGGCAACATCGACGCGGGCCGCCACGTTGTCGTCCCACGCCACGACGTCCGCGCCCATCGCGGCGAGCGCTCGCGCGGCGGGCAGGCCGTTGCGGCCCAGCCCCAGCACGGCGAAGCGCTTTCCCGCGAACAGATTGTTGGGGAACGAACTCATCGGATCTTCAACGTCGCCAGACCGACGAGCGCAAGGATCATCGAGATGATCCAGAAGCGGATGACGATGGTGGGCTCCGCCCAGCCCTTCTTCTCGAAATGGTGGTGCAGCGGCGCCATCAGGAAAACGCGGTTGCCCGTGCGCTTGTACCAGAACACCTGGATGATGACCGACACGGTCTCCACCACAAACAGGCCGCCGACGATCAGCAGCACGATCTCCTGTTTGGTCGCCACCGCAATGGCGCCAAGCGCTCCGCCGAGCGCGAGCGAGCCGGTGTCGCCCATGAACACCGCCGCCGGCGGCGCGTTGAACCACAGGAACCCCAGACCTGCGCCGATCAGCGCGGAGCAGAAAACCGCAAGTTCGCCAACACCCGGCAAAGGGGTAAGCTGCAGGTAATCGGCGAAGATCCGGTTGCCGACCAGATACGCGATCAAAGCGAACACGCCGGCGCAAATGATGGTCGGCACGATGGCGAGACCGTCGAGACCGTCGGTCAGGTTCACCGCGTTCGACGCGCCGAGCATCACGAGCATGCCAAAGATGGGGAACCCATAGCCGAGCGGGATCATCACGTCCTTGAACACAGGAACGGTGAGCGCAGTGCCGAGAACGCCGCGCGTCAGCATCATGATCCAGATGGCGGCGGCGAGACCGACCAGCATCTGCGCGGTCAGCTTGACACGGGCCGACACGCCCTTGTGGTTGCGTCGTGACAGTTTCCGGTAGTCGTCGGCGAAACCGAGCGCGCCGTAGCTCAGCGTGACGAACAGTACGGACCAGACATAGGCGTTGCGCAGATCCACCCAGAGCAGCGTCGAGATGGTGAGCGCCGACAGGATCAACACGCCGCCCATGGTGGGCGTGCCCTTCTTCTCGAGCAGATGCCGCTCAGGGCCATCGAGGCGGATCGGTTGCCCCTGGCGCTGGACTGATTTCAACCAGCGGATCAGCGGCGGACCCAGGATGAAACTTACCGTCAGCGCGGTCAGGCAGGCCGCACCCGAGCGGAACGTGATGTAGCGAAACAGATTGAACAGGATGAACTGATTGGCGAGCGGCCGTGCAAGGTCGTACAGCATCAGGCGGCCTCTGCGCGCTGTTCGAGTGCGTTGACCACGAGTTTCATCCGGCTGCCGAGACTGCCCTTGATCAGTATGGCGTCGCCTGGCGCGAGGGACCGCGCAAGGATTGGCGCCAGCGATGCGGAGTCCTGCGCGTGTGCGCCACGCATCGGCTGTGGGACTGCTGCAAACAGTTCGGCCATCAGCGGGCCGCAGGTGAACAGGCGATCGGCCGCGGCGGCGACGTCGGCGGCGAGTGCGCGGTGCTCGGCGGGACCGGCATCGCCGAGTTCAAGCATGTCGCCGAGCACGGCGATCCGGCGTTTCGCGGGCTGCAGGCGCAGCACCGCCAGCGCCGCGCGCATCGAGGCCGGGTTGCCGTTATAGCTCTCGTCGAGCAGCATGGCCGTACCACCCGGCAAGGCGATCTGTCTGCGCGCGCCTCGTCCGGCGACAGGCACGAAGCCCTGCAACGCACGAGCGATGGGTTCGGCCCCCTTGCCGCTCAGGTGTTGCGCGGCAGCCAGTGCCGCGAGCGCATTCATCGCCATGTGGCGACCGGCCGCTCTCAGCCGGAACGCAAGTCGCTCATCCTCAACATCGGCCTCGACATCGCTGCCATCGGCGTCCATCGCCAGATTCACCAAGCGCACGTCGGCGCTCGGCGCCGCGCCGAAGGTCACGATACGCGCCGCGCCGGCGACCGCACGCAGCCTCGGCAGCAGCGGTGTGTCCGCTGGCAGCACCGCAACTCCGCCCGTCTGCAGACCTTGCAGGATCGCGGCCTTCTCGTCGGCGATCGCCTCGATCGAACCGAGAAAGCCGATATGCGCCTTCTCCACCGATGTGATCACCGCGACATGCGGACGCGCGAGACGCGCGAGCGGCGCGATCTCCCCCGGATGGTTCATGCCGATCTCGACGACGCAGAACTCGCTGTCCGGCGGCAGCCGCGCCAGTGTCAGCGGCAGACCCCAATGATTATTGTAGGAGGCGACCGCGACATGCGTGCGGCCGAACGTGCCCAGGATCGTCCGCAGCATCTCCTTCGTCGTCGTCTTGCCGACGCTGCCGGTGACCGCCGCGAGGCGACCGCCGAACCGGCCGCGCGCATAGGCGCCGAGCCGGTGCAACGCCGCAAGCGTGTCGTCCACAAGCAGCAGCCCTGCGGTGTCTGGCACGTGCCGGTGCACCATCGCGCCGGCCGCGCCCCTGGCCAGTGCTTCGGCAACAAAGTCGTGGCCATCGCCGGCTTCACCGCGCAGTGCGACGAACAGATCGCCCGGCTGGAGCGTCCGCGTGTCGATCGAAACCCCGGTGGCGGCGAATGGCGTCGCCGCAGTCCCGCCGGTCGCCTCTAGCATGTCATGGCCGGTCCAAAGCGGGGTCATCGACCCGACTCCGCCGTCATCACTCCCTCTCCGCCCCGAGGGGCGGAGAGGGCCGGGGTGAGGTGGGGCTGCCGCGGCTGCACCGACCGACCATTGCGGTACCCCGTCCGAACAGCGACCGCGGACCAACAGCCGGCAATGAAAGTTCCGGCGCCGGTGACGTCCCCCACCTCACCCTGACCCTCTCCGCCCCGAGGGGCGGAGAGGGAAATCGCGGATAGCCAGGTCGGCGCGGGGCAATGCGGCCTCATGGCGTGCCCGCCAATCGACGGACGACGCTCACGTCATCGAACGGGATCACGGTATCGCCTACTGTCTGGCCCTGCTCATGACCCTTGCCGGCCACCACCAGCACGTCGCCAGCACCAAGCCCGTTCAGCGCCTCGGCGATCGCGCGCTCACGGCCGCCAATCTCCCGCCCACCAGGGCAGGCCGCCAACACTGCCGCGCGGATCGTGGCAGGGTCCTCGCTGCGCGGATTGTCGTCAGTAACGATCGCCACGTCGGCCAGGCGTGCGCTGGCCGCGCCCATCAGCGGCCGCTTGCCGCGGTCGCGGTCACCCCCCGCCCCGAACACCACATGGAGCCTGCCGGCGGTGTGCGGGCGCAGCGCCGTCAGCAGCCGCTCCAGCGCATCCGGCGTGTGGGCATAATCGACATAAACCACGGCGCCATTCGGCAGGCGAGCCGCCAGCTCCAGCCGGCCTCGCACGCCGCGCAACCCAGAAAGGCGATCCAGTGCATCGCGCTCGCCGAGCGCTGCGGCCAGCGCTGCGGCCAACAGGGTGTTGTCGGCCTGGAACCTGCCGGGCAAGGGGAACGCAATCGCGCGGCGAATACCTGCCGCCTCGACAGTCAGCACCTGACCGTCGGGGCAGGGCACCGAAGCCACCAGCCGAATCGCAGTCCCCGACGCGCCGACTGTTCGCAGATCGAGGCGACGACGGCGCGCTATATCGGTCAGCGCAACAAGGCTGGTGCTATCCAACTCACTCGAAGCCACGACGGGAGCACCCTGCGGCAGCAGGTCCTCAAACAACCGCAGCTTGGCCGCGCGGTAGGCGTCTTCCGTGCCGTGATAATCCAGATGATCGCGCGTCAGATTGGTAAAGGCCGCGGCGCTGAGTCGCACGCCGTCCAGCCGGAACTGATCGAGGCCATGCGACGACGCTTCCAGCGCAGCATGTTCGATGCCGGCACGCGCCAACCGTGCAAACATCTCCGCCAGACTCACTGGGTCCGGTGTGGTCAGCCCGGGCCCAGGATCGAATCCCGGCGCGATCAGGCCGAGCGTGCCCAGGCTGGCGGCCGGTTGCCCTCCTGCGGCCCAGATCTGCCGGAGGAATTCCACCGTGCTGGTCTTGCCATTGGTGCCGGTGACAGCCACCACGACCTTGGGCTGGCTCCCCGCCATTCCGGCGGCGAGCTGGGCCAGGCGACGGCGCGGCTCGGGGTCCTCCAGCAACGGACGAGGCGGCACGCCCGGTGGCCATTGCGTGCCCTCCGGCGCAAGCACCGCCGCGGCGCCGCGGGACACCGCTTCGGCGATGAAGGCGCGGCCGTCCGCGCGGAAGCCGGGGATCGCGGCAAACAGGTACCCGGGCGCGACGCGACGGCTGTCCGCGGTGATGCCGCGGATTTCCAGTGCCCCGGCGTTCCGCCACGCGGCGGGAACGGCACCGGCATCAGCCAGGATATGACCCTGGCGCATGATCTCAGCGAGCCGCAAGCGAGCCGGACGCCGCGGACGCAGGCAACACGGGCGCGCCGACCGCCTGTCGCACCGGCAAGGCGGCTTCATGACGCGGATCGCGCGTGACCGGTCGCGCCGGCGGGATTGCAGTCGCGGGAACCTCCGGACCCACCGGCTTTGCCGGCAGTGACGCAGGCTTGACAGCGGTCGGCGGCGCAGCAGCCGCTATCGGCCCACGCGATGCGCCCGCCGGCCGCGCCGGCTGCAGCGGGATATACAGCGCCTGGTTGATCGCCGGAGCGTCCTGGATGTCCGGCAGCAGCCCCAGCATCGGCGCGACACGTGCGATCACGCGCCCGGCTGCCGGTGCGGCCACCCAGCCGGCGGTCGAGTAGCCGTAGGTGCTTTTGTTGCCGTGCGGTTCGTCCACCATCATGTACACGGCGTAGCGCGGAGCGTTCATCGGGAACACGCTGGTGAACGCCGCGACGTTGAAATTCTCCTTGAAGCCGCGCTTGTAGCCGTGCTTGCCGACCTTTTCCGCCGTTCCGGTCTTTCCGCCGGGATAGTAGCCCGCCACCTCGGCCTGCTTGCCGAAACCGTCGGTGACCACAAGGCGCATCAGCTTGCGCATTGTGTCCGAGGTCGACGGCTGCATCACCCGGACTTCTTCCGGGCGCGCGCCCTGCGGCAGGGCAAGGATCGTCGGCCGCACCAGCAAGCCGGTGGAAACCGCCGCGGTGCCGCGGACCACGTGCAGCGGCGAGACCGAGATACCGTGACCGAACGCCACCGTCAGCGTCACGACCTCCTTCCAGGCGGACGCTGGCTGGATGATCGGCAGTCCCGCCTCCGGCAGTTCGATGCCGACGCGGGCGAACATGCCCATCGACTTGAGCCAGGCGCGCTGACGCTCCCCGCCCACGGTATCGGCGATATGCGCCGCGCCAAGGTTCGAGGAATAGGCAAGCACCTCCGGCACATACAGCCAGCGGTGCTTGCCCTCGAAGTCGGTGATGGTGAAGCGGCCGATGTGGATCGGGCGCGAGGCGTCGAACTCGTCCCACAGATGCACGATGCCGGAATCCAGCGCCATCGACGCGGTCTGCAGTTTGAACGTGCTGCCCGGCTCGTACATCCCGGTCACCGCGCGATTGAAGCGGTCATCGGCTGGCGCGGTGCGGAAATCGCTGGCGTCGTAGTCGGGCAGGCTGACCATCGCCAGCACCTCGCCCGTGTTCACGTCCATCACGATGCCGCAGCCGCCGATGGCCTGGAAGAAGTCGATCGCCTTGGATAGCTCGTCGCGCACCACCGCCTGCACGCGCACATCGATCGACAGCCGGAGCGGCGAGGCGTCGCTGAACAGCCGCTGGTCGAAGTACTTCTCCACCCCGGCGACACCGTGTTCGTCGATGTCAGTGCCACCCAGCACCTGAGCGGCGGTACGGCCCATGGGGTAATGCCGCTGCTCGGTCGGGCGGAAGTCGATCCCCGGTAATCCGAGCGAATTGATTGCCAGTTCCTCCCGCGGGGTGATCTGACGCTCCAGATAGACGAACTGCCGGTTGGTATCGGACAGACGCTCGCGTGCCGCCGCCTCGTCCAGGCGCGGCAACACCTGCTTCATCCGGTGCGCGGCATCGGCCGGGTCGATGATCTGCCGCGGATCGGCGAACAGCGCGACGGTTGGGAGCGAGATCGCAAGGATCTGGCCGTTGCGATCGGTGATCATCGCGCGCTGGGCCAGTGACGTCACGTCCACCTTCGGTCCGGTGAACAGTGCCTCGATCGGCCTCTCGGGCCGGTGTGGCGCAAGCGGCTGAAGGATGGTCGCATCGGCGAGTTTGGCGACCACCGCGAGAAACAGCAGGCCGAACCCGAAGGCGGCATAGACGAGGCGTGTGCGCGTCTTCTCGAGGGCGGCACGGCGGAACAGGTCCGGCTCGGTGACCCGCACGTTCTCCATGCGCGGCACCGCGTCGGAGCGCGCCGCGCCCACGCGATGCGTGGGCGTGCCGCGCGGGGCCTGCTCGGGGGGTGGCGCGTCGCTCATGACCTAGCCTCCGCCACCGTTGGTCACCCACTGGGATGCGCTGACCGGCATCGGCTGGGGCGGCGGCGGCGCGCCCCCGCGCGCCGCCATGCCGAGGGCGGAACCGACAACTGGTCCGGGCGAAGATTGCGTGGGCAGGGATGCATGGACGACCTGCGGCGCCGCCGACCGCGGCAGGTCAGCCGTGACGACGGGGCGAAATACCGGGGATTGCGGTCGCGCCGGAGGAGCCTCCGCGACCACCTGGCGCGGCGGGAGCGGTTTGTGCTCGGGGACGTGGGGTGGCGTCGGAGCCGTCGCGACAACGGCGGGCTTGGCAGGCACGGCCGGCGGCACGACGGCGACCGGCGGCGGCGGCTCGGCCACCGGCGTCGCCAAAGGATCCAGCGGGGCGGGCTCCGGAACGCTGACGGCAGGCAGCCGGCTGTCCAGTTCCGCCATGCTGGTGAACTGGCCAGGTGCGACATTCTTTAGGTTGAGGAACTGATCGGCCAATGCCTGCAGACGCTGGGGATCGTTCAGCAGCGTCCAATCGGCGTGCGCGACGCGCGTCTGCTCACGCAGGGCGTCCGTGGCGTGGACGGTCTTCTCGATTTCCCGGTCGATCAGCTGCACCCGATGCTTGGACTGATAGACATACAGCCCGGAGCCGCAGGCCAGCAGGAAGCAGACGCAGGTGACGGGACGGATCATGGCGCGATCCCCGAATTCGTTCGTTCAAGCGCGCGCAGACGGGCGCTGCGCGCGCGCGGATTGACGGTGGTTTCCGCCGGTCCCGGACGCATCGGCCGAACGGTCAGCAGCTGGAACCGCGCCGGCGGCCGGACGGCAAGGCCGCGCGGATCGTGGCGTGATGGAGCCGGCGAGCGGCCCGCCGCCTCGCCCATGAAGCGTTTGACGATGCGGTCCTCCAGCGAATGGAACGACACCACGACCAGCCTTCCGCCGGGGGACAGCAGGCGACTGGCCTGATCGAGCGCCCGTTCGATCTCCCCGAGTTCGTCGTTCACCCGGATGCGCAACGCCTGGAAGCTGCGTGTCGCGGGATGGATGCCGGAACGATCGGGTGGCAGCACGCCGCGGATGATCGACGCAAGACGCCCGGTCGTCGTGATCCCCGGCTCACGCCCCGGGACCGCTTCCGCGCGCGCGGCGATGATGGCGCGCGCGATGCGGCGCGATGCGCGTTCCTCGCCGAACTCGAACAGCAGGTCGGCAAGTTCGCGCTCCGGCAGCGTGTTCACCAGATCAGCCGCGGTCGGGCCGGCGCGTTCCATGCGCATGTCGAGCGGACCGTCGCCGCGGAACGAAAACCCGCGCGACGGATCGTCGATCTGGTAGGACGACACGCCGACATCCAGCACCACGCCGTCGAGCGCCGTCACGCCGCGCTCGGCCAGCAGATCGAGCATGTTGCCGAATCGCCCGTGGATCAGGTGCAGCCGGCCGGGGAAGCGGGCAACGAGGCTGGCGCCGCGCGTGATCGCATCGGGATCACGGTCGATCGCCCACAGCGTGCACGGCGCCGCCTCCAGGATCGCCTGTGCGTAGCCGCCGCCGCCGAACGTGCCGTCCAGGTAGATGCCGCCGTCGCGCGGGGCGAGCAGACGCAGAACCTCGGGCAGCATGACGGGAACATGGGACGGCATGGGTGCGCTCATTGTGGCGGACTCGTCGGCGCGGTGCCCGCGGGCAAGGTGAACGCGTGTGCCCGCGCCCGCTCGCGCGCCTCCGACCGCCGCCGTTCGGCCGCGCCCGGTTCCCATATCTGGAAGATGCGGCCAAGGCCCATGAACACCACGGCGTCGGTCAGGCCGGCAAACGAAACCAGCGAATCCGGCAGGACTACGCGGCCCTCCTTGTCGACATCGATCGGGAACGCATCCGCATACAGCGATGCGGCCAGATCGTCGTGCTCCGGGCTGAACAGATTGAGCCGGTTCAAGGGTTCCGACAGGGCCTCGAACTCCGCCGCGGGCCAGGCCTCGATGCAGGGATGCTGGTGCGATGGGCGCAGCACCAGATGCGTGCCGTTGCCGTTGGATTCGCCATGTGCCCTGAGCGCGGCGCGAAACGGCGCGGGAATGGAGACGCGGCCCTTGGCGTCCAACCGGTTCTGGTGGGTGCCGAGGAAATGGGTCATCCAGCCCGGAGCGCCTTTCCCACTGGATGAACGTGGTCCATCGTTCATCCCTATCGTGCGGCCGGCACGTCGAATGGAGTGCGATCGAAGCGAGCTGCCTGCCTGTCACCCTGTTCCGATCGAGCCCATGGGACGAACGCAGCGTTCTTTCCTGGGATGACGCGGGATAGCATGGGAATTCATGGGCCGTCAAAGAGATTTGCCGGACTTTCCATCGTTGCGTGGAGAATATTTCTGGTTTCGTCAGAAGCTTAGGGACGCTTTCCGATTCTGGTCCCGGCAATTCTGATGCTCGAAAGTATAGTGCCGGCCCTGGTTCCGGTTTCGTTCAGCAGGCGGGGCAAACTTCCCCACTGAAATGACGATGCCAGACGGCCTGTAAGCCGGGTTCTGTCCGCACCCCAGGTCTCCCTGGAATGCGGGACGACCATTCCTCTGGGACGCGCTTTACAGCGCGCCTCACGCGACCAACCCGGGCTGCGAGGCGGAAATGCCCCTGTGCCTTGCGGCACTGCCGCCCCTATTCGGTCTTGCTCCCGGTGGGGTTTACCCTGCCGCCCCTGTTGCCAGGGGCGCGGTGCGCTCTTGCCGCACCGTTTCGCCCTTGCCCGCGGGACGCCTCGCGGCTCTTGCGCGGGCGGTTTGTTTTCTGTGGCACTTTCCCTGGGGTCGCCCCCGCCGGCCATTAGCCGGCACCGTATTTCCGTGGAGCCCGGACTTTCCTCTGACGCCCTGCGGTGTCAGCGGCCGTCCGGCCGTCTGGCGGGGCGAGACTTGTGCGGAAAAAAGCCAGAAAGCAAGGGTCCACACGGAGTTCACCGAGGACCACGGAGAGCCACTGAGTCGATGGAAATGGCGCTTCGCGCAGCGCATCAATGTCCTCGGCGGCTCTCTGTGATCCTCGGTGCTCTCTGTGTGAACCCCTTGGCTTAGCTGACCAGCCGACGCACACCCAGCAACCGCGCGAGCGTTCCAGCATCGGCCTGACCGGTGATCGCCTCGGGGCGCCAATGGCGCTGGAACGCACGCAGCACGGCGGCGAGCGCCGGATCCAATGCACCCTCCGGCGTCACGCGATAGCCGATTTCGGCAAGCGCGACGCGCACGTCGCGCAGTGAGCCTGCGTCGCGCACCGCACCGGTCGTGCCAAGGTCCGGGACATCCCACGGCCAAAGACCGACGCCGTTCTGCGCCAGGCCGTGCCAATCGAATTTCTCGCCAGGATCCTGCTTGCGATCCGGCGCCACGTCGCTGTGGCCGGCTATGTTGCGCGCCGGGATCGCGTGGCGCGACAGGATGGCCAGGCAGAGATCGCAAACAACGGCAAGCTGCAGCACCGGAAAGTCGCGATAACCCCATTCGTGGCCAGGATTGACGATCTCGATGCCGATCGAGCGCCCGTTCAGTTCGCTATGGCCACGCCAATACGACACGCCCGCATGCCAGGCACGCCGCTCCTCCAGCACCAGCCGCAGCACACTCCCGTCCTCGTCCACGACATAATGCGAGGACACACGCGCGACAGGATCGCGCAGCCGATCGACCGCCTCCCGCGCACTCCGCATGCCGGTGTAATGCAGGATCAGCATGTCGATCGGAACGTCCGGCGGCCGGTCATCCTGGTTCGGGCTCGGCAACTCCCGAATGTGCACGCTCACAAACCGCGCTCGCGCTTGATCCGGTCCCACGCGGCGTTGATGTTCGCCACCTTGTTGTTGGCACGGGCGATGAATTCAGCGGGCACACCGCGCGAGGCCAGGCTGTCGGGGTGGTTCTCGCGCATCAGCCGCTTCCAGGTGGCCCGGATCTCCTCGGCAGTCGCCGAGCGGGACACGCCGAGCACCATGTAGGCGTCCGGCTCGTCGGATGGCGGCCGGCGCGGCATCGCGCCCCGCGCACGGTCCCAGGCGACCTGATCGAGGCCGAACGCCTGATGCGTGCGCGAAAGGAATTCGAGTTCGCGGCCGTTCATCGGTCCATCGGCCCGCGCGATCACGAACAGCGCGACGAGCACATCCTCCAGCATGCCGCGGTTATCGGCGAACGCCTCGCCAAGCTGCATGGCATACGCCTCGAAGCCATCGGAACTGTCGCGCGCCTGGTCGAACAGACGGCCGATGTCCCGCACCGACTCCGGCGCGATGCGGAACTGCCGCCGGAACGCATCGATCTCTTCGCGCTTCACCCGCCCGTCGCATTTGGCGAGCTTGGCCGACAGCACGACGACGCAGATGGCGAAGAGCTGGTCGCGCCGGTTGAACATCGCGGCGACGCGCGCCGGATTCCACCCGACCTGCGGACCGAACGACGTGCGCAGGTTGGGCACCGCGCCGGAATCGGCCGCGTGGCCGAGCGCGGCGCCGACCATCGCACCCATCGGGCCGCCCATGGCGAAGCCGGCGACCCCGCCGATGATCTTGCCCCAATATCCCATCAACCGACATTACCACGCGCGGGTTGACGCGGACAGAACATCGGGGCGGCGGGAACGCTAATGTTGCAGCAGGGAGTGGTCCTGCACCGTCGCATCCTGTCCCACCACCGGATCGGCGATCGCCGCCTCCAGGCTGGTGGCGCCCTTCCACTCCTCGGGCGGGCGCACGCGGCCGTCGCTGCCGACCTGGTCGATGTCCCAGTAAATCTCCAGGTTGTGGCCGTCCGGGTCGGTGAACTCGATGGCGAGCTGACAGCCGGCGCGGCGCCGGCCCTCGAAGTGGATCGGCACGTCGTGTTTGCGCAGATGCTCGCGAGCCCGCAGCACCTCATCCAGCGTGGAGACCTCGAACGCCATGTGGTGGAATGCTCCGTGCGGCGGCTGGCCCTCGGGCAGCTTGAACAGCGCCACACCGTGATGGTCGGCGCTGCAGCGCAGGAATACCGTGCCCCCCGGCATCATGTTGCTATCGTAGGCATCGGAAATGCTGAAGCCCATCACTTCTGTGTAGAACTTCGCCGAGGCGAACGGGTCCTTCACGTAGAGCGCGACGTGGCCGATCTTGTTGCAGCGGAACGGCATGCCCTGCGGGCGATGCATCTTGCTGACAGTCTGGGCGTCCATGGTTTCTCCTGTCCGGTTGACGGTTCGTCAGGGCCGCAGGTTATTCCGTCCGTCGCGGCCACGGAAGCCGGCCGGTCACGCGGCGCCGACCGCCGCCTCGCGTGTCACCGGAGCCAGAACGCGCGGGAGGCCGAAATGGTCGCGTAGGGTCGTGCCCTTATACTCGCGGCGGAACAGGCCGCGACGCTGCAACTCCGGCACGACCCGCTCGACGAAATCGTTGAAGGCGCCGGGGAAATGCGCCGGCAGGATGTTGAACCCATCGGCCGCCCGCTCGACGAACCATTGCTCCAGCGTGTCGGCGATCCCGCGCGGGGTGCCGCACAGCACCCAATGCCCGCGCGCCGCCGCCGTCAGGTTGTAGAGGTCGCGCAGGGTCATGTTCTCGCGCCGCGCCATCTCATACAGGACACTGGCGAACGTCCGGCTGTTCAGCGCCGGCGGCGGTGGCGGCACCGGCCCATCCAGCGGATGGCCGGACACGTCGTAGCCGATCCGGCTGGCAACCAGCGTCGTGGCATTGGTCGGGCTGATCCAGCTTTGCAGTTTTGCGAGTTTCTCCCGCGCCTCGGCGTCGCTGTCGCCGACGATGCACATCACGCCTGGCAGCACCGCGAGTTCGTCCGGCGCGCGGCCGTATTTGGCCATCCGGCCCTTCAGGTCGGCGTAGGCGGCCTTGGCGGGCCCCAGTTCCTGCACCACCGAGAACACCACGTCCGCGGTGCGCGCCGCCAGCTCCAGCCCAGAAGGCGAGCCGCCAGCCTGGATGATCACCGGATGGCCCTGCGGACAGCGCGCCATGTTGAGCGGGCCGCGCACCTTGAAGAATTTTCCCCGGTGGTTGAGCGGGCGCACCTTCCCGGCATCGACGTAGCGGCCGGTGGCCTTGTCGGCGACGATCGCGCCGTCGTCCCAGCAATCCCACAGCCCGCGCACGACATCGACGTATTCGTTGGCGCGGGCGTAGCGGTGTTCGTGCTCGATGTGCTCGTCCAGGTTGAAGTTGAGCGCCGCCTTGGGGTTGGAGCTGGTGACGACGTTCCATCCGGCGCGTCCGCCGCTGATGTGGTCGATCGAGGCGAAGATGCGCGCGACGTTGTAGGGCTCGGAGAAGCTGGTCGAGACCGTGGCGCCGAGCCCGACATGGGTGGTGCAGGCGGCGAGCGCGGTGATCAGGGTGGTCGGTTCGAAGCGGCACAGGAACGAGGGATGGTCGGTGGGGTCCATCGCCATCGAGTCGGAGATGAACAGCAGGTCGAATTTGCCGCGTTCGGCGATGCGGGCGATCTCCTGCATCACCGGCAGTTCCATGTGGGTGGTGAACGCGCCGTCGGAGCGCCAGCCGGCCATGTGGTTGCCGGTGCCGAGGACGAAGACGCCGAGATGCATCTGACGGTCGGCGGAGGGCATGATGCGCGGGCCTCCTGGTGGTGGGGACGCGGTGTGGCGGATGGTGCGGCGATAAGGCGCGCGGGGAAAGGGGCGGTGGGTGCGTGTTCTGCGCGGGGTTTGCAAGCTTGGATGCGCAACATGGTCGGCTATGGGTG
>Ga0210402_10001055_pt1 | contig 29177 bp, 28 predicted proteins | sample IncBWC7MmetaG_FD_161055 | JGI IMG/M metagenome (GOLD analysis project Ga0210402, IMG submission 161055) | Forest soil microbial communities from Barre Woods Harvard Forest LTER site, Petersham, Massachusetts, United States - Inc-BW-C-7-M | ecosystem: Environmental > Terrestrial > Soil >...
GTCGTCTCCGGTACCCGCGTCATGGTGAAGAAGATTCCTCCCAGGCAGATGACGGCGAAGATCGTGAAGGTGAAGGCGAGACCCGGCCCGGCGAGCATCAACGGGAAGGAGAAGACGACGATGAAGTTGAAGCCCCAGTTGCTGATCGAGGCCATGCTCATGCCAAGCCCACGCACCCGCAGCGGAAAGATCTCCGACATCATGACATGCGGAAGCGGCCCCAGGCTGATGGCGAAAGAGGCGATGTAGAGCAACAACACCACGATGATGACCCATGACGGCACCAGCGTGGGCTCGATGACGGCGAGCACGATGACGAGCATCGCAGCCGACGCGCCGGCAAACCCCAGGATCAGCAAGGGGCGTCGCCCGATCCTATCGATCAGGAACATCGCCAGCACCGTGGTCAGCAGATTGACCGTTCCGACACCGACCGTCGCCAGCATCTGCGTGCTGGCGCTGTCGAAACCGGCGTGGCTGAAGATTTGCGGCGCATAGTAGATCACGGCATTGATGCCGCTGAGCTGCTGCAGGAAGAAAAGGCCTACGGCGACGATCAGCGCCGGTCGTATGGCCGGCTCCAGCAAGGCCCGGTAACCGGTTTTCCGGCCGGCCTGGGCTTGCGCGCTGCGGACCATCTCGTCGAGCTCCCCGTCGACGGGCCAGCCTGCGGCGCGCAGGCGCCGCAGGCTGGCCCGTGCGTCGTCGGGGAAGCCCTTGAGCACCAGCCAGCGCGGCGATTCGGGAAGGAAGGCAAGGCCTGCGAGGAACAGAAGTCCCGGCACGGCGCCGAGGCCGAACATCGTCCGCCACGTGCCGTCGCCGGAGATGAACAGGCCGGTCAGGTAGGACACGAGGATGCCGATGGTGATCGCCAGCTGATAGGTCGAAACCAGCGCGCCGCGGATCCGATGCGGCGCGGTTTCGGCGATGTAGAGCGGAGCGCCGACCGCCGCGACCCCGATCGCCAATCCCAGGATGAGACGGGCCAACACCAGCATCCAGACCGCGGTGATCGCGGCGGCGATCAGCGCGCCGAGCGCGAACAGGGCCGCCGCCGCCATCAGCACCCGGCGGCGGCCGAACCGATCGATGATCCGACCGGCGAGGCCTGCAGCAGCCAACGCGCCGAGCGGCACCGCCGCGGTCATGAAGCCGGCGACCAGCGGCCCCATCGGGAAGTCCTTGTCGAGCGAGGGCCGGACGACGGCGATCACGCCCTCGTCATAACCGAACAGGAACCCCGCAATCGCTGCAACGGTCGCCAGGAAATAGATCATCGCGGTCTCACGCGCCGCCGATGACGATGACTCCCTCGCCGCCGGCGTAAAGCTTGTCGACCAGCGCTTTGCGCCGCTCGAGCGTGGCGCGCTGGTTGATGTAGCCCTTGTCGGTGATTTCGTGGCCGTCGACCGAAGGCGGTTCGACCATCAGCAGCGCGCGCCTGACCTGCATCGACGAGCCCTTGCCCTCGGCGTTCATCCGGGCGAGGCCATCGCGCAGCGCGCCGACCACGGCGGGATGGGCCAGCAGCTCGGCCGTCGTCATCTTGGCGCCGCGGTCGTCCACGAGCTCGCGGCAGGCGGCGATGTTGGGGAAGCCCAGCAGGCCGACATGGTCGCGGTCCTGGCCGCAGATCACGGCATCCTGCAGCACCGGCGTCGCCGCCGCGATCGCCGTCGTCCGCAAGGTGCCGACCAGCACGAAGGTGCCGCTCAGGAGCTTGAAATCCTCGACCACCCGGCCGTCGAAGATCAGGCCCCAGCTCGGATCCTCGGGATCGACGAAGCGGCCGGCGTCGCCGATCTTGTAAAAGCCCTCCTCGTCGAACATCTCGGCCGTGAGATCGGGCCGACGGTGATAACCCGGCGTCACGATCACGCTCTTCAGGCGAAGCTCGTAGCGTCCCGTCTCGCCGGTCGGCACGAGCTTGAGCTGCACGCCGGGAAACGGCAGGCCGATCAGGCCGACCCGCTCCGACGCCCAATGCACGGTGGTCGCAGTCGGCGCCGTCTCGGTCGAACCCCAGCCGGTGACGAAGGGCAGCCGGTAGCCGGTATGCCTCACCGCCAGCGCTTCCATGCGCTCATAGAGGTCGGACGGCAGGGTGGCGCCGCCATAGGCGAGCGAGTTCAGGTTCTTGAAGAAGCGCCTGGCCAGCGCCTCGTCCTTCTCGAGGGCCGTCGCCAGCATGGCGTAGCCCGCCGGCACGTTGGCGAAATAGGTGGGCGAGACCTCGCGCAGATTGCGCAAGGTCTCCTCGAACAGGCCGGGCAGCGGCTTGCCGTCGTCGATATAGGTCGTGCCGCCCTCGGCGAGGTTGCCCTGGAAGGTGGCATTGCCGCCCATCGTGTGGTTCCACGGCAGCCAGTCGAGCTGGACGGACACGGGATCGCCGGGCTGGCGCGTGCGCGCCATCTGGCCCATCGCCAGGTTGGCGCACATCATCTCGTGGGTGTTGATCACCGCCTTGGGCATGCCGGTGCTGCCCGAGGTCAACAGGAACTTGCCCACGGTCTTGGGCTCGATCTGCTCGATCGACTTCGCTACCGCGTCCGTCGCCCGGGTGGCCAGAAGCTCGCTCCAGGGCAGCGACTGCATCCGGGGCGGCGCCTTGTCGACATGCACCAGCAGCACGCCCTCAAGCTCGAGGGCGGCCAGCGCGCGGGCATAGATCTCGCCGCTCTGCACGAACACCAGGCCGGGCTTGATCAGGTCGAAGACGTAGCGGAGCTTGGCGTGGTCCTGGCTCATCACCGAGTAGGCCGGCGAGACCGGCGCCAGCGGGGCGCGCGCCTGCATCGCCGCCATGCCGAGCAGCGCGAATTCGATCGAGTTCGACGACAGGATCATGACCGGCTTGTCGGGGCCAAAACCGCGGTCGAGCAGAGCCTGGGTCACGGCATCGACCTGCCGCTTGGCCTCGGCGTAGGTCACTTTCAGCCAGTCGCGATCCGGCCCGCGACGCTGCGCCAGCCACACCCGCTCGGGCGCCGCGGCCGCCCACTTGGCGAGGAAAGCCGGCACGTGCCGTTCGTAGGGCTTCAGGGCGTGGTTGGACTGCAGCAGGATGGTGCCGTCATGGCGCTTCTCGATCCTGACGTCGCGGCTCAGGAACTCGATCGGCTTGAAAGGCGTTTGCATCACGCTGTCCAACGGCATTTCTCCCGGTGCTCTGTCTTGCCCGATTTAGGGACGGCACCCGGCGACGGGCAAGGGAGCGTTTCAGGCCATGCCGCCCAGCAGTTTCTCGGCGCCTGCCCGCCGGCATTGACGGCAAGCCGAGCCCGATCGCGCAGCCCGGCCACTCCAACGCACGGTGGGCTGGGAATTACAGCACAACTGTGGCAAAAGGAGAGGAAGAAACAACCGTCCTAATGGGCGAGCAAGCTGGGAGCGAAACGATGACGTCGTACCAAACTGCGGCCGCGCGGCCGCCGTCCGGCCGCTGGCTGCAGCTGCTGATCGGCATCGTCTGCATGGTGATGATCGCCAACCTCCAGTACGGCTGGACGCTGTTCGTCGGGCCGATCGGGCAGAAGCACGGCTGGGACCGTGCGTCCATCCAGGTCGCCTTCACCATCTTCGTGCTCACCGAGACATGGCTGGTGCCGATCGAAGGCTGGTTCGTCGATCGCTACGGCCCCAAGATCGTCGTGGTGATCGGCGGCGTGCTGGTCGGCATCTCGTGGATGCTGAACGCCTATGTCGGTTCGCTGGCCATGCTCTACGTCTCCGCCGCGATCGGCGGCATCGGCGCCGGCGCCGTCTACGGCACCTGCGTCGGCAATGCGCTGAAATGGTTTCCCGACAGGCGTGGCCTGGCCGCCGGCCTAACCGCGGCGGGCTTCGGTGCCGGCTCGGCGCTCACCATCATCCCGATCCAGGCCATGATCCGCAGCTCCGGCTACGAGGCGACCTTCTTCTGGTTCGGACTCGGCCAGGGCCTCGTGGTCTTCGTCCTCGGCTGGCTGCTGCGCGCCCCGCTGACGGGCGAGGTGCCGGCCTCGACGCATGTGCAGCAGTCGGCGCGCAGCTACACGCCCGTCGAGATGCTGCGCACGCCGATCTTCTGGGTGATGTACCTGATGTTCGTGCTGGTCGGCGCCGGCGGCCTGATGGCCACGGCGCAGCTCGCCCCGATCGCCAACGACTTCAAGGTCGCCGGCGTGCCGGTGACGCTGATCGGCATCACCCTGCCCGCGCTCACCTTCGCGCTGTCGATCGATCGCGTGCTGAACGGCATCACGCGGCCGTTCTTCGGCTGGGTGTCGGACCATATCGGGCGCGAGAACACCATGTTCATCGCCTTCTCCCTGGAGGCGGTCGGCATCTGGGCCTTGAGCACGATGGGCCATGACCCGGTGATGTTCGTGCTGCTGAGCGGGCTGGTGTTCTTCGCCTGGGGCGAGATCTACAGCCTGTTCCCCTCGACCTGCACCGACGTGTACGGGACCAAGTACGCCACGACCAACGCCGGCCTGCTCTATACGGCCAAGGGCACGGCGTCGCTGCTGGTGCCGCTGGGCAACGTGCTGATGGCGGCGACCGGCGGCTGGCATGCCGTGTTCGTTATCGCCGCCATCATGAACGCCGTCGCGGCAGTCATGGCGCTGGCCGTGCTGCGGCCGCTGCGCGCCGCGGAGCGGCGGACCAGGGCGGCACTCGCGGCCGAATAGTCCCGCATTCGACCTGTCCCGCACGCCGGAACGCGACTGCGGCGTCGCGGGAAGCCCGATCGGCTGAATGGCCGTTCACATCGCCTTCGTTTTCGGCCAGAGTCCGCCGCAGCACCGAAGGGAGAGACCGTATGGATTTCGAATACTCCGACCGCAGCAAGGCGCTGGTCGAGAAGCTCACCAAGTACATGGACGAGGTCATCTATCCGGCCGAGCCCGTCTACGAAGAGCAGATGGAGAAGGCCAAGGACCGCTGGCAGCTCCCGCCCGTCCTCGAAGAGTGCAAGGCCGAGGCCAAGAAGCGCGGCCTGTGGAACATGTTCCTGCCCGCCGACCGCGAGACCGGCGACACGCACGGCACGATGGGCCTCTCCAACCTCGAATACGCGCCGATCTGCGAAGTGCTGGGCCGCTCGTCGATCGCTTCTGAATCGGTGAATTGCTCGGCGCCCGACACCGGCAACATGGAGGTGTTCGCCCGCTACGGCTCCAAGGAGCACAAGGAGAAGTGGCTGAAGCCGCTGCTCAACGGCGAGATCCGCTCGTGCTTCGCCATGACCGAGCCGGCGGTGGCCTCGTCCGACGCGCGCAACGTCGAGTGCCGCATCGAGAGCGATGGCGACAATTACGTCATCAACGGCCGCAAATGGTGGTCGTCGGGCATGGGCGATCCGCGCTGCAAGGTCATCATCCTGATGGGCAAGAGCGATCCCAACGCGCCGGCCTACCGCCAGCAGTCGATGATCGTGGTGCCGCGCGACGCCAAGGGCATCAAGATCGTCAAGATGCTGCACGTGTTCGGCTATGACGACGCGCCGCACGGCCATGCCGAGGTCGTCTACGACAATGTCCGGGTGCCCAAGTCCAACATCCTGCTGGGCGAGGGCCGCGGCTTCGAGATCGCCCAGGGCCGCCTCGGCCCGGGCCGCATCCATCACTGCATGCGCGCCATCGGCGTCGCCGAGCGGGCGCTCGAGATGGCGATCAAGCGCGCCAAGAGCCGCGTCGCCTTCGGCCAGCGCATCTCCGAGATGGGCGTCACCAAGGCCCATGTCGCCGACATGCGCATGGAGATCGACATGGCCCGCCTGCTGGTGCTGAAGGCGGCCTGGGCGATGGACAAGTTCGGCAACAAGGAAGCCCGCCAGCAGATCGCCATGATCAAGGTGGCGGTGCCCAACATCACCTCCAAGGTGGTCGACCGCTGCCTGCAGCTGCACGGCGCGGGCGGCGTCAGCCAGGTCTTCAAGCTGGCCAGCATGTACGCCCATCAGCGCACGCTGCGGCTGGCCGATGGCCCCGACGAGGTCCATCGCGACCAGGTCGGCCGGCTGGAGATCGCCAAGTACAACTAGGCAAGTACAACTGAGCCCGGGGAAAGGGTCGACCGCGAAGGCCGCCGAAAGGCGGCCTTCGTCGTTTGCGTTCGGTTGAGGGCGGCGCGATCCTTCGAGGACGGAGGGTCCAATGGAAAGTCCGCAAGCCAAGCCACAGCACATCAGCGATCATCTCGCCAACGAGCGAACCATCCTCGCCTGGATCCGGACGTCGATCTCGGTGATCGCGCTCGGTGTCGCCATCAACCGCTTCAGCCTGTTCCTCATGGAGTTCTACCGGATCGAACCGCAGGCGCGCGCAGCGAACCGCCACGCCGAGGCGGTCGGTATCGGCCTGGTCGTCCTGGGACTGCTGATCATGTGCGGCGCCATCTGGCATTACCTGCATGTGGCCAACAGCATCGACAGCCAGACCTACCGCGCGCCGCGCCTGGTCATGGCACTGACCTCGCTCGCCGTCGTGGCGGTGGGCGGCGCGATCCTGATCTGGCTGTTCTAGCTAGGCCAGCCCCTGCGGCGACGCTGCGGGGCCGGCGGGCTGGCGCAGCAGCTCGGCCTCGGACGCGCCCGCTTCGTAGGCGGCGATCAGGGTCTCGGGATCGAAATTGACGCCGATCGGGTTCTTCGTGAAGGACTCGGTCTGGAAGTAGGCCGCGGTCTCTTCCTTGGTCTTGAAGCAATCGACCTGCAGCTCGACCGAGTTGCCGTCGGGATCGTGGTAATACATCGACAGCGTCGGCCCGTGATGGATCGGGCGATAGGGCTCGATGCCGGCTTTCTTCAGGCGGCGATAGGTCGACAGCAGCTCGCCGACATCGCGGAAGGTATAGGCGACGTGCGCCAGGCCCCAGCTCTTGGGGTCGGGCGCCTGCAGGCCCGCGATATTCACGATCGCCAGCCGGTGATGCTCCTCGTCGTAGGTCAGGAAGCAGATGAAGTCGTTGCGCTTCACGACGCGCATGTTGAGCACCGTCGAGTACCAGTCGACCATCGGCTGCATGTTGGCCGAGCGCAGCACGAAATGGGCGAACAGCGCAGGCGCGATGGGCTTCTGGTCGAGAGTGCGGGACGCAAGCACGTTGTCCATGGGCGACCTCCTGGAATGCCCCCAGTCTACGCCGCCCGGTGCTGGCGCAACAGCCCATCCAGGCCCAGATGCACCGTTCGGTCGACCCTACCGGAAGAAACAATGAAAACAAACGAGCAGGAAATGCCGCTATCTATGGGGGTCCCGCAGCGGTAGGCTGCGTAACAATAATTTCAGCTGGGCCGTGCGCTCGCAGACGTTGCGGCCAAAACCCGAATTCCCGGAGCTGCAACCATGAAGCTCGCACTCCTGATCGCTGTCGTCGCCGTCGCCGGTACGGTGCTCGCAACCAACAACAACGTCGGCGGGCAACTCCTGGCGGCGTTCCACCACGGTTCGACCGCGCCACATTATCTCGGCTATGTCGAAGGCGAGACGACCCTTGTGGCACCGCCGATTGCCGGCCGACTCGTTTCGCGCCCCGTCGAACGCGGCGGCAGGGTCAAGAAGGGCGATCGGCTCTACGTCATCGATACCTCGCAAGCCGAAGCCGAGGTAGCGCGCGCCGCGGCGACGTTGACGGAATTCCAGGCACGCCACGACAACCTGTTGACTGGCAAGCGATCGGAAGAACAGGACGTGGTACGCGCCCAGCGCCGCGAGCTCGAGGCGGGCCTCACGCTGGCCGAGCAGGAGCTCAAGCGCCAGACCGACCTGACGGCCAAGAACTACAGCACCCGCCAGAGCTACGACCAGGCAGTGGAGAAGGTGGCCGAGCTGCGCGCCCGCGCCGCCGCACTTGCCGCCAAGGAACGCGCCGGTGATCTCGCCGCCCGCGAGTCCGAGATCGCCGCCGCCGCGGCGCTGATCGAACAGAACCAGGCCATGCTCGCGCGCGCCAAGACCCGGCTCGCCGACCTGATGCCGGTCGCGCCCGAGGATGCGCTGGTCGAGAACACTTTTTTCAATGTCGGCGAATGGGTGCCGGCAGGCTCGGCCGTGGTGTCCCTGCTGCCCGACTTCCGCGTCAAGCTGCGCTTCTTCCTGCCCGAAACGGACGTGGCGAAAGCGCGGGCGGGCGGGCGGGTGCGCTTCACCTGCGACGGCTGCCCGCCGGATCTCGTCGCCACGATCAGCTTTGTCTCGCCGCGGGCGGAATACACCCCGCCGGTCATCTATTCGCAAAGCGCGCGCGCCAAGCTCGTCTTCATGATCGAGGCGCGGCCCGAGCCGACACAGCTGCTGCTGCAGCCCGGTCTGCCCATCGCCGTCGAGGAGTTCATGGCGGACGGCAAGTCATGAGCCTGGCGATCGACGTCCACGACCTGGTCAAGCGCTACGGCCGGCGCACCGTGGTCGACCGGCTGAGCCTGTCGCTCGAGCAGGGTCGGGTCTGCGGCTTCCTCGGTCCGAACGGCTCGGGCAAGACGACCACACTGCGCATGATTTGCGGCCTGCTGACGCCAGACGGCGGCGGCGGCCGCTGCCTCGGCCACGACCTGGTGCGCGAGCGCGAGGCGATCAAGCGCCAGACCGGCTACATGACGCAGCATTTCGGGCTCTACGGAGACCTCACCATCCGCGAAAACCTCGAATTCGTGGCCCGAGTCCATGGGCTCGACCGACGCCGCGAACGGGTCGACCGCGCGCTCGAGCAGCTCGGCCTCGCGTCGCGGCAGCGGCAACTCACCAGCGCCCTGTCGGGCGGCTGGAAGCAGCAGCTCTCGTTGGCCGCCGCTGTGCTGCATGAGCCCAAGCTCCTGCTGCTCGACGAGCCCACCGCCGGGGTCGATCCCAAGGCACGCCGCGCCTTTTGGGACGCGATCCACGGCTATGCCGCCAGCGGCATCACCGTGCTGGTCTCGACCCACTACATGGACGAGGCGGAGCGCTGTCACGAGATCGCCTATATCGCCTACGGCGAGCTGATGGCGCGCGGCACCGTCTTCGACATCGTGAAGGACTGCGGCCTTCATGCCTTCGTTGCCTCGGGTGCCGGCGCCGATCGGCTTGCCGGCTCGCTCCGCGACGTGCCGGGGGTGAGCGCCGCGGCTTTCGGCGCGACCCTGCATGTCTGCGGCGCCGAGCACGGCGCCCTGGTGACGGCGATCGCGCCGTTTCGAACCGACCCCGCCCTGCGGTGGCAGGAGGCGGAGCCGACGCTCGAGGACATTTTCATCCACCTGATGGGGATGGCACAGGACAATATGGCGGAGGTCTGATCGTGGGCTACTGGGTAGCCGTGCGCGGCTTTTGGGTGCGGCTTGGCGCCATTGTCATCAAGGAAGTGAAGCCGCTCAGCCGGGACCGGCTGAGTTTCGCCATGATGTTCGGCATGCCGATCATGCAGCTCCTGCTGTTCGGCTACGCCATCGATACCGATCCGCATCACCTGCCGACCGCCGTGGTCGTCGCCGACCAGAGCCGTCTCACCCGCACCGTCTTGTCGGCACTCGCCAACACCGCCTACATGGACTTCACCCACCGACCGCTCAGCGAGAGTGAAGCCAACGCTCTGCTGCAAAGAGGCGAGGTGCAGTTCGTCGTCCGGATACCCTCCGACTTCACGCGCCGCCTGATCCGCGGCGAGCGCACGCAGGTGCTGATCGACGCCGACGCCACCGATCCCATGTCGGCGTCCAACTCGCTGGCCGCCGCAAGCCCCGCGATCGAACAGGCGCTGACGCGCGACCTGGTGGGTCCGCTGGAATCGCTGGGCGGCCGCGCCGAAGCCGTCGAGCTCGTCCTGCATCGCCGCTACAATCCCGAGGGCAAGGCGCGGCTCAACATCGTGCCCGGCCTGCTCGCCGTGATACTTTCGGTGACCCTGGTACTGATGACGGCGCTCGCCGTCACCCGCGAGCGTGAGCTCGGCACCATGGAGAACCTGCTGGCCACGCCGGCGCGGCCGCTCGAGGTCATGATCGGCAAGATCGTGCCCTATTTCGTCATCGGCCTGATCCAGACAGGCGTCATCCTGGTGCTCTCCCGGCTGCTGTTCGACATCGCCGTCGAGGGCAGCCTGACGCTGCTGCTGCTGGGTACGGCACTGTTCATCGTCGTCAATCTTGCCATCGGCTTCACCCTCTCGACCCTGGCCGAGCATCAACTCCAGGCGATGCAGTCCGCCTTCTTCCTCCTGCTGCCCTCGATCCTGCTGTCGGGCTTCATGTTCCCGTTCCGCGGCATGCCGCTATGGGCGCAGTGGCTGGGCGAGATGCTGCCGACCACTCATTTCATCCGCATCGCCCGTGGCGTGATGTTGAAGGGTGCGACCTTCGACGACATCGCCGGCGAACTGGCGGCGCTGGGCCTCATCCTCATCGTCGTGTCGGTCCTGGCGATCAGCCGCTACCGCATCACCCTGGACGGCGCGGCGAAACCGGCGGCTTGACCGCGGGCGATTGGGCAATTCTTCATCACGTGGGCCCGCGATCGCCCGACATTTCCGCCCTGCAACCCTTCCCCCTCCCCGGCATCGTAGGGGTCGCCTTGATAGACATCACTGTCTGGGGCAAGACCTCCGAGAAGCAAAATCGGAAGGCACAGCGGAAATGACGGATCGTCTGGCCGGCAAGGTGGCCCTGATCACCGGCGGCGCCTCGGGCCTCGGCGCCAACGCCGCGGCGTTGATGGCGCAGGAGGGCGCCAGAGTCGTGGTGGCCGACATCGCCGCCGACCGCGGCAAGGCAGTGGCCGACAAGCTGGGCTCGGCCGGCCACTTCGTGAAGCTCGACGTCACGTCGGAGGATAACTGGCAGGCCGTCATCGCCGAGACCGTCGACAAATACGGTGCGTTGCATGTGCTGCTGAACTCCGCCGGCATCGGGCTCAGCAAGACGGTCGAGGACATCACGCTCGAGGAATGGCGCCGGGTGCACGCGATCGATCTCGACGGCGTCTTCCTCGGCTGCAAGCACGGCGTCGCCGAGATCAAGAAGCACACCCGGAAGCTCGGCGGCTCGGTGATCAACATCTCGTCGATCTCCGGCATCATCGCCGGCGCCAACATGGCGGCGTACAATTCCGCCAAGGCCGGCGTTCGGCTCTTGAGCAAGTCGGTGGCGCTGCATTGCGCCAAGTCGGGCTACAATATCCGTTGCAATTCGGTGCATCCCACCTTCATCGACACGCCGATCCTCGACAAGTACCGCGACCGCTTCGGCAACGACGTCATGCAGCAGAAGCTCGGCCGCCAGGTGCCGATTGGGCGCTTGGGCCGGCCGGAGGAAGTGGGCTGGGCGCTGGTGTTCCTGGCGTCCGACGAATCGAGTTTCATGACCGGCTCGGAAGTCGTCATCGACGGCGGTATCTCGGCTATGTGAGTTTAATTGGAGAAAACCATGCTGCTCTCTCTCGACAACCGCAAAATCTACTTCGACCTCGCCGGCCCGCAGGGCGCGCCGACGGTGTGCTTCACCCACTCGCTCAACTCCGACGGCGGCATGTGGGTCGAGCAGCTCGTGCCGCTGCTGGCCGCGGGGTATCGCGTGCTGCGGCTCGACATGCGCGGTCATGGCGGCAGCGCAGCCGTGGACGGCGACTACACGATGGACGCGCTGGCGGCCGACGTGAAAGGCGCGCTCGACGTGCTGGACATCAAGAAGGTGCATTACATCGGCCTGTCGATCGGCGGCATGATCGGCCAGGGCTTTGCGCTTGCCTGTCCTGACCGCCTGCTGTCGCTGACGCTCTGCGACACCCAACCGTCGACGCCGCCCGGCTCGGCTGCCTCGTGGGACGAGCGCAAGGATGTCGTGCGCAAATCGGGAGGTCTGAAAGCGCTGGCCGACAGCACCATGGAGCGCTGGTTCACCGACGAGTTCAAAAAAGTGAATCCCGTGCGCTGGCGCGAGATCCGCGACACGATCAGCGGCACCACGCCGGCGGGCTTCCTGGGCTGCGCCTCGGCGATCCAGAACTTCGACTACGAGAACAGGCTGCCCACCATCAAGGCGCCGACCCTGGTGATCTGCGGCGACGAGGATCCCGGCACGCCGCCCGACCGCAACCAGCTGATCGCCTCGAAGGTTCCTGGCGGCCACTACGAAGGAATCGCCAAGGCGCGCCATCTGCCCAATGTCGAGCGGCCGGACCAGTTCAATCGCGTCATGATGTCGTGGCTGGCGGCCAACCGGTAGGATACTCCCATGGATTTCGCCTTCACCGAGGACCAGCTCGCCATCAAGGAGAGCGTGGCCAAGCTCTGTGCCCAGTTCGACGGCAAGTATTGGCTGAAGAAGGACAAGGAAGGCGGCTTTCCCGAGGATTTCTACAAGGCCATGGCCGATGCCGGCTGGCTGGGCATCGCCATGCCCGAGCAATATGGCGGCGCGGGCCTCGGCATCACCGAGGCGGCAATCCTGATGCAGGCCGTGGCCGAATCGGGCGCGGCGCTGCAGGGCGCGTCGGCGGTTCATCTCAACATCTTCGGGCCCAACCCCATCGTCGTGTTCGGCACAGAGGAGCAGAAGAAGCGCATCCTGCCTGACATCATCAAGGGCAAGGTCAAGGGCTGCTTCGCCGTCACCGAGCCCGATGCCGGGCTCAACACCACCGCGCTGGAAACCAAGGCCGAGCGCGACGGCAATGGCTACGTGGTGCATGGCAAGAAGACCTGGACCACGACGGCGCAGGTCGCCGACAAGATGTTGCTGATCGCCCGCACCACGCCCAAGGACAAGTGCAAGCGCTCGACCGACGGTCTGTCGCTTTTCTACACCGACTTCGACCGTTCCAAGATCGAGGTCCGCGAGATCGAGAAGATGGGCCGCAAGGCGATCGACACCAACCAGGTGTTCATCGACGGGCTGAAGGTGCCGCTCGAGGACAGGATCGGCGAGGAAGGCAAGGGCTTCCACTATCTGCTGCACGGGCTCAACCCCGAGCGCGTGTTGATCGCGGCCGAGGCGATCGGCATCGGCAAGGCCGCCCTCGCCCGCGCCACGCAATATGCCAAGGAGCGCATCGTCTTCGGCCGGCCGATCGGCAAGAACCAGGCGATCCAGCATCCGCTGGCCGAGAGCTGGATGCAGCTCGAGGCCGCCAATCTCCTGACCTTCAAGGCGGCTTGGCTCTACGACAATGGCAAGGAATGCGGCGCCGAGGCCAACTCGGCCAAGTATCTCGGCGCGCGCGTAGCCTACGAGGCGTGCGAGCGCGCCATCCTGACCCACGGCGGCTACGGCTACGCCAAGGAATTCCATGTCGAGCGCTTCCTGCGCGAGGTCCTGATCGCCCGCATCGCGCCGGTCAGCGAGCAGCTCATTCTCTGCTACGTGGCCGAGCGTGTCCTGGGCCTGCCCAAGAGCTACTAGGCCTGGGGGACGCGCGACCAACCGAGGCCAATTGAGGCAGGAAAGAGGCGGTCGACAACGGCAACCAGAATCCGCATGCAGGCGTTTTATCGCCACAAGTTCATCCAAATCACTGACGGAGGGGCTCGTGACCAGAAGCCAGTTGCATGCCGGGATGGCGATCGGTGCCACGGTCCTCATCGGCGCGGCCATCGCCTTCCTGCCGCCTGTGCCGCCCGCTTCGGCGCAAAGCCAGGCACAGCGCATTTGCCGCGAGGAGGGCGTGAAACCGGTGACAGAAACCTACGAGTACTGTCTCTCCCAGGCGACGCGCTCCCTGGAATGGGGTGAGCCCGCGTTGGCGCGCGGTTTTGCCCGGGTCGCCGTAGAGTCGCGTGACGCCTGCCTGGGCTATGGCCTAAAGCCACAAACCGACGGGTTCAAGGCCTGCCTTGACAAGGAGACGACGGCGCGCGGCCTGCTGGTCCTGGCCGACGAGCAGCCGAACTACGGACCGCAGATCGCGGATCATCCGTAGATCCGCGCTCTATCGCTCGCTCAGAGCGGACGCGGTCGCACAGTCGCCTCAACTCACCCGGCAACGCTGTCGCACGAAGCGGCGTTTTTCTGAACAACGGGGATCTCTCGGAAAGGAGGAAAGCCATGACCCTGCTCCGCCAGAAAACGTTGGTCGTCGCAACCGCTGGCCTGCTGGGCGGTCTGGCATTCGCCACCGCGACCCCCCATAAACCGGCCAACGCCCAGTCCGGCCAGTCGCTGGTCTTCGCCGAGCAGGCCTGCCTCGACTACGGTGTCACGCCGCACACCACAGCCTTCGAGAGTTGCGTGAGCCGCGCGGCGAATGCCTTCGATCGCGGCCAGCCGGATGTCGCCTACATGCAGGCGCGCTTGACGCGCGACGCCCGGGACGCCTGCCTGTCTTATGGGTTGTCGGCTGAGACGCTGGGTTATCGCCAATGCGTGGCCACGCAAATCGACCAGCGCACGCACCAGCCGACGCTGATCCGCTACGTGCCTGCCAAATAAGCGGGTGGCGAAGCGGTGAGAACCGGCCGGGCGCCCACGCGTCCGGCCGGTTCAATATTCCGGTCTCATAGCCCGAACGTCACCCGGCCGTCCGGCGCGATCGGCCAAGCCGGGTTGTAGGCGATTTCCCAGGCGTGGTCGTCGGGATCGGCGACGTAGCCGCGGAAGCCGCCATGCGGCGGTGCATCGGCCGAGCGCAGAAGCCGACCGCCATGCGCCGCCAGCCGATCGAGCAGCGGCTGAACCTCGTGCTGCGCCAGAACATTGTGGGCGAGCGAGAATGCGCCGGGCCGCGCCAGGCCCGGTCGCTGCATATCGGCCTCGAGCGCCGCGCCCAGCCAGGTGCCGAGCATCAAACCGTTCATCTGGTAGAACACGATGTTCGGCGTCTCGAACACCGGCTTCCAGCCGAAGCCGTCGCCATAGAAGCGTTTCGAGCGCGCGATATCGGCGATGCCAAGCGTGATGACAGAAATCTGCTGCTGCATGATCCACGTCCCTTCGTATCGCCGGCGCGGACGTGCGCAGGCGCGAAGTCGTGGGGCAAGGGCGCTCGCGCGCCCGTCAGGGCTGCCGCAGGCCGAAACCGCGGAAGCGCCGGGCTAAACCACACCGGCCTGCCTTTTTCGACCGCCGCAGCGTAGGCTCTAGGTCCCGGACGATCAAGCAACGGACCCGCCGCAATGGAAGCACTGGATCCCTCCGTCCTGCCCGTCGGCGTTCGCTCGCGCATCCTGGCGGGCATCAACGGCCTCGACGTCCATGTGCTCGAGGCGGGCCACGAGGGAAAAGGCCGACCGGCCATCCTGCTGCTGCACGGCTTCCCCGAGCTCGCCTATAGTTGGCGCAAGGTCCTGCCGACGCTCGCCGCCGCGGGCTACCACGCGATCGCGCCCGATCATCGCGGCTACGGCCGCACCACCGGCTGGGACTCCGACTATGACGGCGACCTCGCAGGCTTTCGCTTCATGAACCTGCTGCGCGATTCGATCGGCGTGCTGTTCGCGCTCGGTCATCGCACGGCGGAGGCGGTCGTCGGTCACGATTTCGGTGCTTCGGTCGCGGCCTATGCCGCGTTGGTGCGACCCGACATCTTCAAGCGCATGGTGCTGATGAGCGCGCCGTTCGGCGGCTTGCCCGCGGTGCCGTTCGACACGGCGGGCAAGCCACCGGCCGCCAAGGCGCCGGACATCCATGCCGCGCTCGCGACCCTTCCCCGGCCACGCAAGCATTACCAATGGTACTACTCGACGCGGCCGGCCAACGAGAACATGTGGAAGGCGCGGCAGGGCGTGCATGACTTCCTGCGCGCCTACTACCACCACAAGAGCGCTGACTGGAAGGCCAACAAGCCGTTCGAGCTGAAAGGCTGGATCGCCGAAGAACTCGCCAAGATGCCGACCTATTACATCATGGACCAGGCCGACGGCATGGCCGAGACGGTAGCCAAGGAGATGCCCGGAGCGGCGGAGATCGCGGCCAACACGTGGCTGCCCGACCGCGAGCTGAAAGTGTACAGCGACGAATACCGGCGCACCGGCTTCCAGGGCGGGCTCAACTGGTATCGCGTGCGCACCGGCGGCAAGGTGACCGCAGAGCTGGAAGTCTTCACCGGCCGCACCATCGACGTGCCCTCGACCTTCATCTCGGGCAGGAGCGACTGGGGCATCTACCAGACTCCGGGTGCCATCGAGAGGATGCAGAAGACCGCCTGCACGAACATGAAGGAGATCCACCTGATCGAGGGTGCCGGCCACTGGGTGCAGCAGGAGAAAGCCGATGAGGTCAACAGGTTGTTGGTACGGTTTCTGAAGTCGACATAGCCATGAACGAACATGCCTCCCTGGCCGTTCTCGACTCGCTTGCGGTCGAGGTCATAACCGACAATGTCAGCGACACCTATGTCAGCAAGACATCGTTCGCCGTGTCGGAGTTCGCCAACGTAGTGCTGGCGGGCGCCCAGGAAATCTCGGGCGAGACGCTGCTGGCGGCCAACCTCGGCTACGGGCTGCGCCTGCGCTCGCGCCTCGGCGGCCGCGAACATGTCGCGCTGTTCGACACCGGCACCGAAGGCGCCATCTTCATCCGCAACTGCCGCAACCTGGGCCTCGATCTCGGCGAGGTCGAGGAGATCGCCATCACGCACGGACATTGGGACCATATGGGCGCGCTGCCGGCGGCGATCGACGCCATCGTCGGCCGGCGCGGTCGCGGCTCCGTCACGGTGCACGTCAATCCCGACATGTTCAATGAGCGCGGCGTGCTGTTGAAGAGCGGCGTCGTCTTTCCGGCCGCCAAGGTGCCGACGCCGGCGCAAATGGAGGCGCGCGGCGCCAGGGTGGTCAACGACGGCAACGCGAGGCTGCTGCTGGACGGGCACTTCTATTACAGCGGCGAGATCCCGCGCGTGAGCGCGTTCGAGACCGGCCGGCAGGACCATCTTTGCCGGCGCGACAACTCCGAGGAGTGGCGGCCCGATCCCTACCTGATGGACGAACGCATGCTGATGGCCAACGTGCGCGATCTTGGCCTCGTCGTGTTCAGCGCCTGCAGCCACGCCGGCATCGTCAATGTCTGCACCGAGGTCCGACGCCTGTTTCCCGACACGCCGATCCACGCAGTGATGGGCGGCCTGCATCTGGGCGGCGTCATGGAGCATCTCATCCCGCAGACGGTCGAAGCGCTTGGGCCTTTCGACATCCAGAACATCATCACCGGCCACTGCACCGGTTGGCGGGCTTTGCACGCCCTCGCCGCCGCCTATGGCGAAAGGGTCAGCCAGTCCGCGGTCGGCACCAGCTACCTGTTCGACAGCAGCGCGCCGCCTCCCGCCTCATGACGTCAGCGCCCGCCACCTTCGAGGCGCCGCCTCGCCCGGCGGCCGGCCGGCTTCCGGTGACGCTCGTCACCGGCTTCCTGGGCAGCGGCAAGACCACGCTGGTCAACCACATCCTGTCGAACCGCGAGGGCGCGCGGGCGGCCGTGCTGGTGAACGAGTTGGGCGATATCGGCATCGACAACGACCTGATCGTTGCGGTCGAAGACGGCATGATCGAGCTCAACAACGGCTGCATCTGCTGCTCAACCAACAACGACCTCATTGACAGCATCGTGCGTGTGCTGAGAAGGCCCGAGCCCGTCGATCACATCATCGTCGAGACCACGGGGGTCGCCGATCCGTTGCCGGTGGCGCTCACCTTCCAGCGCCCGGAATTCCGCGACACGCTTCGCCTCGACGCCATCATCGCGGTGACCGACGCCGAGCAGTTCAGCCTCGATCTGTTCGACGGCATCGCCCCGCGCAACCAGCTGCGCTATGCCGACGCCATCCTTTTGAACAAATGCGACAGGGCCGGCGTCGAGCGGCTCGCCACAATCGAAGAGAAGATCCGTTCGTTGAACGCGGAGGCGCGACTCGTGCGCACGACGCGAAGCGCCGTCCCGCTTCCCCTGATCCTCGATGTCGATCTGTTCCGGCCCAGGCCCGCGGGGCACGATCACAAGCATGGCCAAGGGCACCTGCATGACGACGGCTTCGTCTCGCTGTCCTTCGAGAGCGACCGGCCGTTCTCGGTGAGCCGGTTCCAGGCTTTCCTCGACACCGGCCGGCCGCCGGGATTGTTCCGCGGCAAGGGCTTCCTGTGGCTCGCCGAGACCGGCAAGCGCTACGTCTTCCATCTTGTCGGCGAGCGCTTCACGCTTGAGGAAGACATACGCGGTATCGGCGGCGCGAATCGCCTGGTGCTGATCGGGCGGAACCTCGATATCGAAGACTTGCGGGCGCGCCTCTCTCAGTGCCTCTCAACCCACCCCGTGTCATCCTGACGGGGTGCGCCACTTCGCGACTTCGGCGGGATCGGCGTTGCAGGCGGCGGCAACCAGGGCGGCGGTGAACAAAGTTGCGGTGCGCAGCTCGCCCTGGCCGACCTTGTCGCGCGTGTCTGCCGGTGTGAGGACGACGCGCAGATGCGCGGCCGGATCATCGAAACCGGCGACCAGACGCAGCGCGGGGATGCCGGCCTGGGCGAAGTTCGCGTGGTCGGAATTGGTCATCAGCGGCCGCACCGTACGGACAGTGAGGCCGTTGGCCTCGGCGACGCCCATCACGAACGGCTCGACGCCGCCATAGCCGCTGCTGAGAGCCGCAAGATTGGCGCTGCCCGCTACCGAGTCGAGATTGACGTTGAGCGCGATCTTGCCGCGTTCGACCGGGCTCAGCGCCTCGACATACTGCGCCGAGCCGGTGAGCGCCCATTCCTCGACGCTGAAGAACATCACGCGCAGGCCGCGCCGGAAGCCCGCAACCCGCGGTGCCAGGGCGCGCGTCACAGCCAGCACCGATGCGAGTCCGGTGCCGTTGTCCATGGCACTTTCCGCAAGGTCATGCCCGTCCACATGGGCGCTCAGCACAATCCATTCGTCGGTCGTGCCGGGATAGTCATAGAGTAGAGTCTCGGTTTCGGCCGGCGCCTCGTCGGTCGCGATGGTCATGGTGACGGTCGGGAACCCAGCGCTACGGCGGGCGAGGCGCGCCGCCGTCTCGGGCGCGATGCCGAGCGCAGGAATGCCCTCGCCGCTTTGGCGGCCCGACGAGCCCGCCACGACATGGCCGGCCAGCGGCCCCGCGATCAGGAAACCCACGGCGCCGTGGGCGCGCGCCATGTCGTACTTGCGGCGGCGATGGATGGTGCCGGCAGCGAACATCAGCTCGTGGCGTACCAGCACGATACGACCCTTGATGTCGGCAGCTTGCGAGTCGAATTCTTCCGGCGTGCCGCGGCCGAGATCGATCACCTCCGCGGTGAGTCCGTCCGGCAGCGTGGCGATGGTGCGCACCAGCGGATGGCAGGGCGCGTTTCGGCCATCGGGCATGCGCAAGGCCGCCGTCTTCGCCCGCCAGCCACCGTAGGGCACCGGAATCGAACGGCCGGAATTGGCCGGCGAGGCGGCGCGCACCCGCTCGCGCAGGAGCGCGAAGGCGCGCTTCTCGCTCTCGGTGCCGGCCAGCCTGCCGCCGCAGTCGCAAATGTCGTTGAAGTCGCGCCACAGGCCGGCGTCCGCCAAAAGCTCGGCGGCAGTCTTTGCGTCCAGACGCAAGCTTGCGAGGTCAGCCACCCAGCTTGCCCTCGAGCAGCTCGAGAAAGGCGGCAGCCAGCATCGAGGGCTCGCGGTCGCGGCGGTGAAAGACGCCGACTTCGTAGAGGATGGCCGGCTCGAACGGCCGCGCGACCAGGCCGAGATGGCTGAAGCTTTCGGCCGACAGCCGATCGACCAGCGACCAGCCGGTGCCCGCCGCCACCAGGCCGCACAGGCTCGCCAGAAATTCCGCTTCGACCACGACGTTGAGCTGGGCGCCGGCAGCAGCGAAGGTGGCCTGGAGCTTGGGTGGGAGCTGCGGCGAACGTACCGGCGCCACCATCGGGTGGCCCGACAGCAGCGCGGGCGTCAGCAGCTTGTGCGCGGCCAGCGGATGGCGCGGCGGCAGCACGATGACGCAGCGCATTTGATGCTTGGACACCGTCACCGAAGCCTCGTCGATCGGCAGCTCGGCGATGCCGATATCGAAGCTTTCGCTGGGCAGGAGCTGGCTCACGACGTCGGAATGGCGCGAGATCAGGCGCACCGACACGCCGGTCCGTTCACTCAGAAACTCCGATACCAGCTTCGGCAGAAGCGAGATGGCAGCCCACGGATGGCTGGCAATGGTGAGCCGCCCCGCCTGGCCTTCGCGAATCTGCGCGGTGGTGGTCTGCAGGCGGTCGAACTCGCCCAGCACGCGCATGGCCTCGGCATAGAACAGCATGCCCTCGGAGGTCGGCTTCAGCCGCCCGCCCGAACGCTCGAACAGCGCAAAGCCGACCATCTCCTCGAGCCGCGCGATCTGCGTGCTGACCGCGGGCTGGGTCACGCCCATGGCGCCAGCCGCGGCCGTCACCGAGCGGTGGTCGACGACCGCGCGGAACGCCTCGAGGAGGCGAACGTCCATCGACGAGTATAACGCGCCTTTATCGATCGTTTTGCCAAGCATTAGGGACCTTCTAGCAAATAACCTGCCGCCTTCGGAATGAAATAATCCCGGGCATAGGAATTGCTTATGCTGTGAGGCGGGGTAGGCTCAGCGACGCGGGAGGGGCGGGATCGATGGCGGGAACGCCGATCATCGAGGCGGAGGACGTAACCAAACGGTTCGGCGACCACCAGGTGCTGACGCACGTCCGCCTGCCGGTGATGGAGCGCGATGTCGTCTGTGTCGTGGGCCCGAGCGGCTCGGGCAAGACGACCTTGCTGCGCTGCCTGGCGCTCCTGGAGATGCCAAGCGAGGGCCGCATCGTCATGGAAGGCACGACGATCTCGACGCCCCAGCCCGACCGGCAGGTCAAGGCCGCCGCACGCGCCGTGCGCTCCGACGTCGGTATGGTTTTCCAGCACTTCAATCTGTGGCCGCACATGTCGGTCTTGGAAAACCTGATCGAGGCACCGCTGCGGGTGAAGAAGATGCCGCGCGAAGAGGCCGTCGCCATGGCGGAGAAGCTGCTGGCCAAGGTCGACCTTTCCGACAAACGCGACGCCTATCCGGCGCGGCTGTCGGGTGGCCAGCAGCAGCGGGTGGCGATCGCCCGCGCGCTCGCCATGTCGCCCAAGGTGCTGCTGTTCGACGAGGCGACGTCGGCGCTCGACCCGGAACTGCGCCGCGAGGTGCTGCTGGTCATGCGCCAGCTCGCGCTCGAAGGGATGACCATGCTGGTGGTGACGCACGAGATGGGCTTCGCGCGCCACGTCGGCACGCGCACGGTATTCATGGACAAGGGCGAGATCGTCGAGGAGGCGCCGGGGGCTGCCTTCTTCGATGCACCGAAGACGGAGCGCGCCAGGCGCTTCCTGCAGCAGTTCGAGGAATGACGGGGAAGGTCAACGAAGGAGGCCGATCGATGGGTGTGACGAAGTTCCTGGGGGCGTTCGCCCTCGCCGCAGCGTTCGGGCTGATGGCCTCGGCCGGTGCCGAGGCGCAGCAGACGCAGTCGCGGCTCTATGAGGTGACCAAGAGCAAGAAGCTCAGGGTCTGCCAGTTCCCGCTCTACTATTCGATCTCGTTCCGCAATCCCAAGACGGGCGAGATCGAGGGCATCGATGCAGACCTCGCCAAGGAACTGGCCAAGGAGCTCGACGCCAAGCTCGAGATCGTCGAGACGAGCTTCGGCACCTTCATCGCCGACCTGCAGGCCGGCAAGTGCGAGATCGGCATGTTCGGCGTCGGCGCCACCCTGAAGCGCGCGCAGGCGGTCGAGTTCTCCAAGCCCTACCTGATCACCAACATCTACGTGGTGACGCGCAAGGACAGCAAGATCAAGAAGTGGGAGGACCTCGACCAGAAGGGCGTCAAGACCGCCGCTTCGCTCGGCAGCTACATCGACGTCTTCATGAAGGACTACCTCAAGAACGCCGAGGTGATCTCGATCGCCCCGCCCAACACCCGCGAGGCCGAGTTGGTAGCGGGCCGGGTCGACGCCATCCTCACCGACTTCCCGACGGCGATCAAAGTCACCGACGAGTTCGACTGGGCGACCTACATCCTGCCGGCCGAGAAGCTCGCCGTGACGCCCTACTCCTATGTCGTGCCGTCGGGCGATCAGATCTGGCTGAACTACATCAACCTGTTCGTCGACACGATCAAACTCGACGGACGGCTGATGAAGTACGCCAAGAAGCACAAGCTCGACCCGATCGTGGCGCCGTAGACACTCGCCTCCCTCCCCCGTCATACGGGGAGGCAAGGAGATTGCAAATGTTCAAATACCAGTTCCGCTGGGACACCGTGTGGGGCAGCTTCGACTTCCTGATGTCGGGGCTGCAGATGACCTTGATCATCTCGGCCGCCACACTCGTGCTGGCGATGGTCGGCGGGTTGATCATCGCGCTGCTCGACATGTCGCGCTTCCGCACGTTGCGCTGGATCGGCGTGTCGATCGGCGAAGTCGTGCGCAACACGCCGATCCTGGTGCAGCTCCTGTGGGTCTACTACGTGCTGCCCATCGTGTTCAACGTGCGCATCGAGGCGCTGGTGGCGCTGATCATCGGACTCGCGCTCTACCAGGCGGCCTTCATTGCCGAGGTCTACCGCTCGGGCATCCAGGGCGTGCCCAAGGGCCATCGCGAGGCGGCGCAGGTGCTCGGGCTTTCGCCCGGGCAATCGTTCCGCCGCATCGTGCTGCCGCAGGCGGTGCGCATGACCCTGCCGCCGCTCGCCTCGAATTTCGTGCAGCTCATAAAGTTCTCCTCGTTGGGCGCGGTGATCTCGGTAAGCGAGATCACGCGGCGGGGCATGGAGCTCTCGGCCACCAATTTCCGGCCGCTGGAAACCTTTACCTTCATCGCCGTCGTCTATTTCTTCATCTGCTGGCCGCTCGCCATGGCAATCCGCTGGTGGGAACGCCACCTGCAGAACCGCTGATGCCCTCCTCCCTTCGCGACGAACTCGCCCGCCGGGTCGACGCCGCGCGCGAGCGCCTGATCGCCAACACGCAGCGGCTGGTGGCGGTGGCCTCGCCCAACCCGCCGAGCGACACGCATGACGTGGCCGCGGTCGCCCAGGCGTTGCTGCTCGAGATCCCGGGCATCGAGGTCGAGCGCATCGAGCCCGCACCGCGTGTGGTGAGTTTGATTGGCCGCATCAGGGGCGCAAGGCCGGGCCGCCGGCTGATCTTCAACGGCCATCTCGACACTTTCCCGATCCGCGAAGACCTCGCCTGGACCGTGCCGCCGCTGGGCGGCGTGCTCAAGGACGGCAAGCTCTACGGCCGCGGCGTGTGCGACATGAAGGGCGGCATCGCCTGTTCCCTGCTGGCAGCGACGCTGCTGGCGGAGCATCGCGACGCCTGGGCGGGCGAGATCGTGCTCACCTTGGCGGGCGACGAGGAGAATATGGGCTCGCTTGGCACCGGCTACATGCTGGAGCACATCCCGCATGCGCGGGGCGACGCCGATATCTGCGGCGACGTCGGCTCGCCGCGGGTCGTGCGTTTCGGCGAGAAGGGCCTGATGTGGGTCGAGGTCGAAGCGACGGGATCGCCGGCGCACGGCGCGCACGTCCATCGCGGCGCCAACGCCATCGATCGCCTCAGGGAGGCGCTCGATCGCCTGAAGGAGCTCGAGGCGATTCCCTTCCAGGCGCCGCGCGCCGTTACCGAAGCCATCAGCAACGCCAAGGCGATCTCGGAGGCGCTATCGGGTGCCGGCGAGGCCGACACGCTCTCGCGCGTCACCGTGAATATCGGCACCATAGAGGGCGGCACCTCGCCCAACCTGGTGCCGACCCACGCCATCGCCCGCGCCGACATCCGGCTGCCCGTCGGCATCACCACCGAGGTGCTGGCGCGGAAACTCGATGAATGGCTGGCGCCGATACCCGGCGTGACGTGGCGCGCGCTTCGCCGCTTCGAGCCCTCCTTCACCGAGCCCGGTCACGAGATCATCCGGCGCACCGCCCAGGTCGCGGCCGAAGTGCTGGGCGAGACGCCGGCCGTGAACATGCGGGTCGGCGGCTCCGATTCGCGCTGGTATCGGCAGTACGGCGTACCGACCGTCGTGCTGGGGCTGACACCCTTCAACATGGGCGGACCAGACGAGTATGTTCTGGTCGACGAGCTTCTGGCGGTCGCCAAGATCCACACGCTGGTGGCCTACGACTTCCTCTCCGCGGAGCGATGACCATGCACCAGCTGTCCGATTCCGAGCTTTTCACCTCGCCCATGACCTTCATGGGCGTGCCCTATGGGCGGCCGGGTCCGGCCAACAAGGCGGCGATCCTCGGCATTCCCTTCGATTGCGGCACCAACATGCGGATCGGCGCGCGCGGCGGCCCCGACTCCGTGCGCCAGCAATCGGCGCTGATGCGGCGCTTCAATCCCACCCATGCCGACTTCGATCCCGTGGCCGCGCTGGGGCTGGTCGATTGCGGCAACGTCAAGCTCACGCCATCGAAGATCGTCGACGCCTTCGAGCGCACCGAGCAGGCGGTCGACCGCATCGTCGCAGCGGGCGCCATCCCCGTCACCATCGGCGGCGACGGCTCCGTCACCGTCCCGGTCGCCCGCGCCGTCGGCAAGAAATACCCGAAAATGGCGGCGCTCCATATCGACTCGCACACAGACTCCTATCCCTACGGCGAGGAGGAAAAATACAACTCCGCCACGCAGTTCACGCACGTCGCCGAGGAAGGTCTGGTCGATCCGGAGTTCTCCTGGCATGTCGGCATCCGCAGCACGACCTACGCCCAGGGCGTGGTGCCGCGCGCCATGAGCCTCGGCTACAAGATCGTGTCGCTCGACGAGCTGATCCGCGGCGGTTTCGCACAGCGCATGGCCGAATTCCGCGACAAGGTCGGCAGGCGACCGGTCTATCTCTGCTTCGACATGGACGTGTTCGATCCGTCCTGCGCGCCCGGCGTATGCACGCCGTCATGGGGCGGGCTGTCGGCTCGCGAAGGCATCGACCTGCTGCGCTGCCTCACCGATCTCAACATCGTGGCGGTCGACGTCAACACGGTGAGCCCGCCGCAGGACGTGAACGGCATGGCCGCTCACCTCTGCGCCCACGTCGTCTACGAGACACTGGTGCTGCTCAGCCGCCAGATGGGCCTGGCCGAGGGGAACTAGTCCGCCGGGGCGCACCACTCCAGTGAAGCGTCTTCGTCGACGCCAAAGGAAGACCGCGCGGCTGGAGTGGCGCGCACCCAGCAGGTTTGCTAGCCTGATCAAATCAACGCGTAATCGTTGGAGAATGCGTACGAGTCATCACTGAATATCGACCATCCGGCATGCAAGCCGGGGGCGACAACGATCTGGGAGGATCGAGTATGGAAGCCACTATCGAAGCTTCGACCATGCGCAAGGTCTATCTGCGCCTGTTGCCATTCGCAGTGCTGTCGTACGTCATGGCCTATATCGACCGCATCAACGGCAGCTTCGCAGCGCTGACCATGCGCGCCGACCTCAACATGTCGGCGGCCGACTTCGGTTTCGCCGTCGGCACCTTCTACTGGGCCTATTTCCTGTTCGAAGTGCCGAGCAACGTGATCATGGAAAAGGTCGGGGCGCGTATATGGATCGCCCGCATCATGATCACCTGGGGAATCTTCGCCTGCGCCACCGCCTTTGTGACCGGCACAACGAGCTTTGCCGTCGTGCGCTTCCTGCTGGGCATGGCCGAGGCCGGCTTCTTCCCCGGCCTCATCCTTTATTTCACTTATTGGTTCCCCGCGCGCCATCACGCGCGCATCGTCTCGAGCTTCCTGGTCGGCCTGCCGATCGCGGTGGCGGCCGGCGCGCCGATCTCGACGGGCCTGATGAGTCTGGACGGGCTGTTCGGCCTCAAGGGTTGGCAGATCATGTTCTTTGCCGAAGGCATTCCCACGATCGCGCTCGGCTTTCTCACGTTTTTCGTCATGACCAACAGGCCGGAGCAAGCGACGTTCCTGACGAAGCCGGAGAAGGACTGGCTGGCCGACAAGATCGCCAGCGAACGCAAGGCCAAGGAAACGGTGCGCGTCTACTCGTTGTTCGAATCGATGACGAACCCCCGGGTGCTGCTCCTGGCGCTCAACTATTTCGGCATCGTCACGGCGAGCCTCGGCATATTGTTCTTCGTCCCTCAGATCATCAAATCGCTCGGTACGATGAGCAACATGACGGTCGGCTGGCTGACCATGATCCCCTACATCTGCGGCGGCATCTCGCTCGTCGCTTGGGGTCGCATCTCCGACAGGATGAACGAGCGGCGCTGGAACCTTTTGCTGGCCTGCGTGCTGTCGACCGGCGGACTGGTGATGGCTGGCCTTACCATGGGCACTTGGTGGGCGCTGGTCGGCGTTTGCCTGGCGACCATGGGGTTCTATGGCTCGAAGGGCCCGTTCTTCGCCATGCCGGCGATGTTCCTGAGCGGCACGGCGCTGGCCTCGGGCTTTGCCTGGATCAATTCGATCGGCAACCTCGGCGGCTTCTTCGGGCCCTGGTGGATCGGCCTGATGAAGGATGCGACCGGCAGCTACTCCGGCGGCCTCTACGGGCTGGCGCTGCTGACCCTCATTTCTTCGCTGGTGTGCGCCTTCTTCCTGCACATCCCCGACGTCATCACGCCCAGCCAGCGCGCGCCCGGCCTGGCACCGACACCGGCGCCCGCGCGCTGATGTCGCAACCGCGTTTGTACCGGCGGCGGCTCGCTGCCGCCGTCATGGTGTTGGCCCTCGCCCCGCTCTCGGGGGCGCGGGCGGAGTATCCCGAAAAGCCGATCCGTCTCGTCGTGCCCTTCCCGCCCGGCGGCGTCACCGACGTGGTGGCGCGCCTCCTGGCCGAGCGGCTGTCGGCCGACTTCGGCCAACAGGTGCTGGTCGACAACAAGACCGGCGCGGGTGGCGTGATTGCCGGGGACATCGTCGCCAAGGCGGCGCCCGACGGCTACACGCTCCTGCTCACCACGCCCAACCACACGATCAACGCGGCGTTCCGCACGGCCATGCCGTACGACACCGAAAAGGATCTGAGGGCGGTGTCGAATGTGGGCCAGGTGCCGATGCTGCTGGTGACGCATCCGTCGCTGCCGGTCACGACCTTCCAGGGCTTCATCGACTACGCCCGCAAGAATCCCGACAAGATCAACGTCGCCTCGGCGGGCAACGGCACGCTGCCGCACATCACGATGGAAATGCTGATGCTCAGGGAGAAATTCCAGGTGACCAACGTGCCCTACCGAGGTGCTGCACCGGCGCTGGCCGACCTGGTGGCGGGCCAGGTGCAGGCCAAGCTCGACAACTACACGCAGTCGGCGCCGTTCATTGCCGACCGCAAGCTCAACGTGCTCGCCGTCACCAGCGCCCGGCGCCTGAAACAGCTTCCCGACGTGCCGACCGTCGCCGAGCAGCTGCCGGGCTTCGAAGGCTATCTGTGGATGGGCATCGTCGCACCGGCCGCGACGCCCGACGCCGTGGTCGAGAAGCTGGCGGCGGCCGCCCGCGGCTTCGTCGCTCTGCCCGAAACCCAGGCGCGCTTCGACAAGGACGGCGTCGAGCCGGTCGGCAACGGACCGGACGAGTTCGGCGCGCAGATCACCAGGGAGATCGCGCAATGGCGCGAGCTCGCCAAGACGACCAAGATCACCGTTGATTGAGGTACTTGTCGAAGAACGCTCTGGTGCGCGCTTCGGCGTCGGGCGCGGCTGCGGCATCGTAGGCCAGGTGGTGGCTCTTGCCGTCCGCTACGGTGATCGTGCGGTCCAGCACCCTGCTGTCGAAGCTGTGATAGGCGTTGGCATAATAGACGACATCGACCAGCTCGGGCCGTGCGAAACCCGCCGCCTGCAGCTTTCGGCAGTTGGCGGCGGGGGTCCAATCGTCCTTGTCGCCGATCAGGATCAAGAGCGGCACGGCGACGTCGCGGTCGAATTGCGGCGCGCAGGATGGATAGTAGGCGACGGCGGCCTTCAGCCCACGCGACGCAAGATCATAGCTCTTCTGCACCGCCCGCATCACCGTCCAGCCGCCATGGCTGTGGCCGATCAGGCCGATGTCGCCGCGGCGCACGAACGGCTGGGCGTTCAGGAAGTCGAGCGCGCCGGCCACGTCGGCCACGCGCATGCCGCCGCTGACGACGTCGCCGCGGCCGCAGACCGACTTCTCGCCGCGCGGCCCGAACGAATCAGGAGCGACGACGACATAGCCCCAGCTTGCCAGCAGCTTTCCCCACACGTTGGTATGCTCGCTGAGGCCGCCGCAAGTGTGGGCCAGCACGATTGCCGGGAAAGGCCCGGCACCGCTCGGCCGATAGAGCCAGGCCGTGATCTCCGGACCGGCCGCGCTGGTGCCGACCGCGACGCTGGGGAAGCGCACGTTCTCGGCCGAGGCACTGCCGGCAGACAGCAGCAGGAAGACAATCGCGAGAAAACGGGCCATGCCGCATACTAACCGGAACGGAGGAGATCTCCCATCATGATCAAGACGATCGGTCTCTTGACCCGCAAGGACGGCTGGACGCATGCACAGTTCATGAAGCATTGGGTCGAGGTTCATGCACCGCTGGCGCTGGCCGTGCCGGGTCTGCGCCGCTACGTGCAGAACCATATCCAGGCCGAGCGCACGCGCGCCGACATCGCCGAGACCAAGGTCGAGATCGACGGCATCGCCGAGCTGTGGTTCGACGACCAGGCAGCCCTCGACTCCGCCGCGCGCACGCCCGAGATGAAGGCGCTGCATGCCGACGGCGCGAAATTCATCGGCCGCATCAAGAGTTATGCCGTCGAGGAGAAATTCGTCATCGGAAGCTGAGGCCGCGCGTCTCGGCGATGAGCTCGCCCAGCCGGTCGAGGCCGGCCGCATGCGCGCCCGAGCCGAGATCGGCGAAGACGCTCGCCACGCGCGCCGCGAAGTCGCGCGGTGCCAGGGCAAAGCCGCCAGCCGCCGCCACCGCACCTTTCTCGTTCAGAAGATAAACGCCGTTCAGGGCGAACAGGGTCTGGCACAGGCAGGCGACGGCGCGGAAAGTGCAGCCCGCCAAGTAGGAGACGTCGCCGCGATCAAGGCTCTTGCGTGCATTGGCGAGCGCAAACTCGGCCTCCCATTCGAAACGCTCGCGCAGCGCCCTGGCGAGCGGCGCGGGATAGGGTGTCGTCCGGCGCTGCAGGGTAGCGAGCGTGCCCTCCGGATCATGCAGGATTTGGGCGCAGGCCGCCTCGCCCATGTAGATGGTCGGGAGGAAGGCGTGCGGATGGCCGGGCTGATAGAAGCGATCGACCTTGCCGGCATGGG
>Ga0210402_10001056_pt1 | contig 29158 bp, 30 predicted proteins | sample IncBWC7MmetaG_FD_161055 | JGI IMG/M metagenome (GOLD analysis project Ga0210402, IMG submission 161055) | Forest soil microbial communities from Barre Woods Harvard Forest LTER site, Petersham, Massachusetts, United States - Inc-BW-C-7-M | ecosystem: Environmental > Terrestrial > Soil >...
GCTACTGAAGCAGTACCTGCAGATGAAAAAGATGATGCGCAGCTTCTCCAAAGGCTTCGGCGCAAGGAAGTTCGGCAAGATGATGAAGGGGATGCCGCCGGGGATGCTGCAGTAGCGGTCGCGGAGTCTCGCGGTTGCCGGTCGTTTGCCGCTGCCTTCGCCCACAGGAATGACAGGCTACCCGTTGCGGTTTCACGCCCCGGTTCGGTAGGATTGCCGGCCCGATTCAGCTTGCAGTTAATCAAGGAGCACCAAACGACATGTTGAAGATTCGCCTGCGCCGCCAGGGCGCGACCCACTCGCCGTTCTATCGCGTCGTCGTTTCCGACTCGCTGAAGACTCCGAGCAATGCCACTATCGAGCAGATCGGCCACTACGATCCGAAGAAGAACCCGGCTGACGTGAAGATCGATCGCACGCGCGTCGATTACTGGGTCAGCAAGGGCGCTCAGCTCTCGCCGACCGTCAAATCGCTGCTGAAAAAGAACAAGACCGCCTAATCTCGCTCCATGGAAGAGTTGATCGAGTTCGTCGCCAAGTCGCTCGTCGATGATGCCGAGGCGGTGAATACGCATGCGTACAACCGCGGCGATCAAACCGTCATCGAGCTCGAGGTGGCCCAGGACGACCTCGGTAAAGTGATCGGCCGCCAGGGCCGGACTGCGCGCGCCATGCGCACGCTCCTCACCGCGGCCGGCCAGAAAACGCGCCGCCGCTACACCCTCGACATCGTCGACTGACCCTCATGCCCGGCGACCGTATCGCCCTCGGCATCATCCGCAAATCGCACGGGGTCCGCGGCGAGGCCAGCGTCGAAGCGTGGTCCGATTCACCCGAGCGTTTCACAGATCTTCGCGCCGTCACCCTCGTTTCTCCCGATGAGGAGCAGACCCGCGAAGGAATCATCGAGAGTGTACGCATCCACGCCGGCCGCGCGCTCATCAAATTCTCCGGCATCGAATCCCCCGAGGATGTTCAGAAGCTGCAGAACTGGACCATCGAGATCCCGGAGGCTGACGCGCGGAAACTCGATGCGGATGAATACTTTCTTCATGACCTTGTCGGTCTGACACTGATCGATCCCGAGGGGCGGAACCGGGGGAAAGTGGTTGAGGTCGAGGAGACCGCGGGTGGACTACTGCTGGTCGTCGATGGTCCTCGCGGCCGTTTTGATGTTCCGTTCGCCGCGGAGATCTGCACGAAGGTGGATCTCGATGCGAAGACGATCGATGTGAGCCTTCCAGTAGGTATCGAGGACCTTTGAGTACCGTGGCCAACCACCAATTCCGGCATGTCCGCGGCTTCCGGAGTCAACGATCAGGCTCACGTGGAGTCAACGATTGGACTCCGAGAGTCAAAGATTAGACTCCCAGAGTCAAAGATTAGACTCCCGGAGTCAAAGATTAGACTCCCAGAGTCAAAGATCAGACTCCCAGAGTCAAAGATTAGACTCCCGGAGTCAAAGGTTAGACTCCCGGAGTCAAAGATTAGACTCCCGGAGTCAAAGATTAGACTCCCGGAGTCAAAGATTAGACTCCCAGAGTCAAAGATCAGACTCCCAGAGTCAAAGATTAGACTCCCGGAGTCAAAGATTAGACTCCCGGAGTCAAAGATTAGACTCCCGGAGTCAAAGATCAGACTCCCGAAGTCCGCCGTGACTTACCAGTTTTGGTCGTTTTGGCCGTTCCCGTCCTTTCCATGGCCGAAATCCGTCACTCGCGCCTGTGATCGTATCGATTCCGCGTGCACTTCGGACGTCTCACAAACGTGACCCGGGTGACTCGCCGCCTTTAATGTAATGAGGGCCTTGTGGGATGACAAGGGGCCAAGGTGCGGCCGCTGATATCGTGCGCACGTCAGGATCTGAACGTGCGAATCGACTTCGTCACCATCTTCCCCAAGATGTTCGAGCCTCTCTTGGCCGAAGGCGTCATCGCCCGCGGCGTCAAGCAGGGGCTGCTCGACGTCCGTGTCTGGGACCTGCGAGACTACGCTGCCGACAGGCATCGCTCGACGGACGATGAGGCGTATGGCGGCGGACCGGGGATGGTGATGCTGGCCGAGCCGGTGCTTCGGTGTGTGGAGGCGATCGGCGGCGGACACAGCCTCATGACGTCACCACAGGGTCACCTTTTCACCCAGGACATCGCGCGCGAGCTGGCGTCGCGGGAGTGGATCGTCATCCTCTGCGGACGCTACGAGGGGTTCGACGAGAGGATTCGCGAGGCGCTGCAGCCGGATGAGATCTCGATCGGCGATTTCGTCGTCTCCGGTGGTGAGCTCCCGGCGATGTTGATCGCCGATGCCGTCGGACGGATGATCGAAGGGGTTGTCGGCAACAGCGGCTCGGTGGAGGAAGACTCCTTCTTCCGGGGGCTGCTCGACTACCCTCACTACACCCGGCCCGAGGAGCTGCGTGGGATGCGCGTCCCCGAGGTGCTCATGTCGGGGCATCACGAGAAGATCCGCAAGTGGCGGAAGGAGCAGGCCTTGCGGGCCACACTGCAGAAACGGCCTGACCTTCTGGAGTCAGCCCAGCTGGACGATGAAGCGCGAGCCATGCTGCGTCGGATTCGGGAGGAATGACTTTGCGCGCCCTGCCGTTCAAGGGGTCCGCGGCAGAAGTTGCCTAAATACAACAAATCGGCGATCCTTGCGGGCTCGCTACAGAAACAGGAAGGTCGTCATCATGGCTCAGGATCTAATGAAACTCGTCGAATCGCGTGAGACGCGGACCGACATCCCGAACTTCGCCACGGGAGACACGGTCAAGGTCCACGTGAAGGTTAAAGAAGGTGACAAGGAACGCATCCAGATTTTTCAGGGTCTGGTGATCTCGCGCAAGGGTGGCGGTGCGCGGCAGATGTTCACTGTCCGTAAAATCTCTGGTGGAATCGGCGTGGAGCGCATGTTCCCCTTGAACTCTCCCAGCATCGATCGTATCGAGGTTGAACGCCATGGCCGGGTCCGCCGCGCGAAGCTCTACTACCTCCGGGATCTCCGAGGGAAAGCCGCCCGCATCGAAGAAAAGCGTAAACGCTAAACCGAAGCCTGCCGAACGGCTGGTCCGGAACCTCTTCGCGGAGTTGGCGCGGGTCGCTGAAATGTCGGCGGTCGAGCGTTGGCTCCGCGATTTTGGTTTCCGCGCCATCGCTGGAACGGACGAAGTAGGCCGTGGCTGTCTGGCCGGGCCTGTCGTCGCCGCTTGCGTCATTCTCGACGCCGAGCCCACCCTCGTTGGCGTCAACGATTCCAAGCTCGTCGGCCGTGAAGACCGCATCGACGTCTGCCGTCTGATCCTCCGTCGGGCTCGCGCTGTCGCGGTCGGCGTCATCGAGCCGCAGACGATTGACGCCATCAATATCCTGCGCGCCAGCAAACTGGCCATGATCGAAGCGGTTGAGAACCTCGCCGTCCGTCCCGACGTGCTTCTTCTCGATGCCGTGACCATCGACATGCACCTTCCCCAGGTTCCGTTAATCGGCGGCGATCGCCGCAGCGTCTCCATCGCCGCGGCATCGATCGTGGCGAAGGTCTATCGCGATCTGTTGATGGAGTCGTATCATGCCCTCTACCCTGTTTATGATTTTCGACACAATCGGGGATACGCGACGGAGGGGCATCAAGCGGCTCTGAAGCTCTACGGCCCCTCGCCGATTCATCGCAAGTCGTTCGAAGGGGTGGGCGAGCCGATGTTGCTGTTCGTGCGGAACGGAGTCGATGGCGATCCAACGCGATAAGATCATCGCCAGCGCTGAAAAGCTGGTGGCGAAGGGGAAGATCGAGCCGGCGATCAAAGAGTACGAGCGCCTTCTCGACGATAACCCCAGTGATGTCAACACTCTGAATCGCATCGGCGATCTCTGGGTGCGCATCAACCGCAACGACGAAGCGGTGAAGGTCTTCTCCCGGATTGCCGACCATTACTCCAAGGACGGCTTCTTTCTCAAAGCGATCGCGATCTACAAAAAGATCAACAAGCTCGATCCCTCCAAGCTCGATATCTACGCCAAGCTGGCCGATCTCTACGGCAAACAAGGGCTGGCGATGGAGGCGAAGAGCCAGTATCAGGTTCTCGCCGACTACTACCTCAAGCACGGTGATCCGGGGAACGCGCTCGCGATTTATCGGAAAATCTCCGAGCTCGATCCAAACTCGATCAACGTCCACGTCAAGCTCGCCGACCTCTACTCGCAGAACAACCAGACCAAAGATGCGCTCAAGGAGTACGACCGTGTCGGACGCTTGCTGCTCAAGCGCGGCATGCTCGACGAAGCGGTTCAAGTCTTCAAGAAAGCGCTGAAGATCGACGCCGGCAACGTCGAGCTCGTCGAGTCGCTCGTCACAGCCCTTCTCGAAGCGAAGGACTACGACAACGCCCTTCAGATCGTGCAGGCGTCGATCGAATCGTCCGCGGACAACCCGCGGCTGCTGGCGATCTACGGCCGCATCCTCATGACCAAGGGCGACATGAATGGAGCCCGCGCGGCGCTCGAGCGCGCGCATGCCCGCGACGCGAACGACGCCAGCGTGCGCGAAGCGCTTTCCGATCTGTACGTCCGCATCGGCAATGCCGACGGCGCTCTGGAGATGCTCTCGCCGATCGTCGAGAAGGCCCTCGGCCGCGGCGAGCGCGGGACTGCCCTGGAGATGCTGAATCGTCTTCTGCGCGTCGATGCCGGTCATACCCCGACCCTGGAACGGCTGGTCGCCGTCTACTCTCGGCTAAACGAGGAGACCAACATCCTCTCATCACTGAGCAGCCTCGCCGAAGCGCATGTGGCGAAGGGTCAATACGAGAAGGCCGCGGAGGTTCTAGAGAAACTGATCCAACGCGAACCACAGAATTCGCAGCACCGTACCAAACTCCAGTTCGTCCGTACGCAGTTAGGCGGTGTCGACACCATGCCGGTCCGGCCGAAGTCGGGCGGCGATATCCCTATGGCTCCTCTGTCGATGGAGATCGAGGAGCCGGTGCCGACGTTCGATTCGTTCGAAGAAGGGCCGGCCCTCTCTTTCGATCTCGATTCCTCGGAACCTCTGGATCTCGATCTCGACAGCGGTTTCGCGCAGCCGGCTCCCGCCGCACCAACCCTTCCGCCGCCCTCTCCGGCCCCTCCGGCACCGGCACCTACGCGTCTCCAGTCAGCCGTGGAAAAAGCGGCGGTTGAGCTCGATCAGGAGGAAGGCGGCGAGGATCTCGACTTCATCACCGAGCACATCACCGAGGCGGAGGTATTCGCGAAATACGGCCTTGCCGAGAAAGCAACGGAGCACCTTCGCGCCATCATCGAACGCGCACCGAAACACCTGGCCGCCCACGAGAAGCTCTATCGCATCCTGCTGGAAGAAGCCGACATCGATGGCGCGCGTGCCGCGGCCAATCAGTACATCAGCGTTTTGCGGGAGAGGGGCGACCTGTCGACGGTCGAAAGCGTGCGTGAAGACTTCGCCGCGCGAGGTCACTCGCTGGAGCCGGCTGCGCCTGCGCCAAAGCCCGCCGCGCCGCGTCCCCCCACGCTGGAGCGGGCCATGCCCACGCCCGACGAAGTCGCCGAGGAGCTCAGTTTCGATCTCGACTCCGGCACGCCTGAGCTCTCGATTCCTGCCGGTAGCGCGGAGCCTCAGTTCTCGTTCGATGCTCCCGAGCCGGAGCCGGCCTTCGACATGCCGTCATTCGAGCCGGAGCCGGTACTGCAGACGCCTTCGCCTGTTGAGGAGTTCTCATTCGATGCGCAGGCCGAGCTGCCGGTTTTCGAGCCCGACTCCTTCGACAATGCGCCCACGGCCGAGGAGCTCCGCGAGCTCGATTTCTATATCGAGCAGGAGCTGTTCGATGAAGCGCGCGAAAAGCTTGCCGCGCTCAGCTCCAGTTTTCCCGGAGATCCCTCGGTCGACGAGCGACGGACGCGCTTCGAGGCCGCTTCCATGCCAGACGCCAAGCTGCCCGCGGACGTCTACGCGCCGCCGGTTCTCTCGCGTGACGAGATCGAGAGCGAGCTCCTCTTCGCCCTTCCCGATGACGATGACGACTTTCTCATGTCCGCGCCTCCTGCTCCTCCTCCGCGCGCCGCTGCGCCGCCGCCCGTAACGCCTGTTCACGAGGAGAACCTCTTCGCCGACGAGGACGACTTTTTCGATCTCGCCGCCGAATTGGAGGCGGAGCTGGAGGAAGAATCGGAGGAGGTCTCTCTCAGTGAAGAGGAACAGTCGCTCGAAGAGATCTTCAAGGAATTCAAAAAGGGTGTTGAGCAGCAGCTCGATTCCGAGGACTACGACACGCATTACAACCTCGGCATCGCTTACAAAGAGATGGGCCTGATCGATGAAGCCATCGGCGAGTTTCAACTGGCCTCGAAGGATCCGAAGCGCGCCGTCGAATGCGCTTCGATGCTCGGTCTCTGCTTCCTCGAGAAAGGGATGCCGCAGCTCGCCATCAAGTGGTACCGCAAAGGGATGGAGATGCCCGAGATCACGCCCGAGGAGCACGTCGGACTGCTCTACGACCTCGGCTCCGCGTTCCTGGAGGTCGGGGACACCGACAATGCCCAGAAGGCGTTCGTGGAGGTCTACGGTTTGAAATCGAACTACCGCGATATCGTGACGCGCATCAAACAGTTGGAAGACGCCCGCCGATGAACCAGTCGCTGGAATCGTTACTTCGCTTCGTCAATCTGACGACCTCCGGCCTGCTGGCTGGCTCTCTCGGCTTCGGCGAACAGGCTCTCGTCCCCGGGTGGCAGCAGGAGTTGCCACAGCACGCCGACCAGCGCTCGCGTGCGATTGCCGCGCTCACCGACGCCACGAATTACTTCAATGCCATCGGCCCCGTGGCGCTGGGGACGGCGGTCACCCTGGCGGTTGGTTCACGCGGCGTCAAACCGCTCAAGCGCGCGCTCGACGCCGCGGCCGCGATCAGCCTGGCTGGCGTCCTGGCTGCCACGATCATGGTGACGGTTCCGATCAACAAGGAGCTGGAAGGACAGGCCCCGACCGACTATCCCAGCGACCGGTCGCAATCGCTGGCGAAGAACTGGTCACGCGCCCACGCCATTCGCACCACGCTCGGCGTCGGCGCGTTTCTCTGCGCGGTGGCCTCGAATCTCGCGCGCTCGTCTCACGCGAAGTGATCGAATCCGCGCGGCGCAAGCAATTCGCCGTTGACGCGTACTCCTCGCTCCTCCGTGATACGCCCGATCGCGTACACCGGGCGCCCCACTCGCGCGCTCAGCTCTGACTCACGCAGCGATGCGGTGAAGAGAAGCGCGTACTCCTCGCCGCCATGCAGCACCGCGTCGCGGACGTTGATGCCGAGGCGCGGACCGTAGCGGGGAAGATCGGGGAATGCCGGAATGCGGTCGCCGTCGATCAGCGCGCCGGCGTTCGAGGCGTCGCAGAGATGGTGGAGATCGGTCGAGAGACCGTCGGAGAGGTCGATACAGCTCGTTGCGATGCCAACAAGCTTCATCCCAAGCGCCACTTCCGCTTCCGGCTCGAGATGGCGCCGCTTCGCCGATTCGATGAACTCCCGCTCCGCGTAATCCGCCGCTTCCGTCCCGCGCTGCAAGAGCGCCAGTCCGGCCGCCGAGCCGCCGACCGGCCGGCTGAGAAAGACTCGGTCGCCTCGCCGGGCACCGCTTCGAAGGATCGGCTGAGAGGCCTCTCCGATCAGCGTGATCGACACGAACGCCTGCTCGGCGCGGGAAAGATCGCCACCGACGATCTCGACGTCGTGCTCGCGCGCCGCTGCAGCCAGCTCTTCGATGATCGACGCGGCAAACGCCTCCTCCGGTGAGCCGATGGCGACGACGGCATATTGCGGCCTCCCTCCCATCGCCGCGATATCGGACAGGTTGACGGCGAGGCTTTTCCGGGCAATGAGCCGCGGCGGGACATCGCGCGTGAAGTCGACGTTTTCGACAAGCACGTCATTCGTGATGACCTGCGTACCGATGACGGCAGCATCGTCGCCCGCACGGGGGAAGAGCTGGCGAATGCGAGCAATCAGACCGGCTTCGCTCATCGCCTGATGACCGGCACAATCGGTTCGAGAGGACGGTCGAATGTCTCGCCCGGATAGAGGACGGCTTCGAGAAAAAGTCCCGAAGGGGGCGCCGTCGGTTCGACGTTCGCCGCGTTCGCTTTCAGCCTTGCCGCGAGATCCTCCGGCGTGGCATTGCCGCGGCCGATCTCCACGAGGAAGGCCACCAGCTTGCGCACCATCTTCCAGAGAAAATGCGACGCTTCGATCCGGAACAGGATCAGATCGCCGCGCGCCACCGCGTGGCATCGCTCGACGACGACGATGCGCGAGTCTTCCTCTTTCATCCGCCGGTCGCTGAAGGCGCTGAAGTCGTGCCGTCCTTCGAGCAACTTCGCCGCACGGGTAATTGCGCCGAGGTCGAGGCGGTCTTTGATCCACCAGACAAACGGTTTTGCAAAGGCCGTGCGTCGCGTGGCGATCTGGTAGAGGTACACGCGCGAGATGGCATCGTGCCGGGCATGGAAGCGGTCGTTCACCCGCGACGCCGCCACGATGCTGATGTCATGCGGCAGGAGGTCGTTGATCTTGCGCGAGAGCACCAGCGGATCGACGGCTTTGTGCGCGCGCAGATGCGCGACCTGCGCCGCTCCATGGACGCCGGCATCGGTCCGTCCCGCGCCGCCGATGTCGACCTCGCCGACCACTTGCGTGGCCGCGCGGAGGAGGTGGCCCTGGACCGTTTTCGGCGTGTTACCCTGCGCCTGCCATCCTGAGTACCGCGTACCTTCGTACTCGATCGTGAGCTTATAAGTCGGCATGCGCCCCGCGTCGTACCAGGTTGTCGGTGATCTGCTTGCAGTCGTCTGGGACGACGGCCACGAATCATACTATCCGCTCGAAGCCCTTCGCCGCGCCTGTCCCTGCGCCGGCTGCTCCGGCGAGCCCGACCTCTTCGGCCGCATGTCCGCCGGCCCTCCGCCCCGCTATACACCCGCTTCGTTCCAACTCCAGAGCGTCACGCCGATCGGCAACTACGCTCTCCAGCCGAACTGGGCCGATGGTCACAACTACGGGATGTGGACCTTTGACAGCCTGCGCGCGTTTTGCGGCTGCGGGTGTTGACCGCGGCTACGGCGCGTTGTCGGTTGTCAGTTGTCAGTTGCAAAGCGCGCTGCAAAATGTGGCACAGACACTGTGGTCTGTGCTCTGCGGAGCAGCCGCGCGTATCCCCGAGCACTCGCTGGACCAAACTCCACCCCGCTCGCACACGTATCATTGCCTCATGAAGCAGCTCCGCCTCATCCTCGTGCTCTTCCTCATCAGTCTCGCCTGCAAGCCGGCTGCGGAATCGCAGACGGTCGATGCCCGTCAGCCGCGGCAGGAGAGGGCGCCGATTCCGCCCACCGTCAGCGCGGCACGCAGAACGCCCATCGTCACCGTGGCGCATGACGTCGGACCGGCAGTCGTCAACATCCAGACAGAGTCGACGATCCGCCGGCGGGAAGTCGATCCATTCGACCCGTTCGGAATCTTCGGCGGCCGTGATCGCAGTTTCACCTCTCAGTCGCTCGGCTCCGGCTTCGTCTGGTCGAGTGAAGGCATCATCGTCACCAATAACCACGTCGTCGAAGGGGCGTCGAGCATCACCGTCAATTTCAGCGACGGGACGCAGCTCCCGGCCCGGCTGATCGGCGTCGACCCCGACAGCGATGTGGCGGTTCTGCGCGTCGACGCGAAGAACCTTCTGGCCGCGCCCGTCGGTACCTCGGCCGATCTGCTGATCGGAGAAACGGTCATCGCCGTCGGCAATCCGTTCGGCCTGAGCGGTACGGTTACCACCGGCGTCGTCTCCGCGCTGGGACGTTCCGTTCCATCCAAAGAGGCCGGGCGCACGTTCACCGATTTCATCCAGACCGATGCCTCGATCAACCCCGGCAACTCCGGCGGACCGCTGCTCAACATCGAAGGGCGCGTCATCGGCATCAACACGATGATCTTCGCCAACGCCCAGGGTATTGGCTTCGCCATCCCGGTCGACCGCGCGAAGAAAGTGGTGCAGGACATCCTGCGCTACGGCCAGGTGCATAGCGCCTGGATCGGCGCCGTGACCGCGACGATCACCCCCGAGGAGGCGCGGCGAACGGGACTGCGAGCCTCGCGCGGTGCGCTCGTGGCGCGTGTCATCAGCGGCTCGCCCGCGCAGGCAGCCGGACTGCGCACCGGCGACATCATCACCGCCGTCGCCGGCAAGCCGGTCGATTCCCGCGAAGCTTTTTCCACGCTCACAGCCACGGTCGCTGCCGGACAGCCCCTTCCGCTCACCGTCGCACGCGACGGCAGGACCGAGTCGATTTCCGTTCGTCCATCCGAGGCGCCGGGTGACCTCGGCCTGCGCATTCTCTGGGAGATCGCAGGACTGCGCGTCGCCGACCGTAGTCGCGCCGTCGTCATCGATGAAATCGCCCGCGGCTCACGCAGCGAGAACATCGGTCTCGCGCAAGGAGACGTCATCGTCGGTGTGAACGGTGTCGAAGTCGCCTCGGTCAAGGATCTCAATCAAGCCCTGACCCAATCCGCCGAGCGATCGTCGGTAGTCTTGCAGGTAGCGCGCGGCCGGTACATCTACAGTCTGACGTTCCCCATGGGCGTGTAACGCGGTCTCGCGGTCTCGGGGTTGCGAGGTCTCGCGGTGGTCGGGCTTTTGCGGGTCCACACCGCGAGACCGCTACCCCGTCAAAACAGCGCCATCTGCGGTGGCGGCGCAGGCGGAGGCGGAGCAACGACGTTTCGATTCCGCTTGATACCCAGCAACAGCCAGAGGTGCCGGCGGATCCACTCCTTCGACTCGCGGAAGTAGCGGAACTTCCGCTCCTCTTTGTGGAAACGCCGGTTGTGGCTCGCGCCGAGGACGTGATGCAGATACTCGTGGTAGATCACCGACTGGATGAAAAACGCCGGTGTCTCCGGCGAGTCGAGCAGCGGGTGAATGCGGATCTCGGTCGTGATGTGGTTGTACGACCCGAGGCGGATCGAGCGCCGTTTCTTGCGGGTGATCTGCTGACCCCAGCGCACGGGAAGCGGCGGGTATTTGTAAAAATACGACCGATGAACCTCGGCGGCGAGCGACGCCAGGTAGTAGTGCCGGTGATCAGCAATCCCAAGCGGAAGCGGCCGAGTCTCCATTCAGAGTCATTGTGCGGAGCCGGCGGCCGCTTCGCAAGAGCTAATCGTCGCCGCCCGTCGCTGTCTGCATGACTTTGGCGACATTCTGCATCGCCGCGGCCGTGACCATCGACGTCCCGGCAGCGATCACCTCGTCGCCCTTCTTCATGCCGAGCCACACGCCGATGCCGACGCCGAGGAGTACCGCGGTGATCGGAAACGTCCGGATGTGCTCACGCCATGACTCCGGCAGCAGGTTCTCGATTTCCTCGAAAAGCGCCTCCGGCCCGCTTTCGGCGAAGGTACTGCCGAGCTGCGATGCCTTCTCGTGAATCGGATTGTCGTAGTCCATCCCGGCAGCGGATCGCTCGAAATCGGTGTCTCGTGTGGTCGGCATCGTTGCTCCCTTGAATGGTTACGCAGCAGAGTGATCGCGCGAAAATGGTGGCCGAGCCTTGGGCAACCAACGCTGCCGGCCGTGCCGGCTATTCATTGTCATCACGCCGGAGCAAAAGGCCGACCAGGAATCCGACGCCGACCGAGATCAGAAGCGCCTTTCCCGGATTCGAGCGAACGTAGCCGCGGACCTGATCGGTAATGGCACCGAAGTCGACATCCTCGACCTTCTCGCGAACGCGGTTGTACTGATTGCGGACGGCGTCAGACGCCGCCGAGTATGTTTCATTCACGAAGTCTTTGGCCTTGCCAAAGCGCGAGTCGGCCTCTTCGCCTGTATTCGCGCCACTGGTTGTTTCGTCCATGACGGTCTCCTTCGGCCACTCAGCCTATCAGAGGCGGCGCCTCTCGTGCGGCGCGTACAATCGCCGGCCATGCGCATTCGCCTCGAGCACGTCACGCACGCCTACGCCGGAAGTGCTGAATCAGCGGCGGTTCAGGTGCTCGACGACGTCTCGCTCGACATCGCCTCCGGCGATTTCGCCGTGCTGATGGGCGCCTCCGGCAGCGGCAAATCGACGTTGCTGAATCTCATCGGCGCGGTCGACAAGCCGACCTCGGGGAGCATGTTTCTGGATGATGTCGACACGTCGATTCTCGACGAGTCGCGCCTGACCATGCTGCGGCGCAAGTCGATCGGTTACATCTTCCAGTTCTTCAACCTCATCCCGACGCTGAACGTCTTCGAGAACGTCGCCTTTCCGTTGTCTCTGGCGAGTACGCCGCGAGGCGAGGTGAAAACGCGCGTTGCCGAGGTCTTGAACGAGGTCGGACTCGGAAGTCGCGCCACGCACTTTCCCAACGAGCTCTCCGGCGGCGAGATGCAGCGCGTGGCCATCGCCCGCGCCGTCGTCCATCGTCCGCCGCTGATCCTGGCCGACGAGCCCACAGGCAATCTCGACTCGAAGAACGGCGAGATGATCCTCGACCTGATCCGCGGTATTCGCACGACACGCCGTCCAACGATCGTCATGGCCACGCACTCCGAGCGGGCCGCAAGTTATGGGGATTATGTGGTGGAGGTGGCGGATGGCCGGCTTCGGTTGTCCTGAGGCACACAGCGCCGGAGCACAGACAAGAGTATCTGTGCCACATCGAAGCCGGTTTTCGGCAAGGGAAAACCCGCCTGTGGCCAGAGCACTGCCGAATGTGGCACAGACACTCTTGTCTGTGCCGTGCGGAGTAGCCGCACCTTGGAGTTTGGACGTTACGACGCCGCGACAGCGGCTCAAGAAGGTAGACAGGGGTGCGAGCGCCTTTTGCGAGAACCCCTGGACTGCGCTATCTCTTGAAAACGTGCCGCGTCAGCGGCACTGGATGGAGTCCCCGATCACTCCAGTGCCGCCGACGCGGCACCAAACCACGACATCTCTTTACCAGGGGTGCTCGCAAAAAACGCTCGCACCCCTGGCTACCGTCTTTTTGCCGCTAACGCGGCAAACGTGCAGCGCAGCCGCGCCGGAGAAGAACGTCCGGTGATCCTCCGCGCTCTCGTCCTCCGCCCGATCTTCCGCGAGGCCATGCGGACCACTCTCACGATCCTCGGCATCGGCGTTGGCGTCGCGGTGGTCGTGGCCATTGCGCTCTCGAATCAGAGCGCACTGCGGGCCTTCCAGGAATCGGTCGATGCGGTCGCCGGCCGCGCCAACTACCAGATCGTCTCCGACGTGGGACTCAACGAGGATGTGCTCGTCGCGCTGCAACCGTTCTGGCCGCGCGGTGTCCGTTTCGCGCCGGTCATCGATCTCGAAGGGATGGCGGATGTGGCACCGCAACCACTCCCTATCCGCCTCCTCGGCGTCGATCTCCTTTCCGATCTCCACTTCCGTGACTACCGCTACGCCAGCGTCGTCACCAGCGCGCACGAGTCGGCGGCGACGTACCTCAGCCTCTTCCGCGACGACTCCATCGTCATCCCGGCCAGCTTCGCCCGCGAGCACGGCCTGAAACTCGGATCGCCGCTGACGCTCGACATCAAAGGAATCCGCCGGATGATGATCGTCCGCGGCCTGCTCAAGGCGCGCGGCCCGGCTACCGCCTTCAATGGCGCGATCGCCATCGCCGACATCGCCGCAGCGCAGGCCAGTTTCGGTTTCGAAGGACGCCTGACCCGCATCGATCTCATCGTGCCCGACGATTCGCTGATCCCGGCCATCGAGCATGTGTTGCCATCGAGCGCGCGGCTCGAGCGGCCGGCGCGGCGAAACGAGCGCGTCGAGAAAATGCTGCGCGCCTTCCGCGTGAATCTCTTCGCCCTCGCCGGCGTGGCGCTGCTGGTGGGGATGTTCCTCGTTTACGACACCGTCCTGATCTCGATTCTGCGCCGCCGTAAAGACGTCGGCATCCTCAAGACCCTCGGTACCTCCGCGCGGCAAATCTTTGGAGCCTTCATCCTGGAAGGCTTCGTCTTCGGCATCGCCGGCTCAGCCGCCGGCATCGCCCTCGGCCGTGGGCTGGCCTGGCTGATCCTGCGCCTGATCGGACGGACCATCAACGCCCTCTACGTCAGTTCCACCCCCGAGGCAATTGTCCTGACGCCGGGGATCATCGCGGCTGGTGTGGCGGTGGGGACGACGCTCTCGTTGCTGTCGGCAATCCAGCCATCGATTGAAGCTGCGCAGCTCAGGCCCAACCTCCTTCTCTCCAATATTCGCAGGACAAAGACGCGCACCACACAGGTAGCCGCCGCGATCGCCTGCTTCCTCATCGCAGCCTTCCTCTCGCGGCTCCCCGCCTGGAACGGCATCGCCGTCGCCGGCTATATCGCCGTCCTCTTCGTGGTCGCCGGCTTCTCCGCCCTCGCCCCGATGATCGTGACCGCCGCCTCGAATCTCTTGCGCGGGCCTTATCGCGCCGTGTTCGGTATCGTCGGCGAGTTAGCGTCGGCGACGATCCCCGCCTCGTTGCGCCGTACGTCCATCGCCTCGGCGGCGTTATCGCTGGCGATCGGGATGATGGTGGCCGTGGCGCTGATGGTCGGCAGCTTTCGCGAGACGGTGCGGGTATGGGTCGACCAGACCGTCAGCTCCGACCTCTGGCTTCGGCCGTCGAAGGGCCTGTCCAACGCTGATGCCGCCGTTTTCCCGAACGCGATTTCAGCCGACCTGGCCAAGGTCCCGTTCATCGCCGCCTTCGACCGCGTGCGCGGACGCGGCGCGGCGTACGGCGACGCTGTGATCACCATCGCAAGCGGCGACCTCGGTGTGGCCGCCGGCTTCGGCGACATGCCGATGATTGTGCCAGGCAAGCCCTCCGAGGGATTGCGGAACGCGGTGGCGCGCAACGGTGTCGTGGTCTCGGAGAGCCTCGCGCTGAAGTACAGGAAAGACGTCGGCGACGACATTACGCTGACGACGCTCCGCGGCCCGCATCGCTTCCCGATCACCGGCGTCTACCGCGATTACTCGAGCGACCGCGGCGTCGTAATCATGGACCGGGCGCTCTACACCACTCTTTTCGGCGACGACGCCATGAACACGGTCGTCATCTACCTCAAGCCCGGAGTCAGCCGCGAGACCGCCCGCCAACAGCTCGAAGCGATATTCGGTCCGAAGTACCACGCCTTCGTCGTCACCAACGCCGAGATCCGCGGCGAGGTGATGAAGATCTTCGACCAGACCTTCCTGATCACCTACGCCCTCCTGGCGGTGGCCATCGTCGTCGCCGTCCTAGGCGTGATCAACACCCTGGCCGCCCTGATCCTCGAACGTACCCGCGACCTGGCCCTCCTCCGCATCCTCGGCATGTCCATCGCCCAGGTCCGCTGCATGCTCGTCCTGGAATCCTCGGTCCTCGGCCTGACCTCCACCGCCGCCGGCCTGGCCATGGGCTACGTCCTGTCGTGGATCCTCATCTACGTAATCAACAAACAGTCCTTCGGCTGGACGATCGCCTTCCATACGCCGGTGAGGTTGATCGTTGCATCGCTGGCGGTGACGTTTGCGGCGTCGCTGCTGGCGGGACTGGTGCCGTCCCGGTTGGCGAGGAGGATCGATCTGGCGAGTGCGATGAAGGCGGAGTAGGTAGGACATGGATCACGACGATTTTCTCCCAGACCCACCAACATTTGAACCGACTCTGCTTGCTGAGTGCATGCGAGATCACGATGCAATGCCCTCGTTTTCGAGTGGTACAAATATTTCGGCATGCTCTCGAACTATGTCGCGTCGCTTCTGCCTGACGCTCCTCGCGCATCTAGTGTGTCTCGCCAAACCTATGGAATCCTCACAAGTCTGCTTATGCGCTGCGGCGTTTCTCGAGACGTATCGGAACGTCTACCCGCTCGATGGGAAGAGGAGGTTGCGTGTTCTGCAGGCGGTGGCCGAAGATGAGGTAGTAGCCGTCGAGATCGCGGACCGTGTAATCGCGCAGTAGCCATGGTTTGTCGGATGGCGGTTCGACAACCTCGACACCGTTCGCGCGCTGGAACTCGTAAAGCTCGTCGGCGTCGCCGACCACGAAGTAGACGGAGCAGCCCTGGGGGCTGGGAGTGCCGTGCTGCAGGAAAATCTGTACATCGCCGAGATTCACGCCGGCGAAGGTCGGAGGGTCGCCCCACGTGAAGGCGAGCCAGAAGCCGAGCTTTCCCGTATAGAAATCGACAGCGGCGGAAATGTCGCTGACGGAAAGGCCCGCGTGGTGTTGCTCACACTCGAAACGTCGTGCGTTGGGATTGGTCATAGCTCTACGGATGCAACGCTTCATGAATCAGTGCCGCCAGCCGCGTCCCTGCCTTCTGCAGGCGTAGATCGACAACTTTGGCAAACTGGTCCTGGTATGCCTTTGTCAGATCGCGGCCGGTTCCAAACGCTTCGCAGCCGGCGTTTGTCTTCTTGCAGTACTCGACGCCGGCAAGCGTTGTAACGTCGTAGGATTCCTGCGCCCACGCAAGCGGTGTCGATGTTGACCAGGCGGTCTTCTGCGCAGCAGTAATCTTCCCCTGCAGGCTGTCGGCAAACGCGCGCCAGCCTGGTCCGGCGATGATGATCCGGATGATCGATCCGTCCCAGACCGCATGCAGATTCAACGGGTAGCTCTTGGGGATGGGATAGAAGCCTCCGGTCACCGGCTTGATGTCGTTTCCTCCCAGATCGTCGGCATAGCTGACATGCAGCGGCTGATGGATGTCGCCGACCCAGTGACCGAGGAAGACGAGCCCCTCGGCGCGCTCCTGATCGGTTTTGCCGTTCTTCAGCATGCCCGAATGCGTCGTGATTCCGGTAAGGACGCAGTCGTTGTTGCAAGCCTTTTCCTGGATCTTCGTTGCGCTGCGGGCCACGTTGAGGAAATGCCAGTTGGAGAAACCCTTGAAGTGCAGCCAGGGGCTGGTCGTGCTCCCGGCCTTTTCCGCGTCCCGTGCCTGCCTGCGCGCTTCGTCGGCAAAAACGCAGGCATCGGGGAAGCTGCTGATCTGCAGGCTCGTACCCGGCGGCGTCTTGTACGCCGTCGTCAGCCGGTCGACCTCCTTCTGATCATCGGGAGACAGTGAGAGGTACGCGATTCTGCAAACCATGCGATGTCCCTCCTCTCCCCACGCGAATACGTTGGGTGCACAAACAGTGATCAGAAACAACACGGCGAGGATCTTGCGCATCACGGACCTCCTGAGGCCGGCGCTGAATTACGCGCGGCCTATCTAGGAGTGTCCCAGCGCGGTCAAGTCCTACCCTGCCCGCGGACATTTTTCAGAAAAAGCATCGCAGCCAGCGCGGCGTTTTTCTGGTCCTTCCCCCATGGTGGACCGGCTGACTTCCCGAGCTCCGGTAATTTCTTCACGGTGGCCGCATCGGCACGCGCAGGCAAATCCTTCTCCGGAATGGTGACGAGTTTCAGGTCGCACCCCTCCACAGCACCAGCCAGCGCGGCAGGGAAGAGAACGCCCTCGGCTTTATGCATGCGCATGTGAACGGAGAGGATCTGCTCGACCGTCCAGCCGGGCATCGGCGATCCGACAAGGACGGCGCAGCCGTCGATCTCGTGGCCGGCATCGCGCGACCGCTCCACGAAGGCGCGCATTTCCTTCGCGGCGATGCGGTGCGCCGACGAGATGGCGTGTTCGACGAGCTGACGTGCCTTCGCCGGCGGGAGGCCTTCCGCGGCGTGGTAGGGCTGTTTTGCCCAGTCGATGTCAGCAAGGTCGACGAGCTCGATCCGTCGACGGTCGATTACGTGGAAGCCATCACCCGATGCGCCGATGACGACCAGGGCTGCCCAACCAGAATGCGCCTTGAAACCGGCAGCGATTCGCATTGCCTTACCTCATTCGGCGATCAGATACTCGCTCTGAACAAGGCCACTCGGATACGACCGGGTGGCTACGTGATCGATTCTGACATCGCGCGACAGCGGGCCGAACAACGGAATCCCCCTTCCGAGAAGAACGGGGACGCGCGTGATGATCATGCGTTGGATCAATCCCGCTTCCAGGAAGCGCTGGATGGTCACACCGCCATCGATGTACAGATGGTTCATGCCGCGCTCGGTGAGCCTGTCCACGACTTCCCACGGGCTGCCGGACATGAACTCGCAGACGGAACCGTCCGGCGCTTTCCATGCGGACGGCCGCGAGGTGAGCACCACCACAGGCTTATTTCCGTACGGCCATGGGCTGAATGCCGCCGCGGTCTCGAACGTCTTGCGTCCGATGACGAGGGCATCGACCGACGCGATGAACTCGTCGTAGCCGTGCGGCTCAGGCTCGGCCGGCAGCCAATCAAACGCCCCATTTTCGCGCGCGATGAAACCGTCGAGGCTTGTGGCGATGAATACCGATGCTTTCATTCGCTCACCTTAGTCTGTGTTTCGAGGTCAGGCCACCTTGAGCGCCAGGAACCACGGCTCGCGGCGGCCGAACTTCGTCGCCAGGGCGGTGCCGATGCCGAAGACCGAAGACAGACCCCAGATGATCGGGCCGACGATCGGGATCAGGCGCAAGGCGCCGAGGATGATGATGCCGACCACGACCATGGCCAGATCGCCGCGCAGCCAGCGGCGCCTGTTCAGTTGCTCGCGCGTCCGTGAGCCGGCCACGAGCGTACCGATGGCGTGGAAGACGGCGACCATGCCATAGATCTTCGTGAGGATCGCGAACACACCGAGGGCGAAAAGAAGGGGAACGCCGACGAGATACGGAATGAGGTAACTGAACACGATCGCAGTCAGGACAAAACTCGTTACGGCGACGAGGCCGAGAGCAAAACAGTGCAGAGCGCTGGCGCGCATTTCCAGTGATGAGTAGCGGATCTCGCGTCCGCTGAGGAGCGTCAGCGCCACCGCGGCGAACATCCAGACGGCCAGAAGCGCCGTGGTGATTGCGGTGTTCTGCAGCATTGCCGTCGCATCGGCCACCGTCAATGGCGCGTGTACGCCGAAGCTCGGCGGAGCGGCAATCATCGCCGTCACCAGCGAGGCGGCGACGACGGTCAGCGGCAGGAACAGGCGCAGCATCCTACGCATCGATCCCCCTCGGCGAGCGCCGCAGCAGCAGGACGAGCAGCGCGTTGACGATCAGGAAAGCGGCGCCGAATGCGATCTGCCATCCGAACGAGGCGCCGCGCAGCGACGCGGTGGCGCTGTTCACGAGACTACGAATCGCCTCCATCGATGCCAGCGAGCTCTCGGCAACGTGTACGGGCGACATCCCCGCGGCGTCGCAGAGGGCGAGCGCGATGATGACAAGGACGGCGCCGAGGCCGAGAACGAGCGGCCACGGACGATGCGAGGAACCTTCCCAGTTAGCGAGCGGTAGTGTATTCACATCGATCACCGCGGGCTCGACGCTGGCTTTCGCGGAGAGTGCCGCAGAGACAGCGCGGCACTCCGCGCATGTCTCCAGATGTGCGGCGTTCGCTTCCGGATCTTCCAGGTATCGCTGACACGCGTCTTCGACCGTAGGATCTTTCATAGGGGTTCCACAAATCCTTCGAGCTCGACCTTCAGCAGATTACGCGCCCGAAACAGTTTGTTCTTAACAGTGCCGAGGGGCAGCTTCTTCATCGAAGCGATCTCCTCGTAGGATAGCTCGGCAAAGTGCCGAAGCTGAATCAACTCGCGATAGTCGGTCGGCAGGTTCTTCACGGCCGTATCGATGGCATCGGCGAGTTGTTTGTTGCTCATGGCGCGGTAGGGCGACACGCCGGTGTCGGCGAACTCGCGTTCTTTCGCGTCGTCCTCGCCCGGCTTCGGCGCGATCGACACCTCGTTCACGGTCTTCTTACGCAGCGCGTCGATGGCGCTGTTCTGGGCGATCCGGAAGAGCCACGTCGAAAACTGGTACTTCGGGTCGTAGCGGTCGAGGGCGACGTAGACCTTCACGAAGATTTCCTGGGCCAGGTCGTGAGCGTCTTCGTAGCGATGCGTGATTCGATACACATAGTTAATGATGCGCTTTTCGTAGCGCTTCACCAGCTCTGTGAATCGGTCTCGGTCGCCCTCGAGGATGCGCGCCACCAGGGTGCGGTCGTCGAGATGCTCACGTTCAGCCATTCGTGGTTACGGTTTCCGCGGTTGAAAGTTTTTCGGATGATACCCTGCGCGGCCGGGCTGTCCGATGATCGAGATTCGCAATCTGACCAAGCGTTATGGCGACTTTACGGCGGTTGACGACATTTCGCTCGACGTCGCCCGCGGCGAGATCTTCGGGTTTCTCGGCCCCAACGGCGCCGGGAAGACGACCACGATCCGCATCCTGGCCGGCCTCTCGCTGCCGACCTCAGGCACGGTACACGTGAACGGACTCGATGTAACCACCGAAGGCGTCCGCGTGAAGGCCACCACCGGATACATCCCCGACCGGCCGTTTCTCTACGAGAAGCTGACCGGCCGCGAGCTGCTGCAATTCGTGACGAATCTCTACAGCCGTGAATGGCGTGATTGCGAAACGCGGGCGATGGAGTTGCTGGCCTACTTCGGCATCGCCGGCTGGGCCGACGCGCGCATCGAGAACCTCTCGCACGGGATGAAGCAAAAGCTCGTCATCGTCTCCGCGCTCGTTCACGATCCGGAGCTGTTGATCATCGACGAGCCGATGGTCGGTCTCGACGCGCTGGCGCAAAAACAGGTCAAGCTGCTCTTCCGCCGCTTGGCCGAGGAGAAGAAAACGGTCTTCCTGACGACGCATACGCTTTCGGTTGCCGAAGCGGTCTGCGATCGCATCGCCATCCTCAATCGCGGTCGCATCGTCGCCAGCGGAACGACCGCGGAATTGAAGAGCGATCGCGCGCTGGAGGATGTGTTCCTGGAGCTGACGTACGATGACGGGGTCATTCAGAGCCCGCGGTAGTGCGGTTACCCGGTCTCGCGGTTGCGAGGTCGCGAGGTGGGTTCCTTGCAGGGTCGCGAAACTACCAGACCGCGAGACCCCGCAACCGCGAGACTGCGAGACTGCGAGACCCCGCCTATACTCGCGCGCATGAAAAAGCTGCTCGTCTTTCTGCTTGCCCTCGCTTCCGCGTGCGCCTCGGTGCCGTCTTCCCAACCGGCGGCGCAGCCGGGAAGTGATCAACTTGCGATCGAGTCGACGGTGCTGGCGGTTTACAACGTCATCTCCGGGCCGGCCGGGCAGAGGGACTGGGATCGTTTCGATGCGCTGTTCGCGCCGGGCGCTCGGCTGATCTCGACGCATCGCAAGGACGGCGTCGTGACGGCTAGCGCGATGACGCCCCAGGAGTACGCGACGAAGGCCGGCGCCTATTTTAAAGACAATGGATTCTTCGAGCGGCCGGCGGCGAACCGCATGCAGCATTTCGGCGACATCGCCCATGTCTTCAGCACCTACGAATCGCGGCATGCGTCGTCGGATGACAAGCCATTCGCGCGCGGGATCAACAGCTTCCAGCTCGTCCGCATCGGCGACCACTGGAAGGTGCTGACGATTTTCTGGGAAGAGGAAGACGCGGCGCACCCGATCCCTGCCGAGTATCTGCCGGCACGATGAGTCTGGCGGCATAGGAAATTCTGTCAAGTGCCGTCACGTTCGCGGCGCCGCATGACCGCAACCCTAATCGAGCCGTATGGCGGCCGTCTCGTCGGCCTGATCGAGCCGGCCGAATCGGTCGCGGATCTCATGGCCACGGCGAACACGCTTGCGTCGCTGCAGATCTCGGAGCGGTCGCGCTGCGACCTCGAGCTTCTGGCCACCGGCGGTTTCTCGCCGATCGATCGTTTTCTCAATCGTGCGGACTACGAGCGCGTCGTCGCTGAGATGCGGCTGGCCGATGGGACACTCTTTCCGATCCCGATCACGCTTCCTGTCGCGGACGACGCGCAGGTCGCGGCCGGCGAAGACGTCGTCCTTCGCGGGCCGCACACCGAGATCCTCGCCGTAATGACCGTCGAGGAGATCTACGAATGGGACTGCGATGAAGCGGCGATCGGCGTCTTTGGTACGCGCGACACGAAACATCCGCTGGTCGCGGAGATGGCGGGATGGGGACGCCGCAACATCAGCGGTCCGATGCGCGTGATCAGCACTGACACGCCGTGGGACTTCCGCGATCTGCGCCGGACGCCCGCCGAGGTGCGCAAGGCGCTGGAGGATCTCGGGCATGGCAACGTGGTCGCGTTCCAGACCCGCAACCCGATGCACCGCGCGCACGAGGAGCTTGTGCGCCGCGCCATCGAGGCGGTCGACGGCGTGCTGCTGCTGCACCCCTCCGTGGGAATGACGAAGCCGGGCGACGTCGATCACTACACGCGCGTCCGGACGTACCGCGCGCTGGCGGAGAAGCACTTCCCGCCGGGCCGGGTGCTGCTTTCGCTGCTGCCGCTGGCGATGCGGATGGCCGGGCCGCGCGAGGCGCTGTGGCACGCCATCATCCGGCGCAATTTCGGGGCGAACCATTTCATCGTTGGCCGCGATCACGCCAGCCCCGGCGCCGGTTTCTACGGCCCGTACGATGCGCAGGAGCTCGTCGCCTCGCATGAGGCCGAGATCGGGATGACGATGATCCCCTTCCGCGAGCTGGTTTACGTTGCCGGCAAAGACCGCTACGAGGAAGCGTTTCGCGTGGCAGGGGGCGCGGAGACGCGCTCGATCTCTGGCACGCAGGTCCGCGACGACTTCCTCGGCGTGGGCCGTCCGCTGCCGGAGTGGTTTACACGCCCCGAGGTTGCCGCGATTCTGGCCGAGAGTCACCCGCCGAAACATCGCCAGGGCTTCTGCATCTGGTTCACCGGCCTCAGCGGCGCCGGAAAATCGACGACCGCGGAGATCGTCGTCAGCCGCCTCCTCGAGCACGGCCGTCAGGTCACTCTCCTCGACGGCGACGTCGTTCGCACCCATCTTTCGAAAGGACTCGGGTTTTCCAAGGAGGACCGCGACGCCAACATCCTCCGTATCGGCTTCGTCGCTGCCGAGATCGTCCGGCACGGCGGCGCGGTCGTCTGTGCCGCCGTCAGCCCCTACCGCGCTACCCGGGGCACGGTCCGCGAGATGGTCGGTGCCGCCAATTTCATCGAAGTCTTCGTCGATACGCCTCTCGAAGTCTGCGAGGCGCGGGACACGAAGGGGATGTACGCCCAGGCGCGCCGTGGAACGATCAAGAATTTCACCGGGATCGATGATCCTTACGAGGCCCCATCGTCCGCGGAGCTGACTCTGGATACGACGACCGTCAGCGCGGAAGCGAATGCGGCGAGGATCGTCGAGATCCTCTCCGAACGAGGGTTCGTTCGTAGGTAGGTTTCACGCGGAGACGCGGAGACGCGGAGATAGAGTTACGCGGATGAACCCTCCTGAGCCGCGACGCGTCCTGATCGCCACCTATTCGGCGACGTCGTGCTCCGGATCCGATCTCTATACTCGCGATGTCGCGCTGGCGCTGCTACGCCGTGGATGGCAGCCGGTGGTCTACACCACCGTCCTCGGTGCCGTTGCGGAGCAATTGCGGCAGGCCACGATTCCGGTGACGAACGACATTGCGGCGATTGCCGCGGCACCGCATGTCATTCATGGGCACCATCATCTCGAGACGCTGACCGCGCTGGCGCGCTTTCCGGGTGTGCCGGCGCTCTTTGTCTGCCACGACGGGCTGACGTGGCATTCGACGCCTCCACGTACCCCGCACATCGGTCGATACATCGCTGTCGACCGGAACTGCCGCGACCGGATGATGCTCGAGCACGGCATACCGGAGTCTGCGATGCGAATCCTGCCGAACGCGGTCGACCTGGAGCGATTCCAACGGCGGCCGCCGCTTCCACGCCGTCCGCTTCGTGCGCTGGTCTTCAGCAACGCGGCCTCGCCGGACTCGTTTGCGTCGACGATCGAGGCGGCCTGCTCGCAACGCGGAATCACAGTTGCCATCGTTGGACGGGCGGCCGGAACGGCAACGGAGCATCCGGAGGAGATCCTCTCGCGATACGACCTCGTCTTCGGGAAGGCGCGCTGCGCCCTCGAGGCGGCGGCGGCCGGCGCCGCGGTCATCGTCTGCGATGCAGCCGGCCTGGCGGGAATGCTCACCGCGCGCGACCTCGACGCGATGAGGCAGCTCAACTTCGGTGCGCGCCTTCTGCAGCGGCCGATCACGGAAGCGGCCATCGGCGCCGAGATCGATCGTTACGATGCGGACGACGCGGCGAAGGTTACTGACGCTATCCGCGTCACGGCCGGCATCGACCTGCTCACGGAACAGTTCATCGAGCTGTATGAAGAGTTGCTGGCTGGCCGCGTGGCCATGGCGCCGGAAGATGACCTCCGCGCGATGGCGGAGTCTCTCTCGCATCTTTCGAAGGACATCCAGCTTGTCCGCCCGGCCGTGATGTCGCCAACGGAACGCCTGTTGCGCCGTCTTTACCGGCTGATGAAACGCTGAATGATGGCGATGTACACTCACCGAAGGCACCCAGCCCATGCCCGCTTCCTTCAGTGATTCAGGCAACGCCGCCGTTGTCGTGGCGCATCCCGGCCACGAGCTGGTGATTCACCACTACCTGGAGCGCAAGCGTCCTTTGTACTTCTGCCTTACGGACGGCTCCGGCGGCAACGGTCAATCGCGACTCGAATCGACAAGCCGTCTTCTTCAGGGAGTGCGAGCTTTGCCTGGTTCGATTTACGGCCGCTTTTCCGATCGGGAGGTTTACCGGATTCTGCTCAACGGCCGCGTGGAGGTGTTCGTCGATCTGGTGAACGAGCTTGCCGGGAATCTGATCGACGCGGACATCCAATGCGTTGCCGGCGACGCCATGGAAGGGTTCAATCCGGCGCACGACCTCTGCCGCGCTCTGATCGACAGCGCCGTCGCCATCGTGCGGACGCGAACGGGACGGGTGCTGCAGAACTACGAATTCGCGGTACACGGCGATCCCGTTGCGGCCTCGGAGGAAGCACTTGTCCGTCTGGAGCTCGACGAGAGTGCGCTCGATCGCAAGATCGATGCAGCGATGGCGTATCGTGCGGTGCAAGGCGAGGTAGAGGACGCGCTCGGTCGCTTCGGTAGGGGGGCTTTCGCGGTGGAGTGCCTGCGGTCAAGCTCCGCGAGTGCCATGCTGGAGCAGTTCGAGATCACGCCGCCGGCCTACGAATCGATCGGTGAGAGCCGAGTGAGCGAGGGCCGCTACCGCGAGGTCCTCCGATACCGGGAGCATGTGCTCCCGGTGATCAGCGCGCTGGGGATCGCAATCCCTGACTCAGCTCTTTCCCATCACCGCTAAACGCTTTTGTGCGAGCTCCCAAACCGAGGCTCCGTCGGCTTCTTCTTTCTTGACCACGCGTTTGTAGGCGGCGAGGGCGGCGTCGCGGACACCGTAGTTCTCGGCCATGCGGCCTAGGACGTACCAGTCGCTGCTGTCGGGCTGATCGCGGCGGCTCTTTTCGAGCGTACGAAGGAGTGCGTCGCGGGCTTCGATGTTCTTGCCGGTTTCCGCGTAGAGCGTGGCCAGCGTATGCAGAGCCGCGGCGGAGGTCTGCGACTCCTCGGCCGTGGCACGGCGCGCGTTCTCCATGGCGTGGGTGATGTTGCCGGCGAACAGCTCGAACCAGGCGGCATTGTTGTAATCGTTCTGCGTCGGCGACAACTCGTCGACGAGCTGCTCGGCGTATTTCGCGGCGGCCGGGTAGTCGCGTGCCTGGGCGGCAATCGAGGAGAGCGCGCGAAGCGCCTCGTCATCCTTCGGCTTCTTTGCCAGCCGCTTCTTTGCCAGCTCTTCGGCATCCGCCGTGCGGCCGCTCAACGACAGCGCGAAGACATGCGTGCTGAAGGCGTTGTCCGAATCGGGATAGGCGGCGTTGAGGCGCTCGGCGATCGGTACGACGCTCTTCCAATCCTTGCGGTTGGCGTAGGCGGCGCTGAGTGCGACGTCGATCCACGATTTCATGCGGTCGTTCGCCGCTTTCTCCCGCATCGCCAGGAGAATGGGAATGCTCTTCTCGTCGCCTTTTCGGATCATCATCGATGCCGCGGCGGTGCGGATCTCATCCGCGTTCGTGGCGGGGTTGTCTTTCGGCCAGAGCGCGGCGAAGGGGACGCCGCGCAGCGGATCGTCACCGCCGCCGGCCTGCACGTCCTCGCGCAGCCAGTTCAGCCACGTCCGCGCGGTCTCCAGGTCGCCGGCGTCGGTATATGCCAGCACAGCCGCTCCGATGGTATCGGCGATGAACGTGCTGGCGCGGATGATGTAGCCACCGTTCTGGCGGACGACGAAAAGGGTCGGCATGTTCACGCCGTTCTCGCCGCGCAGGCGCAGGCGATAACCGCTCTTGTCGTTGCCGTCGCTCTGGATGCGCATCGTGCCGAAGGAAAGATCGCCGATCACGGCCGGCGGCATGCTGCTGCCCGAGGTCAGCGTACGCATCACGCTGAAGGGATCTTCACCGTCCTCTTCGTCATCGGTTGGCTTGATGTCGAATGCGAAGAGCTTCTTCAGCGCCGGCGTGTCGTTGTGGACCATGGCCACGATCATTTTCTGCACGACGGAGCGCGGGTCTTTTTCGTCGAGGGGAAGCTCTTCGATCCGTTTCGTCTTACGCAACGCCTCGATGAACGGCCGTGCGCTCGAGGCGTTTGGCGCGCCCTGCGTCGCCGCGTCGTACATCTCCGTGGCCTGGGGATAGAGGCGCAGATTGAGCAGCATCTGCGCGACCGCCTGCGCGTAGTTGCGGCGGGTGTTCGCGTCGAAGGCGCCCAGCTCGTGCATGGCCGCCGCCGGGCCGTCAGTGGCGGCGATAGCGATGATGCGGCCGGTCTCGCGAAGCTGCGTGTCCTGCACCGTCCTGGCCAGATCCTTCATCTCGGCGAACCGGCCGGCATGGGCCAGCACCGGCATGAGGTCGTCGTCGAATTGCTTCGATTCCTTCTCGCCGACTTCGGTCGCCACGGCGCGGTACTCGGCGATCGAATCATCGAGTTTCGCGCCAGGACCGTACTCGGTGCCGTCGCTTCCATAGGTCAGCAGCTTGGCCAGCGCGCCGCGGTAGTCGGCGTTCTTCGGATCGATCTCTTTCGCTTTGCGCAGCGCGGCGATGGCGCCGTCCATGTCGAAGCCTTTGCGCAGAAGGCGGCCCAGGAGGTCGTACTCCAGGATGCCGGCCAGGGCGGCCTGGGCATGTGCGTTCGATGGCTCCAGCGCCACGGCGCGCTGGATCTCGGCCCGTGCGGCGTCGCCCAGGCCGCCGATCAGAAGCGCGCGGGCGATCTCGATGTGGTGCTGCGCCTCTTTCGGATGCAGCACCACCAGCTTGCGGAATTCCGCCAGCGCGCCGGCGACGTCTCCGGCGTTGAGCTTGGCCTGACCGATCAAGTCGAAGCCGATGATGGTCGGCTTGGCCTCGAAGACTTTCTTGATCGCGGCGCGCGTCTCTTCGAATTCCGGTGCGCTGATGCGCCGTTTGCCGCTGTCGAAGCGCAGCACGGCCATGACCGAGCCGTCGGGCTGGGAGTGGAACTCCTTGCTCAGCGTGGTCGTGCCGAGGTTCGTGGTCTCGTTGGGCGGCAGCGTGCGCACCGTGTAGCCGGCCGGCGGAACGATGTGGTAGGTCCATTCGCGCAGTCCCGCCGCGGGAAAGACGAACTCGCCGGCGCGCTTCCGGCGCGCCTCTTCGGCGTGATCGTCGCCGAAGTTGCGCAGCGGAAACGGCAGCCAGTTGATGAGGTTCGCCGGATGGAAAGCAACCGCGGCATCGCCATCGTGCGCGACGCCGGTATCGGCATCCGAGGCTTCGATCGTGACGCGGAACGGTTTGGTCAGATCGTGCGGATCGGTCGCTTCGACCTTATCCAGCTTCTTCGCCGCGTAGTACGACTTGACGTAGGTCTCGATCTGTTCGCGATACTTGGTCCGATCGCTCTCCGCGTAGTAGTGACGCTGGAACGAATCCTCGGAGCCGGTGACGGTTTCGCTGACCTCGAGGACGTGCGCCTTGCCGTCCTCGGGCAGGGTGTAGGTGCGCGTCTCCGAATACTTGTTCGCCGTCGACGGCGTCTCCGGCGTCTTCGTCAGCGCGGATGTATCGCCCGCGGCGATGAGCGCCAGGCGTCCCTGATCCTGCGACGGCAGGTCGCCGGCGTGGGCGAAGTCGTCGGTCGGATCGACCCACATGGCCGGATCCTTGGCCGTGGCGTCGACGCGGACGATGGCGTGATTGAAGCGCCCCATGCCCGGAAGATCTGCCAGGACGTCGAAGTCTTCGCCGGCGCGAAGCAGGGCCACATGCGCGGGGATGCCCGCCAGACGGAGCATGGCCACGAGCAGCGTCGCCTTGTCTTTGCAGTCGCCGTACTTGTTGCCGAGAACCGTCAGCGGCGGACGCGGGACGATCGACGACTCGCCCACTTCGACGCCGGCGTAGCGGACGTTCTTCTCGACCGCGGCAAGGGCGCGGGCAATGACGTCGCGCCGCTCCGTGGCGGCGCCGATGGCGTCGTGCGTGAATTTCTTGAGGTCGTTGCCGGCGATCTGCATGTCGACGATCTCGCTATAGCGCGTGGCCAGGTTCCGCCATGAGGAGCCGGTGGAGAAAGCGATGTAGGGAAGGTTGATGACGTCGAAGGGAAGGAAGTTCTCGAAGTCTTTGCGCCCTTCGATGCGGCCGCTTTCGAACGTGGTGATACGGCGCCCGTTCTTCTCCTCGGTTTTAGCCTGCAGGTCGCTCTTGTTGACGATGCGCGGCTCGAGTGACGACGGTCCGTCGATGGTCATGCGCGTCCGTTGCGTCGGCGCGTACCCGCCGAGCACAAAGATGTCGGAGGTCCCGGCATCGCCCATCGGATTGTTGCCATTGAACTCGATGACGTATTCGATGACGGAGCCGACCGCCACCCCCGGCAGCGGCGCGCGCAGCACGCGGTTGTCGCTGAAGATGTCGAGGTCCTCGCGCGCCGGTGCCTCGATGATGGCCTTGGCGTCGAGCGTGTGCACCGTCCCGTCCTTCGACACCACCCGCGCCGTCACGGTCGGCCGGTCGTTGTACCAGGGCGCCCACGGCACCTCGATGGTCCCAAGTCCTTCCACCGCGGAGTCGTCGACGACGCGATAGAGGTGCCGCTGCGGCGTATGCGACTTCCCATCAGCGGCGACGCGGGGTTTGTGGTGCTGCACGAGGTGGCGAACTACACGATCGAC
>Ga0210402_10001057_pt1 | contig 29126 bp, 18 predicted proteins | sample IncBWC7MmetaG_FD_161055 | JGI IMG/M metagenome (GOLD analysis project Ga0210402, IMG submission 161055) | Forest soil microbial communities from Barre Woods Harvard Forest LTER site, Petersham, Massachusetts, United States - Inc-BW-C-7-M | ecosystem: Environmental > Terrestrial > Soil >...
CCCCTACCGTTTCCCGATCGCGTACAGAAACTGGGTCGTCCTCATGAAAATGTGGCCGTCGGAAATCGCCGGCGAGCTCAGCGTGTAGTCGGCCAGGTCGTTTTCCGCCAGCACTTCGAAGTGGTCGCCGGCTTTGAGCACGGTGGTCAGGCCCTCTTCGTTGGTGATGTACATCCTGCCATCGGCAAGAACCGGCGACGCACTGTACGTGGCCGGCTTGATTCGCTTCGCGCCCCACACTTCCTTCCCGGTCCTGGCATCCAGGCACCAGGTGATGCCGCGATCGTTTACGGAGTAGAAATATTTCCCGTCGGTAACCGGGGTCGGCACATCCGGCCCGTTGTTGAACGACCACAGCTTGTGCGACTCGGTGATGTCGCCGCGGCCTCCGGCGCGAAACGCGATCAGCGGCCGTTCGCGCGTGGGCGCGTAGACGATATCGCCGAACACCACCGCCGACGCGATGGTACGGAAATTCGGGTTGTTGGTGGGGTTCAAGCCGTTTCCCCGCCACACCTCCTTTCCAGTCGCGGGGTCGTGGCCGGTCACGCAATCGCCGCCCAAAACCACAATCTCGAAGTGGTCCGCATACTTCAGAAGTTGCGGGGTGGAATAGGAATCCGGGGACTCGCGGATGGCGGCCGTAGGCCGTTCCACGCGCCACACGGTCTTGCCGGTCTGCTTGTCGATCCGCAGGATGTAAGACGGGTCTCGCGTTTTCATCCCGTGCAGCACCTGGACGTACAGGCTGTCCTGGTACAACAGCGGAGAGGACGCGTATCCCCAATTCAAGCCGAACCTGCCGTATTCCTTCTGGATATCGCGCATCCAAAGTGGGTTGCCCGCCAGATCGAAGCCCTTCAGGACGCCGACCCCGGTCATCGCAAACACGCTGGCGCCATCGGTGACGGGCGAGGGCGAGGACATGTTCTGTTTGTTGATCTGATAATTGCCACCGGTGAGGAGCTTCTTCCAGAGGACGGCGCCTTTGGTTTTGTCGACGCACCAGAGGTAGAGGTTGTGGTCGGTATCCGCGACGTTCAGGAAAATCTGGTTGCCCCAGATGACCGGCGTGGCTCCGGTCTTCGACGGCATGGCCAGTTTCCAGGCGATGTTTTCCGTGGTGCTCCAGCGCAGCGGCAGGTCCTTCTCGCTGCTGGTCCCGTTAAGGTTCGGGCCGCGCCACTGCGGCCAGTCTTCTGCCAGAACGGGGGCCAGTACGGGCGCGCAAAGGGCGCACAACCACAACGCGACCGACCGGCGAGATGGCATATTCGGCAGCATATCACTCCGATCGAAGCGCGGCGATGAGCGGTGAGCGCAGCGATGCCGCCGTGGCGGCCAGAGAGGCGACGATGCCGGTCGCCAGCACCGCGGCTAGCAATAAACCTAGCGAGACGATCGGCAGATGTCCGCCGCGCGTTGCCATCACTGGGGCGACCGCCAGCAGGGCGCACAAGGTTCCGGTCGCCAGCCCCAGCAGAAGCAGCATCAGGTTTTCGGCCAGCACCATGGCGGCCAGGTGCCGCGGGCGATAACCGACGGCGCGCAACAGCGCCAGCTCTTTTCGCCGCTCCAGCACGTTGCGCAGCACGATCGCCGCCAACCCGATGGTGCCGAGAATTAAGCCCAGCCCGCCCAGGGCGCGGAACGTGGCCAGGTACGTGTTCTCGACCCGGTGAAAGCTCGCCAGGCGCGCGGCGACTGACTGGATGTCGAAGCCGTAATCCGCCAGCGCCTCTTCCAGCACCGGAACGGCCGTGGGCGGAGCCTTCAGCAGAAAGAAGCGGAACCCCGCAACGTCCGGGTACAGGCGCAGAAAGTTCTCTTCCGAAATCAGCAGTTCGCTTTGAAAGATGCTGTCCTGCAGCGTGTCGACCATGCGGAATCGGGCATTGTTCAAGATGAATTCCTCGCCCAGTTTCAAGTGCAGCACGTAGGTGAGGGAGTTGGCATCGGCAATCGCCGGGACGGCGCCTTCCGCGGGTTTCAATGGCGGCGTCTTCGCTTGCAGCGTTTTCGATGGCGGCGTTTTCGACAGCCCCGGCCAGGGATGGAACGGAGCGACCGGCGCCAGAATGCGGGGATTTCGCGGCTGGTACAGGTTCAGGCAACTGGCATCGTCGCCGGCACGGAGGCGGAACGGAACTATCTCCACGCCCGGAAGGGACGGGATGTTCAGGGCTTCGCGGCCCGCGGCAGTCGACGGGTTGTGGATCAGCGGCAGCACGGATTCTGCCATGAGAGGATACCCCGCGGCGCCTTCGGACGACGCTTCGCGCTGAAAGGCATCGAGCGCGACAATCACGAAGGTCGCCGACGCGATCAGGGCGATGCACAGGATGCTGCGGCCGGGACGGTACGCGGCACTGCGCACGCCGAGTGAGACTGGGCTGTTGATGGCGCCGCGGATGGCGGCGAACCCGCGCGAGCGTAGCCATGCCGATTCGAGCATTAGCGCCGCGATGAGCAGCAGGGTGCCGGCTCCAAAGAATCCGGCAGTCTGGTCCAACTTGCCCATGCTGGCGGCTGCCAGCAGCGCGGCGGCAACCAGCATCGCCCCAATCGCAACAGGCAATCTCCAGCGATTGGGAGCGGCCTTTCGCTCGCCCGCTACCAACCCTCGTGGCGTCACTGACTCCAGGCGGCGCAGCGTCCAGGCGATCGCGCCCAGACCGGTGGCCGCTCCAGCGGCGGCGCCGTATAAGAGCGATGGAACGGACACGTGAAGGGCGAGCGATCGTGTGCCCACCGCATCGATCCACCACGTTCGCAAGCCGTACAGAATCAGGGCACAATATCCGAGCGCGGCGCCCATGCCCGCCACGGCGCCGCCCACTGCCAATGCCGCCCCTTCGAGCATAAACACCGAGCGAATCTTCGACGACGGAAAACCGAGTGCGCGCAGGACGCCGATCTCGCGCACTCTTTGCTCGACGCCGAGTTTAAAGAACAGGCCCGTCAGCAGCAGCGCCGACACCATCAGGAAGAAGCTGAAGTACACGAAGTATTCGCCGAAATCGGTGGCGCCCCGAGCGGCTTCGAGACCCTGCGCCCGAACCGGGAGAACCGCCAGTCCGAACTTCGCGGGGTCGATGGCTTGGCGCAGCGCGGCCTCATACCGCCCGAATTGCGCGGGCCGCCCGAATTGCGCAGCCCCATCTGGGGGCGGGAAAATCCGGATCGACGTCAGACTTCCGAAGCGCGTTCCCCAGAGCTCACGGCCGCGCGACAGGCGAACGAAGGCTTTGGGAGTGGCGCGATACTGCTTCCAATATTGTTCATCCGTCGGGCGTATGCGGGCGAGATCCAGAGGGAACGGAGGGTCCCAATCGTACAGGCTGTCGGATGCCGTGATGCCGGGATAGTCGGGCGCGAGGTTGCGGTCGGCCGCGGCTCCGGCGATCGGCACGATCTGCGATACCCGAAACTGCGCACTGGCGGTGTCGAGACGCCCGTCGGATTTCCAGACGTAATAGTCGAGCGTGACCGCGTCACCGGGCTTCGCCGCCAGGTCGCGAGCAGTCCACTGGTTGAGCGTGATGCCATCTTCTGTGGCCGGCGCGAGCGGTTCGTCGAGCGCGGCGGCGTCGTCGTCACCCAGCGCGGTCACCAGCGAGTAAGGCGTCGCGCGGTCGCCGATCCGTACGCGGTTGGCGAGATACGACAACACGGGCTCCGCGCGCAAACCGAGCGACTTGGCCGTGGAGAGCGCCACCGCGGCGAGCGCGTCCGAGATCATGCCGCTGTCGCTATCCAGGGACAAACAGTCCGGCGTTTCTAAGCCGCGCAACCGAAGGCCAAGGTCTGCGAGGCGATACCGCTGTTTCAGATCGCTCTCGAGCGACGACCGATGCCCCAACAGAATCGTGTTCACCTTGTCTGGTACCGCCAGATCGCGCTGTAGCCGCGTCAGCGGCACGTACACCGCGCGCACGTCACCCTGCTCCGGACGCAGCGAGAATTCGTGCCTGGCTACTCCGTTTATGGTCAGCCTGATGGTTTGGCCGACGTCTTCCTTGCGGCCGTGCAGCGACTCCAACGGAATCGCCGAAGGCTTCTGGACGCGCAGCAGAACGGTGTCCCCGGCCTTGCTCCCGAGTTCCTGCGCCAGAGCCGCCGAGAGGAGAATCTCGCGGGGTGTGGCTGTGGAACTGGGTGTGGAGCCGCGCGGCGCTTCCCCTTGGAATTTCCAGAAGCGTTCGTCAACGCCGAATACCTGGATGCCGGTGGCGCGGCGGCCGGAGGGCTCGTGCGCGGCTACCCCGGCGACGGCGATGATGGGGCAGGCGGGCGCCAGTTCCTCCGCCAGTTTCTCGCGGAAAAACCCGCTGCCGCTCACCACCGATTCGACGTTCCCCAGGCGGCTCAGCACCAGGTCGCGCAAACTCGCCCGCACTGCATCGCCTACCAGCAAGGCGCCGGCGAGCACGGCGGTGGCGGTGGCCACGCCCAGCAGCACCGCCAGGTTGGTTCGCCAGAACCAGGCCAGATTACGCGCCAGCAAGGTGGAGGTTCGCATGGCGCAACTCGTATCGCAGGGGAAATCTGGCGGCCAGATCGCCGCTGTGGGTCACCACAATCAGGATCGTCTCCTGCCGACGGTGCAGTTCCAACAGCAGGTCCGCGACCACGCCGGCGGCAGCCTCGTCAAGGTTACCGGTAGGCTCGTCGCAGAGCAGCAGCAGGGGTTGACGGATCAACGCCCGAGCCAGCGATACCCGCTGTTTCTCACCGCCGGAGAGTTCCGAAGGGCGGTGGTCCAGCCGCTCGCCGAGCCCTACCTGACCGAGCAGTTCGCGCGCCCGCTTGGGATATGCGGCGCGGTCTGTCCCAGCGTCTCGACCAACTAGCGTCGGAATCAGCACGTTCTCCAGCACCGAACACTGAGGCAGCAGGCAGTGGTCCTGAAACAGGAATCCGATCTTCTGGTTTCGAAACGCGGCCAGCTCCTTTTCTCCAATCCGGTAAGGATCGCTACCGTCCAACGTCACGCGCCCGGCGGTGGGCGGCTCCAGACCGCCGGCGATGTATAGCAGCGTGCTCTTGCCCGCGCCGGACGGGCCCATGATGGCCGCCGCCTCACCCCGCTTCAGCGAGAGCGACACGCCGGCCAGCACGGTGAGCGGTCCGCGAGGCGTCGGGTATTCCTTGGAGACATCCGAAATTTCAAGCATGAAATTTCAAACATGGACGGGCGGCTTGGCGACGCTGCGGTAGACTTCGAGCGTCCGGGCCGCCATATGGGCGACGCTGTAGTGCTCGCGAACTCCCTGCGCTCCGCGCCGGCCCAACTCCGCGAGCTGCTCGCGGTTCTTCCAGAGGCCGTGGATCGCCTGCGCCAGGCTGCCCGCATCGTCCGGCTCCACCAGGATACCGCCGCCGGTGCGATCCAGCATCTCCGGAAACGCTCCGCGCCGCGGCTGAACCACCGGTACGCCGTTGGCCATCGCCTCGAGTACGGAGAGCCCTTTCGGCTCGTCGTAAGTGCAGGGCATGCTCATTACGTCGAGGTCACGCAGAAATTCGATCTTATGAACGCGGTCCAGTTCGCCGCGATATCGGAACTCGCTGGCGAAGCCCGCATCCTTCATCTGTTTTTCGATGCGGCGCAGATAGCCGCGATGCTCCGGCGCCAGGTACCCGGCCGCTTCCAGCGCCGCGCCGCCGAAATCCGTCTCCCGCCGCAGCCGTATGTAGCTTTCGGCCAGAAGATGCAAACCCTTCTCCGGCGCCACGCGCGCCAGGTACCCCACCGTGAAACGGTCGGAGTGGAAACGCAGGCCGGCGTCCGATCCTTCCAGGTTGATGCCCAGCGGCACCACGTGCATCCGGTGGGCAGGGATTCCGAGATGCTCCCGCCACCAGGCGGCGGCGAATTCGCTGACCGCGGCGTATCCGTCCACATGGGCCACATTGGCGCGAATCAGCTCCCAAGCCTGCGACCGGTACGGTTCCGGCAACTGACTGAGAAACAGATCTTCTCCTTGCAGTGTGCAACACAGCGGCCGGCCGGTCGCCAGGCGAATGGATTTCGCCAGGCCGCTCAGCAAGCAATTCGGAAGGGTGACAATATCGGCGGGCGCCTCGGTGGCCGGCCAACTCGCCAGCCAACTCGTCAGCTTCCCAAGGTCCTTTCGCTGGTACCCATCCTCTCCGCGCAGCATCGATACGGTCATTTCGCCGAGCACCCGGGGGTTCACCGCGATCGACGTTTTGGTAGCCAGCCGGAGCATCCAGGGCGCGTCCCAAACGCCGTCGAGAAGCCAGCGTGTCTTGCGGAAGAACGCCGATTGCTGCTCCAGGCAGACGGTGATGCCGTTCATGAAAACCCGCGAGTCGCTGACGTTGGGCTCGTCCGTGCGGGTTGGCGTGTACATCGGCATCAGGATGACGTCGTGCCCCTGCCGCTTGAGCTCGGCGGCCAGCGCGTTGTCGCGGAGACAACTGCCGCAATACATGTTGGCGGCGCCGGCGGTGAAGGCGAGAATCTTCATACGGCGCACTGAAACGCCCGGCGGGCGTAGAGGTGATCGAACAGGTTGCCTTCATGCGGCTGGTCCCAACTGATTTTGCAGGTGGGGATTGCGCCCAGATTCAGCCGGCCCACGTGGGGCGAGGAGAGCAGCCGCGCAATCAGGCTGCGATCGCGGGTGATGGCGGTGACCACCAGGCTCGGACCCAACACTTGCGGGATCTCGTGTTGGCCGACTTCCACCACGCTGGCATATGGGAACAGAAACTCGCGGTTGGCCAGCGGATGCCCGGGCGAATCGCAGAGAACGATGGTCGGCAGCAGGTAGGAGCAGCCTTCGAAGACGGCCAGGCGGCCGCCTTGCCGGTACCGGGCGGTGAGATCGCGCGCGGCATCATCCAAATCGCCATCGATCATCTGCGCGATGCGCGCCGCCACGGCGGCATCGGCAAACGGCGCGATCTGAGCCGCTTCGTCCGCCTCATCCCTCGGAACCACATTAGCCATCCGCTGGGCCAGCGCTTCGGCGATGGCCTCCGCATGCCTCGGGACCCAGACTCCGGACGCATTGATGCACGACCGCCCGGAGTTTTCCAGGATCGACGCCACCATCACGTCGAGGTATTTTTCCCAGTCATCGATGCAGTCCTCACCGATTACGATTTTGCTGTAGCCGGGTCCATGGATTTCGATGCGCGGATCGCCCTGCCACGAACGCGTGGAAGACGCATCGCCGAAAACCATGCCGCGGCCGCACTGCCGCAGGATCTCGCCGCCGCCGGCGTGATCGGCGGGGTAGTAACCGAACACCTGAGGCGGCGCGCCCGCGTGGACCAGCGCCTGGATGATGCGGTACGGCGTCCACGGCTCGGCGCTGCCGGGCTTCAGTATCAACGGCATCTTCATGGCGAAGGCCGGGATCCAGAGAGAATGCACTCCCGGCGAATTGCTGGGCAGCACGACCCCCAGCGAGTCGGCCCGTGGAAAATAGCTGATATCGCCGGCGTATCCCTGGTCGAACGCTTCGTGATTGAGGTGGCGCGTGAGGCCGTTGACCACGGTTTCCACATCCGCCAGCACCGTCCGGATTTTCTGCATGTTGCGGCGCACCATGATGTTTGGTAAACCCGTGGTGGCGGAGACCTGCCTCACGTAATCCTCCGGCGACTGTGCCGAATCGCCTAGCGGAAGCGAGGATTCCGCGAAAAGGACAGCGGCGCGCGAGCAGACTCGGTATAACTCATGAGCACCGAAGCCCGCCAGGATGGCTTTGGCTTCCTGCTGATTGCGCAAGTCGCGGCGGATCAGCCCGACGTTCGCCTGGCTGATTTCGACGAAGGGCTCGCGGGTGCGGTAGTGCGGCGTGCGGGCGGTGTCCAGACTGCGATACGGCTGCCCTGCGCGCAGAATCGGGACATGCAGAAGCCCAGCCATCAGTAAACCCCCTCGACGACGGACTTATTAAGACTTTGGAACGGCCGCACGTTACGGACGCCGTCCCAGGGGTACCGGTCGCAGGGCGGTTCGCGTTCGGCTTCGTCGCGCTCCAGGAAGCGGGGCATAAAAAACTCGCGCGTCAGGGTGGTGAGCCGTACACGCCCGGTCTGGCCGTATTCCACGAGGCGCGAGGGCTGGTTGGGGTCCACCACTTCGATCATGGCGCGCGGCGCGGGCGGGTAATAGATCACCGCGAAGCCGTCTTCGGGCAGGCGCGGCTTGTGTACGGCCAGGCCCATGAGCGTATTGCCGTAGGTGGGCGCGAAGTAGGCGCCTTCCAACAACTCTTCGACGGCGAAACGGTGGAACTGCGGCGTCATTTCCGTGCCGCCGCAGAACACGCCCTTGATGCCCGCCTTCTTCAGCGAGATCTTTTCGCAGATGGCTTCGAGCAGTTTGGGCGTGGTGAACATGCAGCGGATGCCTTCGTGCGCGCGCAGCAGCGTGAGCGCCTGTTCCACAACGTGCTGCTTGTAGGCCTCGGCCTCTTCGATCTTGCCGCGCTTGATCAGCTTGATGACCCAACGCGGGTCCAGGTCCACCATGAAGCAGATGCCGCCGCGATGCTGCGCCAGGTGCTCGACGGCGAGCCTCAAGCGCCGCGGGCCGCTGGGGCCTACCATGATCCAGTCCGAGCCCCTCGGAAATCCGTCGTCGGGCAGTTCATCACTGAAGGCCTCGTAATCGATGCGGAAATCGTCGATGGTGATCCGCGACTTGGGCACGCCGGTGCTGCCGCCGGTCTCGAAGACATAAATCGGCCGGTCCGCGTAGGCCTTGGGCACCCAGCGCCGCACGGGACCGCCGCGCAGCCAGTCGTCCTGGAAGGGGCCGAAGCGGTCGAGATCGTCGTAGGTGTTCACCTCACGCCGCGGATCCCAATCGAGCCGGCTGGCGTAATCGAGCCAGAAAGGGCAGCCGGTCTGGGGATCGAAGTGCCACTGGACCACTTCACGAGTCCAGTCATCCAGGGCCTGGCGTGCGGATTGAGTCTTTTCAGCGGCGGGTGTCACGTTTTTCCAGTGTAATACGCGGGGGCCAGGGGCCGGTGGCTGGTGGCCGGTGGCCGGTGGCCGGTAGCCGGTTCTGGCGGCGGTGCGGGTGGGTCTGGGGCGGGCATGGCGGTTTCGGGGAACATTGGGTTCGTTTCGGAAGAGGGGCAAGTGGGTTCGGTTGGTTCGGGTTGGGGGTCGAAAATGGGTTCGATTGGTAATTCGGGCCGCAGGGCTTTGAGCCGGTCGAATTCCTCGATGGCGCGGCGGTATTGACGCTCGGCCTGGGCCTGGTAGCGCAGGAACAGAGACCAGACGTTGGATGCCTTGGCCGCCAGGGTGAAACCTTCCGCCAGGAGGTAGTTGCGGTTCTGTTGGCGAGTGACTTCGGTATCGCCACCTACCATATCCGGGGCCAAGAAAACCATGGGCCTGTCCTTTTGGTCGAGGGTCTCGTTGAGGCTGGTGGTGAAGAGGCCGGACTCCAGGCGGGCGGCGCGGAGCATGGACTGCTGGGCGAGGGCGATACGCTCGACGGCGAAGAGTTCCTGCGAGTTGACGGGCTGGTAGACGGCCACGGCGTCGTCCCGGAGGTGCGCAATCTCGTTGATATCTTCGAGGCGCACGACGGCGAAGGTGGAGGCGGTGAAGCCGTGTTTGCGGGCGTTTTGGGCTGCGCGGGCCTTGCCCTCAGGGGAGCGCGGGCCGGTGGAACGGGCGGCGTTGGCGCGATTGGCGGCGAGTTGTTCGTCGGAGACGGGTTTGGGTTTCGAGCGCGGCATGGGTTAGTTGAGTTAGCCCTCCGGTTTGAGATGTAGCACGGGGAGGGGGTGGAGTCTGAAATAGGGAGGGGGTAAGCGATGGGGAGGAAAGGAGTTGTTTTCTGGAAAAAGGTGTCACCGTTAAGCGCCCAATCGGGAAAAGCGCGGGGTCAGAAGGAGAACTCTCTCTTTTTCAGATGGATCTGTTATGACGACGCCAATGTCGAGGGGTGTGCAGCACTTCGGGGCAGCGAACTCACCGCGGAGGCGCGGAGACGCTGAGGAAAGCGCCGAGAAGGCGTTTGAACGTCAAAACCTGAGAGCGCGGAGCGAGCGGAGGTCGCGGAGCAAGCCAGTGAGGGAGGTAGTCGCGGCGACCTGGGTATTGATCAGAATGCATCGAAAATGTTTGATGGCATCCGCTCAAAAAGCAGGGCTCCAGGGTCGAATCGACGGCTGGAAGGTTCGACGCGGATTAGCCGGCCGCAGTCTACTCGCTCCGGTCTTTCGTGTCCGCGATGAATGCAGGGCACTGGCTCTCTTCCCTTACCTTGGCATACGCCTATGGGAGCCACTGGACCCGGTTGTGCAAGTCGTCAGGCGTCCAGTTCGACCAAACGAAAAGCAGCCCTTCGATTGCGGCTCCGATGGATCGGGAAGACGGAATCATCAAGACTCCAGGCGATTCGTGGGTCGCAACGAAGCCGTGGAAATGGACGCTCATGGTTCGGAGAATTGTGCCCGCGGCCGGGAGGAAGTCTATCGCGGGCTCTCTCCGGAGGTCCTTTCCGAATGTCGGGATCGATGTCGGCGTCGGCTTGAAAGCGGATCTTCAAGCGAGCCTTGGCTCCGATTCTTTCCTGGCCCGCTCAAAACGGTCGATCATTTCCTGAGGCATGGGATATTGCGCCTTGATCTGTTCGAAGATGCGGTCCTGATCTTTCAGGTAAGCGTCAACGTCAGGCGGGTACTCCAATATTAAAGTGATGGCGCCGTAAACCTTCGCCAACGATCTAATTGACGGGTAAGCCTCGAAGATCGCTTCCGCCGACCGTCCGCGTCGAAAGTCGTAGACCAGCACGTCCAGGCCAATGCGTGTCCCGGCCACGTAGTAGCCGCCGTTGCGGACTTCGACGTATTCGTTAGTCGGCATCATCCCAATCCAAAGCCCTCCTTTATTTTACCCGAGCGCAGAGGCCGCCAGCGGTGATCGGCTAGGCAGGCCCCGCAGCGGCCGCGTGGCTATCATTGACTGGTCGTCCCTACCGCGCCAGAAATCTGTCCGTGCGCTTGCGGGCTCGTTTCAGGCATTCGGCGGCGTAATGCCCCTGGGGTTGTGGTCCTTCAGTCACTTTCAATTACTCGCAAGGCTGCTTCCCGCACCACCTATTGAGCATCATGTAATCAAGGTTAGCTGCGCGCGCTCAAAACAAGTTTAAAACACGACTGGGGTGTGTTGCTTTAGTAAACTTCGTGCGCGAGCTTCGATAACGTCCACAGTGGAAGATCTTATTGCGTGATACTGATATGGCCGTCGAATGTACGGCTCCATGCTTATAACTGGAGTAGTTTGTAGTTTGGGTAGGGGCAAATCGCTTCTTGTGTCCTACTGTCTCGCTTTACAAACGTTACTAGGAAGGTTTAATGGTCAAGGGTTGGTTTGTTACTATTAATTGTGCCTCCGGGTCTTTGGGTTTGTCATCGGTACGTAAAATGGTTTGAACTGCCGTCCGATTATGAGAAAATCGCGGTCAAGTGCGTCGGCACCGTCTTTGCGTTAGCAATCGCAGCGTTCTCTGCCAAGGAGATGAGGCTTCTCGGCTAGATATTAACGACTGGGGTGATGGCAAGACTCACCCCTCTTTTTCCTCCGTATGACCTGAGCGCTTCATTGGAAGAATCAGCCGCCATTCTCGGCTTAGGGCCGTCGGCTTCCTTCGACGTCATCTCCGCCCACCTCGCCAGAGTCGCTTCGAGCACCCGCGCCATCGCTTCAAGCGTCCACACTAGAATCAATGACTCGACAATCGCGCCCCCCGGTCATCTGTGATCAAGATCCGGTCTTGGTTACCCCCAACACAAATATCCTTCAGAAGCGGAGAACTTGGAAACGGACGTGGTTCCGGCAGTCGTCGATTATCTGTCTCCGATGCCCGCCTAAGTGCCGTCGATGTTCGGCCAAGCGCGACGCCGCTGAGGCGCGCACGGCGGGGGGTTCGAAATAACCTCAACGCGGGGTGCCGAAACAATAGAGGGCGCCGTGTGTCCGCACGTAAATCCGGCCCTCGCTGAGAGCGGGCGTGGCGTGCACTTCATCGGCCAGATCGTTCACGCGAAGCACCTCCCACTCTGCCGCGGCCTTTAATACGGTGATCTTACCTTCGGAGCTTGCCAGAAATACTTTGCCGTCCGCGGCCACCGGCGACGAGTAATATTCGCCCAGTGCCTCGGGGGTCCGCCCTTGTTTCAACAGCCGGCCTGTTGCCGCATCGAGTGACGTGATAATGCCTCCGTCGCGCACCATGAAGTAGACGTCGCGGTAGACCAGAGGAGCCGGAATGTACGGCAGGTTTTTCTTGAACCGCCAACGTACGGCGGAGGATTCCAACTGGCCTCGCAACTTCTCCGGCTCCAGAGCGATGGCGCCGAAGTCGCCCGTTCCCAGGCTGCGGGCCTTGTTCCATTCCGCTTCGGTGATGAAGCCGTCGCTGTTGCCGTCAATCCAGCCGAAGTGTTCGCCTAGGTCCTTGTCGCCCTTGAACTCATCGTGCGACAGGCGTCCGTCGTGGTCCTTGTCGTACATGGTCAAAACGGACGCGAAGGCCGGCATCATCGGCTCGCTGCTGCTCAAGGTGGAGACATACAGAGTGCTTCCCGTGGCGACGGGCGTGCCCAGCGATCCTCCCGACCCGACAGGCATCCACCATCGAGACTCGCCGGTGTCGAGGTAGTAGGAATCCAGCCTGGTGGATCCCAGCACGATCAGTTGCACCGGGCCTTGCGACGGGCGGAAGACCATTGGAGTCGCCCAGCCGATGTCCGAAGCCGGACGCTCCGTTCTCCAACGCTGCCTTCCGGTCTGGCGGTCCACCGCCAGAAGGAAGGACCCGCTCTGTTGATCGCAGACCTGCACCACCAGGCCGCCGGCGAGGATGGGAGATGCGGCCATGCCGTAGAAATTCTTGAACGGACCGAGAGGCACGCTCCAGCGGTCCTTCCCGGCGGCCGAGTAGGCGACAAGACCGAACTCGGCGAAAAACGCTACCACTCCATTTTCATCGGCTACGGGAGTGGGCGAGGCTGGATCGTTGGCTCGAAAAACAGCCTGGGGCATTTTGCGAGGGAGGGCGCGACGCCACAACTCATGGCCCGTTTTGGCGTCGAGACAGATGGTCAGCAGCTTGTCGGGTTGGCTGGCGGTGAGATAGACGCGGCCGCCGGCGAGGACGGGAGAGGACTGCGCGAAGGGAATCGCAGTTTTCCAAACGACATTCGTTGAGGGCGAGAACTCCACGGGGTATCCGGCCGAGGAATCGACACCAGAGCCGTTGGGTCCACGGAATTGCGTCCACTGATTGTCCGCAACAGCCGCCATCACGCCAAGAAGCAGAGATGCGCATAGCCGTAGCTGCCAGTTCATCATTGTCGGGGCCCCACCCGCAATTAGAGTGGATTATACTCTAACACACCAACGCGAAGTTCGATTTCCACCGTTTTCAATCCGCCGTTTTCAATCCGATCGTGCTTCAAGCCGATCATGCTTCAAGCAGGCCCGGACGGCAAAAACTCTCGCCTGGTTTATTCCTGTCTGGTTTATTCCTGTACTTTTCCAGCGGAGTACGGAATCATTTGGCCATAAATGCGCGAGCCACTTCCGTGCAGGGCTCCAGCTTAGGCGGAGTCAAACAATAAGCTGGACAATTTGCGTCAAGCGTAAGGGATGATCGGCTTTGGAGAGTGGAATTCAAAAAGGCAAGATTTCACGCAAAGCCGCAAAGGCGCAAAGAAGGCTACCGGGGAGCCCAATAGTGGACGGGCGTGATGCCCTCCTCGATCAAGGGCCACGTTGAAGTTCACGAGTAAGCCCAAAGGTTGTTGGCTAGCCGCAGATGGGTTAGAAGCTGCTTCTTGTGCACGGGCGCAAGCACCTCGACCGACTTTACCTCCACGATCACCAGGTCCTCAACCGCGTCCGGAGCAAGACCGGTATGCTGTAGGTGAGGTAACGGCGCCTGCTTCAGACGCCAGCCTTGTTGAGGAGGAGGACTCCACTGCTGATTCGCATCGCATTCGTGACCATGAGCGCGGTGGCTGCGATGGCCGAAGACTGGCCGCAGTTTCTGGGGCCGGCGCGCAATGGAATTTATTCCGGCAATGACCTGGCGGCGAAGTGGCCGCCGGGCGGCCCGGCAGTGGTGTGGAAGAAGGACGTGGGGCAGGGCTTCAGCAGTCCGGTGGTGGCGCAGGGCCGATTGATTCTCTTCCACCGTCTCGGAAACAAAGAAGCGATCGAGGCGCTGGATGCGGCGACCGGGCGAGAGATCTGGTCGTTCGACTACGCCACACAGTATCGCGACGACTTTGGCTTTGACGAGGGACCGCGAGCCGCCCCCACCATCGCGGGAGGACGGGTCTACACTTTCGGCGCGGAGGGCACACTGCACTGCCTGGATTTCGCCACCGGCAAGAAGATCTGGAGCGTGGACACGCACCGCCAGTTCCAGGTGGCCAAAGGTTACTTCGGCGCTGCCGGAGCGCCTCTGGTGGATGGCGACCGCGTACTGATGAATATCGGCGGCGCCCTGGCCGGCCTGGTTGCCTTTGACGCGGCCACCGGCAAGACGTTGTGGACGGTGCCGAATCAGGAGGCCAGTTATTCGTCACCGGTGGCCGCGACCATTCAGGGATTGCGCCATGCGCTGTTCTTCACCAGGAGCGGCCTGGTGGATGTGGACCCTGCCGACGGAAAGGTGCGCTACCAGTTGCCCTGGCACGCCCGGATGAAAGCTTCGGTGAATGCGGCCACGCCGATTGTGGTGGACGATTTGGTGTTTCTGTCGTCGAGCTACGGGACCGGTGCGACGCTGTTACAACTCGGCACAAACAGCCTGAAGCCGATCTGGGCTTCCAATGACGCGCTGACCAATCACTACGCGACCTCGGTGTACAAGGACGGATTGCTGTATGGATTTCACGGCCGGCAGGAGGAGGGGCAAAGCCTGCGCTCGATCGAGTTCAAAACCGGGAAGGTGCGGTGGGAAGTGGAGGGCTTTGGCGCGGGAACCATTACGCTGGCCGGGGACAAACTATTGATCGTGCGGGAAGGCGGCGAGTTGGTGCTGGCGGCGGCGACGCCATCCGCGTTCCAGCAGATCTCGGCGGCGAAGGTGATGGCCCCGACGGTTCGCGCCTACCCGGCGATCGCCAACGGACGAATCTATATTCGCAACGAGAAGACGCTGATGTGCTTCAACCTCAGGTAGGGAGTGTGGGCTGACGCGCGGTTTCATTTCGTGAACGGCGTGTCGCGGGCGGTGTCGCGAGCTGTCGTGTCGCGAGCTGTGGTGTCGCGAGCGGTGGTTGCATCAGAAACCCGATTGTAATAAGATCTGATCCACCGGGAGGGTTTCAACTTGGAGAAAATCGCTAATTCTCTATCCTTGCGCAATATTCCCAATGTGCTGCTGCGAATTGCTGTTTTCACCGTTTTGATCCACCCATCGGTCTTCGCCCAGATCGACACGGGCGCCATCGTGGGCTCAATTCTCGATCCGAGCGGCGCGGCGGTCCCGAAGGCTGCGATCACTGTCACTAACGCTGCCACACACGAAGTACTCACTACCGTCAGCAATAGCTCCGGACAGTATCAATTTACGGGGTTGCGCGTGGGCGAGTACACCGTCCAGGCCAAGGCGCCTGGATTCAGTCAGCAAATAGTGAGTTCCGTTCAGATCGATGTGCAGTCGCGTCCTTCGATCGACTTTACGCTGAAGATCGGCGACGCGTCGCAGACCGTCCAAGTCGAGTCGACGGCGCCGCTGCTGAATACGCAGACGGCGGACGTAGGCGGCGTTGTTCAGCAAAAGCAGATTCGCGATTTGCCTCTGAACGGACGCCGTTACGCGGACCTCGCCTTGCTCGAGGCCGGCATCCAGAAAGATCCAACCGTGTCCAACGCGGCTGCGGATCGCTTCAGTTCGAACGGAAACCTGGAAACGCAGAACTATTTCTCGCTCGACGGCATCGAAAACAACTCCGGTTCGACGAACCTTCAAGAGGGCTCGGTTCAGACCGTGCAGCCTCCACCTGACGCGCTGTCGGAATTTCGGGTGCAAACGCGGACCTATTCCGCCGAGTTTGGAACTTCCGCCGGAGCGGTCATTAACGCGTCCATCAAGAGCGGAACCGATTCGTTCCATGGCGACGTGTGGGAATTCGTGCGCAACAACCACTTCGATGCGAACACGTTCCTGAACAACGCCGGCGGGGTGCCCAGGGGCCACTTCAGCCAGAATCAGTTTGGCGGCACCATCGGCGGGCCGATCATCAAGCACAAGACCTTCTTTTTCGGCGACGCGCAGGATTTCAGAAGCAGCAAAGCGACCACGATTCTTTCCACCGTTCCGACACCCTTGATGAAGACCGGCAACTTCACGGAGTTGAAGCCCACCCTGGCTGCACCGGGCGTGGCGGGACAATCCGCGTGCATCACGGGCAACATCATCGCGCCTTCCTGCATCGATCCCGTGGGGTCGAAGCTGCTGGCGCTGTATCCGGATCCGAACATCCCTTCGCTGGTAGCCAGGCAGGGAGCTCCGGGAAGCTGGACCGGGGGATCGAACTATCAGTTCCAGTATGGCATTCCAAATAATACGTACTCCTGGGACGCGCGAGTCGATCACAACATCAACGACAACAATCGGATCTTCGGCCGCTTCAGCGCCTACAACGTCACGCGGCAGGACGCTCCGTGGACCGGGAACGCTCTGGCGGGGAACGGAAACTTCGCCACGCAATATCAAATCACCGGCAAGTCGGTTGCACTCTCCTGGACCGACGTGCTTTCGTCCGGCATGGTCAATGAAATCCGCGCCGGCTTCACACGCGATAACGCCAACAGTCTGCCGATCGGTGTCACTCTGGGAACATCGGCGGCCACTCAGTTCGGCCTGACCGGAATTCCCAGCGGCCCGTTCAATGCGGGACTGCCGCCGATCAACATCACGGGTCTGCAGCGTCTGGGAACCGCGCCGTGGCGCCCGCAGGTTCAGATTGCGCAGGTGTGGCAGTTACTAGATACCTTGAGTTGGTTGAAGGGCAACCACAGCCTGAAGTTCGGTTTCGAAAGCCGGCACACCAGCGACAACTTCCTGGATGCGCAATCGCTTCAAGGTCAGATCACTTCCAGCGGAATCTACACCGGCAACGTCGGACTCGGCGTGGCGGATTTCCTGCTCGGAGACGTAAGCACGGCTTCCTTTACCACGCCGGCCATCGTTCACAACTACAAGCAAGGTTACAGCTTCTTCGGCCAGGATACGTGGCGCGTGCGCCCGAACCTGACGATCAACCTGGGCCTGAGGTACGAGCTGTTTTCGCCCCTGCTGAATCATCAGAACGCAATCTCGAATTTCATCAACGACGCATTCGTCACGGCCACCGGCGGAGACTGGTTCGCGCGCGGCCTGGTTCATCCCGACAAGAACGATTTCGCCCCACGATTTGGCTTCGCTTACCAGGCGACCAAAAAACTCGTGCTCCGCGGCGGTTTCGGCATCTTTTACCAGCACGACGTGAGGATCGGCTCGGAGAGCGTTCTCGGTGAAAACCCGCCGGCATTCTACGATCAATCGCTGGCGCAATCGCCCGGGAGTGTCACGCCCGTGTTTTTCCTGAAGAACGGATTCCCGGCGACACAGTTCGGCCCGCAGATTCTGAACCTGACCACGCTGCAGATCCGCGCGCAGGATCCCAACCAGCGCACTCCCTATGTACAGCAGGTTAGTTTTGGGCCGCAGTGGGAGATTTCGCAGAGCACGGTGCTCGACATCTCATATGTCGGTAATTTCGGGCGCAAGGAGAACCGGCTGCGCAACGCCAACCAGGGCATAGTGACCGGATTCCTGAATGGCGCTCCGGTGACGTTATTTCCGTATGCGAATCTCAGCACCAACGTGAATACGCTGGCGGGCAGCCACGCGTACCTGGAACTGGCGACGAACGACGGCAACACCAATTACAACGGCCTGTTGGTTTCGCTGAAACGGCGCTTTGGGAAGGGGCTGACCTACGGAATCAGTTACACATTCAGCAAGAACCTCGCCGATTTTGTGGACAATCTTACGGGCGGATCGACGCCGGCCAACGCGTATAATTACAGCCTGGAGCGCAGTTTCTCTCCGTTTGACGTCAAACACCGCTTCGTCGCCAACGCTTTGTATGTTCTCCCGATCGGCAAGGGAGGATTGATTCTGAATAACAACTCGATGGCCAGCCGAATGATTGGAGGATGGCAGCTCAACGGCGTTCTCACGCTGCAAAGCGGCCTGCCCTTCTCCGTGGCTGCTCCCGATGCCAGCGCGACCGGCGGCAGCCATGCCAGCCGTGCCAATTGCATCGGCGATCCGTTTGTGGGAGCGACCACCGATCCGGCGCAACTCGCCGGCGCCACGGCTCCGGGCTTCTTCTTGAATCCGGCCGCCTTTTCCCTGGCTACAACCGGCACTTTCGGCACGTGTGCTCCGCGGAAATTCCATGGCCCCGGTATTGAAAACCTGGACATGAGCATCTTCAAGAGTTTCGCGGTGACCGAGCGTTACAAAGTGGAGTTCCGAAGCGAGTTCTTCAACACGTACAACCATGTGAACTTCGGGAACCCGAGCGCCAACGCCGCGCCCGCGTCCCTACCGACTTTCGGAAAACTATTGTCGACCATCGGCGATCCCAGAGAAATTCAGTTCGCCTTGAAGGTCTATTTCTAGCTTATGAAGTCAGTTCTAGTGTTGGCAGGCGTTTGGGCCCTGAATCCCACGGCGCTGGCGCAGTTACCCTATAGCACTGCAATCCAGCCCTCGACGGCGGCTCACGAAATCGCCGTCAATCGCGGGTCAGCGGCGCTTTGGCAAAGCCTCAAGAAGCTCCATACCCGCGCCAGCATGATCATGATTACCGCGCACCCGGACGACGAGGATGGCGGCATGCTGGCTTACGAGTCGCGCGGACAAGGCGCGCGCGTTGCGCTGCTGACTCTCAATCGCGGCGAAGGCGGCGCCAACGTCATGTCGCCGGATTACTTCGACGCGCTGGGACTGGTCCGGACCATGGAGTTGCTGGCCGCGGGAAGATACTACGGGGTGGATCAATATTGGACCCGGGTGATCGACTACGGATTCTCGAAAACCAAGGCCGAATCGATCGGCAAGTGGACCCACGATCGTGTTCTCTATGATGTAGTGCGCGTCGTCCGCACCGTGCGGCCACTGGTGATCACCTCCGTATTTGTGGGCGGACCCAGCGACGGGCACGGAAATCACCAGACCGCGGGAGCGATGGCTCAGGAAGTCTTCAAGGCGGCCGGCGACGCGAGCGTGTTTCCCGACCAGATCGAGGCTGGCCTTCGCCCGTGGACGCCGCTCAAGGACTATGCGCGCGCGCCGATGGGACGACGCGGCAATAACCTTGCGGTGAACCTTCAGATCCCGGAGGGAACCTACGACCCGGTGCTGGGCGCCACGTACCAGCAGATCTCCCGCGAAGGGTTGGGCTATCAGAAATCGCAGAACGGCGGCAGCGCGATTCCCGACGCCGGACAAATGCTCAGCGCGTATCACCGGTTCGGCTCCGTGGTGCCGGCGCAGGAGAAGGAGGAGAGCTTTTTCGACGGCATCGATATTTCCCTAATGGGCATAGCGACGTTGGCCAGCGGCGATGCCGCCTTTCCGAACAGCGGCGATGCCGCGTTTCTGAAGAGCGGCCTGACGCCGATCAACGCGGCCGTGGAAGAGGCCATTGCAAAATACTCCGCGCAGCAACCTGCGGCCACGGCGCCCGCACTCGCCAGAGGCTTGACGGCCACGGCGAACCTGCTCGATGCCGTCGCCAGGAGCGCCCTCTCCGAAGAAGCGAAATACAATATCCGGCACGAACTGCAGATCAAGCGGGTGCAGTTCAACGACGCACTGGCCGAGGCTCTTGGACTTTCCCTTTCCGCCAATGTCGCGCCCGACGTGGAGTCCGATTCGCCCTTTCGAATGGACCCCGACACGTTCCGGGTCGCGATTCCGGGGCAGAAATTTGTCGTGAAGGTGCGCGCCGTGAATCAGACCGCGATTCCCGTGACGCTGCACGCCGTGACCCTGGAGCCATCCGGCGGAAAAGAACAATGGAGCATTTCTCCGGAGAAACCCCTTGCCGCTTCCCCCATCGCCGATGCCAAACCTGTGGATGCCCGCTTCCGCGTGACCGTGCCGGAAAACGCGGCCTTCACCCGCCCGTACTTCTCCCGGCCCGACATCGAACGCTCCTACTACGATATTGCAGACGATCAATTCCGGAACCAGCCGCTGGCACCTTACCCGCTGGCTGCCTGGGCCGACTTCGAATATGGGGGTGTGCCGATTCGCATCGGCAGGTATGTCCAAACAACCAGGAGGGTGACCGGTGCCGGAACCGTCTCCGAACCACTGGCGGTGGGTCCGGCCATTAGCGTGGAGATTACCCCGCATGCGGGCATTGTGCCGCTGGCGTCCAAATCCTTTGCGGCGACCGCGGTGGTTCACAGCAACGTGAAAGGACCCGCGAAGGGTTCGATCCATCTGGACATTCCAAGCGGCTGGAAGTCACAGCCGGCGTCAGCGGATTTCGGCTTCACCGCCGATGGCGAGGATCAGTCGGTCGCGTTTCAGGTAACGCCAGGCAATCTAGCCGAGAAGCCTTATCAAATTAAGGCGATCGCCGAATACGGCGGCCGCCGTTACAACGAGGGATATGAACTCACCGGGTATCCAGGCCTGCGTCCGTATTTCCTCTACCGGCCGGCGACTTATCGGTTGAGCGGCGTTGACGTCAGAACAGCCCCGAACCTGCGAGTCGGCTACGTGATGGGCAGCGGCGACGAAGTGCCTGCTTCGCTGGAGAATCTCGGCGTGAAACCGAGTTTCCTCTCGCCCGCTGACATCGCGACGGGCGATCTGTCGAAATTCGATGTGCTGTTGTTGGGCGTTCGCACTTACGCCGTCCGCGAAGACCTGCGCACTTACAATTCCCGCATACTCGAGTACGTAAAGAATGGCGGCGTGGTGGTGGTTCAATATAACACTCCCGAATTCGATCACAACTTCGGGCCCTATCCTTACACCATGACATCCAATCCGGAGGAGGTTACGGACGAAGCGTCCAAGGTGGAGATCCTGGCGCCGGCGAACCCGGTCTTCAACTGGCCGAACAAAATCACCGAAAAGGATTTCGACGGCTGGGTCGAAGAACGTGGTTCCAAGTGGATGAAGTCCTGGGATCCGCAGTATCAGGCTCTGATCGAAACCCACGACGAAGGTCAGGAACCTCAAAAGGGCGGGCTGTTGTATGCGAAGTACGGCAAAGGCATCTACATTTACAACGCGCTCGCCTTCTACCGCCAACTGCCGGAGGGTGTTCCCGGCGCGTACCGCATCTTTGCCAACATGATCAGCCTGCCCAAAAACCCGCAGCGTTGACTGGTTTGCGTTGACTGGCGTGCGACGATTCCTTGGAACATATTTCTTCCTCGCCGCGGCCACCGCGTATGGCGCTCCGGAGTGTGCACGCTGCCATCCCAATGAAGCGGCCCGATTTCCGGCTACGCCGATGGGCCGGTCCATCGGGCCGCCTGAAACCATCGCCGCGGGCCGGGTAACCCATCAGGCGTCGCAAAGTGTGCTGTCGGCCGAGTATCGCCAAGGGCGCATGTTCCATGTCCTCGCAGAGCGCGGACTCACCGCGGAATATGAGGTGGCCTACCAGATCGGCAGCGGAACCAAAGGACGGACCTACGCCGTACAGGTTGGCCGCTATCTTCTGGAATCGCCGCTCTCCTGGTATGCAGGTTCAGCTTGGGACGTCTCGCCGGGATTCGAATCCCTGCCACTGCTCGATTTCGACCGGCCCATCACGGCAAACTGCCTGTTCTGTCACGCGGGCAGAGTCAAGTTCGACGATGCGGACGGCAGGCGTTTGGGCGTAGCCGTCGATGGAGGCCGCGTACCGGCGATCACCTGCGAGCGCTGCCACGGCGATGGCGCGGCGCACGCCCGGCGGCCATCGTCTAAGAACATCGTCAATCCCGCGGCGCTTTCCGGCGCGGCTCGTGACAGCGTCTGCGAGCAATGCCACCTGGAAGGCGATACGCGGATTCTGAATCCCGGAAAGTCCTTGGGCGATTACCGCCCCGGCGAGCTTCTCGAACAAACCGTGGTCACGTATCTCTTCCATCAAGAGAATGCGGCGAAGCGTGCCGTTTCGCAGGTCGAGGAACTGGCGGAGAGCCAGTGCGCGCGCGGCAGCAACGGCAAGCTGTGGTGTGGTTCCTGCCACCATCCGCATGAACCGGCAATTCGATCGGCACAGCACGCTTCCCGGATCACTCAAGTCTGCAACTCCTGCCATGCCGTACTGTCCAAGGCGGTGCATCCGGCCGGTCAGCACGAATGCATCAGTTGCCACATGCCGGCCAGGCCCGCCAACAACATCGCTCACCTGGCGGTGACCGATCATCGGATTCGGCGTCCCAAGGCGGCCGGCAGCTCTGGTTCGAACGCTGGTTCGAACGCTGCGTTCCACACCGTCGTCGCGTGGCGCGAGCCACCGGCCGAGTTCCGCGGGCGCGATTTGGCACTCGCCCAATTGCAAATCGCTTCCAACGAAAAACTGCCGGCGATGATCCGCGCCAGCGTCAAAATGCTCGAAGCCTTGCCGGAGACCCAGCAGAATAGCGATCCCGACGTCCTCTCGAGCCTCGAGGTCGCCTTCCTTGCAAGCAGTCCTCCGGATCGGGCCGTCGCACTGAGCCGTTGGGCGGTGGAGTCAATGCCAAATAGCGCGACGTTCGCGTTGAACTACGGCTTAGCCCTCAAACGTGCAGGCGATCTGAAGCCAGCCGAACACGAGCTGCTTCGTGCGATCGAGCTGGACCCTTCGCTCGCACGATCCTATGCCGAGCTCGCTGTCCTCTATGACGGTGAAGGACGGCAGCCGGAATCGATGGCGATCGTCAACCGATTCCTTAAGTGGAACCCTCAAACCATACAATTCCGGCTGGCAAGCCGCCCGTAGCAGTTGCTATATTTGTCAGGCCAAAACGATCACCGGCCGTTTACTTCACTTTATTGAACAGCTTGGCCAGGATCTTGACGGCCTGGTCCACTTCCTTCTCGGTTACGATGTAGGGCGGCAGGCAGCGCAGCACGGTGTCGTGGGTGCAGTTGATGAGCAGGCCCTCCGCCATGGCATCGAGCACCAATTGCTTGCCTGGAATGTTCAAATCGACGCCGATCATGAGCCCGAAGCCGCGCACCTCTTTCACGAACGAGTGCTTGCGGGCCAACTCGTTCAGTTGGACGTGGAAGTAACCGCCCACGCGCTGGATCTGCGGCAGCAGTTCGTCGAGAATTTCGCAGAACTCCAGGGCCACGCGGCAGGCCAAGGGGCCGCCGCCGAAGGTGGAGCCGTGCATCCCGGGCTTGATGGCGGCCGCGGCTCTCTCGTTGGCCATAATCACGCCCAACGGAATGCCGCAGGCCAGCGGCTTGGCCGTCACCATCACGTCAGGCAGGATGACGTGGTTGGTCCGCTGGTAGGCAAAGTAAGCTCCGGTGCGGCCCACGCCGCACTGGATTTCATCGGCCACCAGCAGCGCGTCGAAGCGGTCGGCCAATTCGCGCGCCTTGGCCACGAATTGCGGGGTCAGCGGAAAGATGCCGCCTTCGCCCTGGATCATTTCCAGTACAATGCCGGCGGTGCGGTCGCTGAACGCGGCTTCCAGGGCTTCCAGGTCGTTGACTGGAACGAACCTGGCGCCGGGAACCAGCGGTTCGAAATCCTGCCGGTACTTGGCCTGGCCGGTGATGGAAAGCGCGCCAAACGTGCGTCCGTGGAACGAATTCTCCAGGGCGATGACCTCGAATTTTTCCGGGCTGATGGCGTGGCCGTGCGCACGCACCATCTTCAGCCCGCCTTCCATCGCCTCGGTTCCGGTGTTGCCGAAGAAGGCGCGGGCAAGGCCGCTCATTGCCGACAGGCGCTCCGCCAGCGGGCCCTGATACTGGTGATAGTAGAGGTTCGAGGAATGGATCAGCAACCCGGCCTGCTCGCGAATGACTTTGACGATGCGGGGATGCGCATGGCCAAGGGCATTGACACCAATACCGGTGATGAAATCCAGGTAGCGGCGGCCTTCCAGATCGTAAGTGTAGCAGCCCTTGCCGCGGGCCAGCACCAGCGGATAACGGGCGTAGTTCTGCAGTAAATATTCCCGCTCCAGGTCCATCGTCGCCTGGGCAGCATTCTCCACAACGGGGGGAAGGGCGCTTGTCATTTACTTATATTACCAGGACACTTGCGGAGCCGTGACCGTCAGGGAGCGGTTGGCCCATTTGCTATCATCGCAGCAAGGCCGCTTCCTTCATGCGCCGTCCGGTCTGGCTCCTCGCGATTTCGATTCTCGTCTGCCGGGTAAGGCCGACGATGACCGCGGCCTCCGCCGATCTGGAAGGCCTGTTTCCGGGCGGCCGCGATCATCCCGCCATTGGATATCCTACACGGCGGGTGCAGAATACCGTATCGCAGTTGAACGTCGAGATCGGGCAGGACCTGGTTCACCTCCAGTTCGATGGCGTCAAAGGATACCTGCGATCGGTGCTGGATGCCCTGGACGTTCCTATCGAATCACAGATCGTGGTCTTTTCGAAGACCAGCCTGATGTCGCCGATCATCAGCCCGGGGCACCCGCGCAGCATCTTCTTTAACGATCGTGTGGCCGTGGCCTGGGTGCCCGGCGAGCCGTTTATCGAAGTGGCGGCGGTGGACCCGCGGCAGGGCGTGGTCTTCTACACCTTGGACCAAGGGCCGGCGTATCGACCGCGATTCGTGCGCAGCGATTACTGCCTGGTTTGCCACGAATCCTACGGCAGTCTCGGTGTGCCCGGCATGTTGGTACGCAGCGTGTTTCCCGCACCCACCGGCCTGCCGGTGCGTACGCTGGGCGACTACACTACCGACGATCGCAGCCCCTGGAAAGAACGCTGGGGTGGTTGGTATGTAACGGGCAAACACGTTACCGCGGATCACATGGGCAATGCGACATTCGCCGATTCGGGCGAACCCAGCGGCGCTGCCGGCACTCCCGAATCGCTCGCAGGGAAATTCGATACAAGCGCCTACCTCACTCCCTACAGCGATGTGGTTGCCCTGATGGTGTTCGAGCACCAGGCGCACCTGATCAATTTACTGACTCGCGTTGGCTGGGAGGTTCGTTACGCGATGTACGAAGGGCGCCTGCGAAACACGCCGCTCGACCAGCGCCTGCTGCTGGATACCGCCAGCGAAGTGGTGGACTACCTGCTGTTCGTGGATGAGGCGCCGCTGGCTGGCCCCAGCTCACCTGACGGCTCGCCTGGCAAGGTCCAAGGCAGTTCCGGGTTTACGGCGCGGTTCGAAGCGGCGGGACCTCGCGACACCAAGGGACGGTCGTTGCGCCAACTCGATCTTGACCGCCGCCTTATGCGGTATCCGTGCAGCTACATGATCTATTCGGCTGCCTTCGACAGCTTGCCGGACCCAGCCAAGGCGGCCATCTACCGGCGCATGTGGCAAGTCCTGTCCGGTGAGGAAAAGGGCAGCCGCTACGCCCGCCTCACGCCGGACAGCCGCCGGGCGGTGGTGGAAATATTGCGTGAAACCAAGCCGGGCCTGCCCGATTACTTTATGCCCGTAGTATTGTAAATTCCATGGACATCATCCAGAGACTCGAAGCCGCCAGAGACCGCACGGTGCCGTATTTTGACCTGAATGACGACCAACTCGCGCGGAGTTACGCGCCGGGGAAGTGGCCGGTGCGGTTTCTTCTGCACCATTTGGCCGACTCCGAGGCAGTTCTGTACGACCGGATCAGCCGCGCCATCAGCGAGCCCAGGGGTGTGTTGTGGGCCTTCGATCAGGATGCCTGGGCTGCGGGTCTGGACTACTCGAAGGTGCCGCTCGATGTGTCCCGGCGAATCTACGAGGCATTGCGAGCCGGCATCATCCATCAGGCCCGGATGCACTATGACATCAGCGGCCACCGTGAGTTTGTCCACAGCGAAACCGGCGTGCGGACGGTGAGGGACGAGTTCGATAAGGTGGCGTGGCACAACGAGCACCACCTAGCCCAGATCGAACGGGCGCTCTCGGTTTAGGCGAGAAAAGGCGGATCAACAATCCGCCGCACTCTCGAAAGTCGCTTGTGGAAGTTCGGCTGCGCGCCAACTCCCGGCGGGCGGATTGCCAATCCGCCGCAGCTTGCCAAGCTGCCCCACATGGCGCCTGCGGCTGGCGCACAGCGCCTACAGGTTGGCAACCTGCCCCACAAATTTAGAACTCCGTGCGGAGGCGGATTCCCAAGCTGCGGGGGGGCGCCAGCGCCGTGCCCGAGAGCAGCCCGGCGAAATTGATCACGTTGAGCCGGTCGGTCAGATTGAGTACGTCCGCCTGCACCGTAACCGAGCGCTTCTCTTTGCGCCACAGGTCGGCGCCCACGGAAGCGTCCAGCGCGAAGGAGGGGCGCACGCGGCCGGCATCGAAATTCACCCGGGCCAGCACGGCCGAACCGTATTGCGAGGCCAGGAAGTCCAGCGTCTGACCCGAGTCCTCTACCGGGAGACCGGAGTTGTAGGAGGCCGTCCACGTAGTCCACAGCCGCTTGGAAAGCTGATACCGAACGGCTGCCCGCACGGTGTTGCGTTGATCCTGACTCACCGGGAACCGGTCGGTGGCGGTCAATAATTGTTGCGCCGAATCGTCCAGAAACAGGCCGCCGGCAATGGGGAACCGGCCCACGCCGATCATGTTCGAGTAGCTGATGAAACCCGAGAAGGGACCCCAGCGCGGCGCCTCCAGCTTGACTTCCACGCCGCGGATTTCCGCGCTGTGAAAAGCGATCGGGAAGCTGACGCCGGTGTTGACCAGCAGATCGTCGTCGGCGAAGTTGTTCATGTTGCGCCGGAAGGCGTTGGCTTCCAGGCGCAGTCTCTTGGCAATCGCCTGCGTGAAGCCGGCTTCGTAATAGTTGCCGCGCGAAGGCCGCAGGGGCAGGTAAATGCCGGCGTTGTTTAACTTCAGGGTGTTTTGATCGGCCGACACCAGAATGTTCTCGACGGCCGGTGTACCGAATGTCCGGTCGTAAGAGGTGTGGAGCACCAGTCCCAGGCGCGGCAGGCTCCAGGCAAGGCCCAGGCGCGGGCTGAACGCGGTTTCGTCCACCAGCAGGCGGTAGTGGTCGAACCGCAGCCCGGCGCTCAGCGTCACACTGCCCAGTCTGATGAGATCCTGCACATACGCGGATTGTTCGCGGTCCTGCGCGCGGCCCTTGAAAGCGAACGCCTGGGGAGTGTCCGGGTCGAAGATGCCCGCGCCGTTGACCGAGAAGGCGGTGATGTTGAAGCCGAAGGCCTCGCGGATGGAAGCAAAGCTGGCCTCGCCACCGGCCTTCCACTCATGCCGCCCTTTATGGCCGGAGAGGCTGGCGTTGAAATAACCTTCGCGAAAGCCACGGTCCTGGTTGGCCGCGATGGGGGTGGCCAGCGGATTCGACCAGAGTTCCGCCGTCACGTCGCGCACCATGCCGCGCACCGCACCCACCAGCGCCGGTCCGAAAATGTGCTGGTATGAGACCTGCCCCTGGCTTTCTTCGCCGGTGCGGTCCTGGCGCTGGCCGGCCGCTTCCTGGAGCAATTCGTTGGGCACCAGAAACCAGGTTTCGTGATGCGTGGCCGAAACGCGCACGCGGTCCGAATCGGTGAAGTCGCGCTCCACGGTGCCCGTGAACGCCGTGTTGGAGCCGTGATTGGTGAAGTTGGCCTGGACCGGCGGGTCCAGGTAGCGGTCCGTCAGAAAACCTTCCGCGCTGACCGTGCCGGTGGTTCGTCCGGCGGTATATTGCCCCGAAAGAAACCCGCCTGCGGTGGCGAAACTGCCGCCCTGCACCTCGGCCGTTCCGTGGAAGCCCGGGGTGGAATTCCGAGCTGTATTCAGTTCGATGATGCCTCCCAGCTTGCGCCCGAATTCGGCCGGAATACCGCTGGTGTAAATCTTCATGGACTGTACGTCATCGGCTTCCAGGCCCGGCGAAAAGGCCGGAGATCGGTTGTCCTGGATGGGGAAGCCGTTGACGATATACTGGGCCTGATATTCCGACTCTCGCGGGTGCAGCGAGCCGTTGGCCTCCAGGAACCAGCCGGGCTGCTGTGCGATCAGATCGATCAGGTCGCGGCCCGGCAGGCCCATGCGGCGCTCCTGCACGTCCTTGGAGCCGACGTAATAGGCCGTGCCCGTGCGGCTCGGATCCACCAGCGTCGCCTGATCGCTGACTTGGATGGCGGTCTCCACGGGCTGAATCCCGAGGACGATTTCGCGGGTCTGGGGCACTTCGGAGCGGATCTCGACGATTTCGCTGGCCGCTGCAAATCCGGTGTGCGTGACCAGCAGCCGATACAAGCCGAACGGCAGGTTCTTGAAAGCGTAGTGCCCGTCGGAAGGCAGTCCCAGGGCCTGATGAGTCTTGGTGGCTTCGTTCACCAGGTCAACCGCGGCCGCGACTGGCGCGCCGGCGCCGTCCTTAACGCCCAGGCGCAGTTCCCCGGTCCCGCGCTGTGCCGGCGCCGGGGAAATCAGGCAGGCCGCCAGCAGCGCCGCCTGTAACGCGAGGTTCGAGTGGTAGCCGACAGATTTCACCATAGCCAAGTCCCAGTAGTATCAAGTCCAAGTTCAGTATACGAGAGTTCGGCGCCGCACCTGGGCCCGGTAGTCAATCGTACATACCCGTGAGACCTAAAGAAACCCAGGTGCATCTAACCATCGTCAATTTGTGGACGCAGATTTGCGCGGGCGCGCGAAAACGCGAAAGGAGAATCTCAATGCCATATACCACTGTCGGGAAGGAAAACTCCGGCAACATCGATCTCTATTATGAGGACCACGGCTCGGGTAAGCCGGTTGTCCTTATCCACGGATATCCGCTAAGCGGTGCTTCCTGGGAAAAGCAGACCGCGGTGCTTCTGGCCGCGGGGCATCGGGTGATCACCTATGACCGCAGAGGATTCGGCAAGTCCAGCCAGCCAACCACGGGCTACAACTACGACACCTTCGCCGCGGACCTGCACCAGCTTGTGACGAACC
>Ga0210402_10001058_pt1 | contig 29105 bp, 25 predicted proteins | sample IncBWC7MmetaG_FD_161055 | JGI IMG/M metagenome (GOLD analysis project Ga0210402, IMG submission 161055) | Forest soil microbial communities from Barre Woods Harvard Forest LTER site, Petersham, Massachusetts, United States - Inc-BW-C-7-M | ecosystem: Environmental > Terrestrial > Soil >...
TCATCGACGACGTAAACGTTTTCGGGCGCCGTATCGATCTCTTTCATCGGGGCGCGTCCTTGTGCCTTTCCGTACCCGGAGCCGTCAGCGGCAGGCTCAACGTGAAGCGAGCGCCGCGTCCTTGTCCACCGGGGTCGACCTCGATCGTGCCGCCGTGACTTTGTGCGATCGTCCTGGAAATTGCCAGTCCCAGCCCGAGGCCCTCGTTCTTGGATGATGCGAATGCTTTGAACAAATCCGGGATCGCGTCGGCCCGGATCCCCGGACCATTGTCCTCGATTCGGATCGAGACGGCTTTTGCGCCGCGACGGGTTGTGATGACGACTTCGGGCTTCGGCCGGCCTTTCACCGCTTCTAGCGCATTGCGCGCGAGGTTGACCAGTATCTGCTGAATCTGCACCGGGTCGACGAACACCTGAGGCAAATCCGCTTCGAAATCGCATTTGACGCTGGTCGAACCCGGACGGGTTCCGAATTTAGTGAGTTCCAGGGCGTCCACAACCAGAGGGTTGAGGTCGACGAGGCGCCGCTGCGGCTCGCGTTTTTCGACGAAGTGACGCATGCGCTGAATGATGTTGCCGGCGCGTTCGGCTTCGCGCACCGCTTTATGCAGAACAGCCAGCACGTTCTCCGGGATCGGGTTGATGGAGTTCGGCCGCTCGCAGGCACGCTCCACGGCCTGAAGGTAAAGCATGAGGGCGGTCAGGGGCTGATTCAATTCGTGCGCCAGGGCGGCTCCCATTTCGTCCATGGTCGATACGCGCGCCATATGTACCATGTTGGCCTGGAGCTGGTTCAGACGCTCCTCGTTGGCGTGGCGCTGGCGCAGGTCGTGGATGATGCCTATGAACCGACGCCCTTCGGACGTCACCGCCTCGCCGACCGACAGATTGACCGGAAAGACGGTGCCGTCGCGATGTTGTGCCTTCACCTCGCGGCCGATGCCGATGATCTTGCGGCTGCCCGTGCGCAGGTACTCCTCGACGTAACGATCATGGTGACTCGAAAACTCGGCCGGCATAATGAGCCGAACATTTTGCCCGAGGGCCTCCTCGGCCCTGTACCCGAACAGCCGCTCGCATGCCTGATTGTAAACTTGTATGCGGGCGATCTCGTCAATGACGATGATGGCGTCGACGGCGGTGTCGAGAACGCTCAGCAACAGCGAATCGGCTGACATCGGGTTGTATCGTCCCGCCCCCATGGCGGCTGCCTAGATGCGGGGTCGCAACGGGCAGCTCGCATGTAACACGTTACCCATTATAACAACTCCTGAGCGCGGTGTCGCAAGACCGCAAATAATGGCACGCGTAGCCACCTCGGGATGCGGCCGCGATGGACACCAAAGCCGAGTTGTGTTGACGTTCGGGCTGAGGCCGCTCCGCGCCGTATGGGATGTTCGGAGCAACAGCGATTGGCCGGAGCAATGGGAACCGCATGCTGCAGGGCTGGTTCGTCATCGTGGTCGCGTTCGCCTATATCGGACTGTTGTTCGTCATCGCGAGCTACGGCGACCGGTTGGGCAGGCTCGGGGGAACGGATCGCCCGCGACCGCTGATCTACCCGTTGTCGCTGGCGATCTATTGCACGTCCTGGACGTTCTTCGGCTCCGTCGGGCTGGCCACGCGGACTGGGTTCGATTTCCTTGCGATCTATGTCGGTCCAGTCGTGATGACCGGCCTCGCCTTCCCGCTGATCACGCGCATCACCCGCCTTTCAAAAACGCAAAACATCGTTTCGATCGCGGATTTCATCGGTGCGCGCTACGGCAAACATCAAGGCGTAGCGGCGACCGTGGCGACGATCGCCATCGTCGGCCTGATCCCGTACATCGCGCTTCAGCTCAAAGCCGTGTCATCCTCCCTCGATACGATCGTGGCTCCTCTCGCGACCTGGTCTGGTCCGGTGCAGCCCGTTCTCGGCGACCCGCCGTTGCTCGTCGCAGTTTCGCTCGCAGCCTTCGCGGTTCTATTTGGTACGCGGCATATCGATGCGACCGAGCATCAACACGGTCTCATGTTGGCGATCGCAGTCGAATCGGTCGTCAAGCTCGTTGCATTTTTGGCGGTCGGCGTATTCGTTACATTCGTGATGTTCGAGGGGCCCGTCGCGCTGTTCACGAAGGCGTTGCAACGCCCTGAGACGTCTGCGGTGCTGACCGGCGGCACGAGCATCGGCAACATGGCGGCTATAACGCTGTTGTCACTGTCCGCGATCATCCTGTTGCCGCGTCAGTTCCATGTCACGGTGGTTGAAAACAAGCGCGAATCCGAGATTCGTCGGGCCGCTTGGTTGTTCCCCGTCTATCTGGTCCTCATCAATCTGTTCGTGGTGCCGGTCGCGATTGCCGGCATGCTGACCTTCCCACCCGGCACGGTCGACAGCGACATGTACGTTCTTGCGTTGCCCGTCTCGGCCGGCTCCGAATTCCTCGCGCTCGTGGCCTTCGTCGGCGGTCTGTCGGCTGCGGCCGCCATGGTGATCGTCGAAACCGTCGCACTCGCTATCATGGTGTCGAACGACATCGTCGTGCCGCTCGCTCTGACCCGGCGTCCCGGTACCAATGTCGGGCCCCATCTCTTGACGGTGCGCCGTGTCGCCATCTTCGCGGTGTTGCTGCTCGCGTATCTCTACTACAGGTCCGCCGGGGAAGCACAGCTTGCCGCAATCGGGCTAATGGCGTTCGCTGCCATTGCGCAACTTGCCCCCGCGTTCTTCGGTGGTCTGATGTGGCGGCGCGCCACCGCCGGCGGCGCGCTTGCCGGCATGATGGCTGGCATTCTAGTATGGGCTTATACGTTACTCCTGCCGAGTCTTACCATTTCCGCGTGGGGTACGACATTTCTGGCCGAGGGACCTTTCGGGATCGCCGCCCTGCGGCCGCAAGCGCTGTTCGGTTTCGATCTGCCGCCATTGATCAACGGTATGGTGTGGAGCCTTACGCTCAACCTCCTCGCCTACGTGGCCGTCTCCCTGAGCCGGCGGCCTGCCTCGATCGAGCGCATCCAGGCGGATATTTTCGTTCCGCAGGGACTGACGCCAACCCCGAGCTTCAGACTCTGGCGATCCGCCGTGACGGTGCAGGAGCTGACAGTCGCAGTCGCCCGCTATCTCGGGGAGGAGCGCACCCGTCTTTCGTTCGACGGGTTCGCGGCCGAACGGCACATGCGCCTTGAACCCAGCTCCCACGCGGATTTCGAACTGCTGCGCTACGCCGAGCGGCTGCTCGCCTCGGCCATCGGCGCGGCCTCTTCCCGCCTCGTGTTATCGCTGTTGCTGCGTCAGCGCATGGTTTCCACCAAGGCGGCCTTGAAGCTCCTCGACGATGCCAACGCTGCGATCCACTACAACCGCGAGATCCTGCAAACTGCGCTCGATCATGTGCGCCAGGGCATTGCGGTCTTCGACAAGGACACGCACCTGATTTGCTGGAACCGGCAATTCGGGGAACTCCTCCAGTTGCCCAACGAAATGGTGCGTATCGGCATCGATCTTGCCGAAATTCTGCGCTTCAACGCCGATCGTGGCGCCTTTGGGCCAGGCAATCCCGAAACGCTGGTGCGCGAGAGACTTCCGCGCTACGCGGCCGATTTGCAGCCGTTCCTGGAACGCTTTCCCGACCGTGACCTTGTCATCGAAGTGCGCGTCAACCGAATGCCGGACGGCGGAGTCGTCACCACGCTCACCGACATCACGCCCAGCGTGGCTGCTGCCGAAGCGCTTTCCCGCGCCAACGAGAATCTCGAGCGTCGGGTCCGCGAGCGCACCATTGAGCTTGAGCATCTCAATGCGGAGCTTGCCAAAGCTAAGTTGGCCGCTGAGGCCGCCAATCTGTCGAAGACGAGATTCCTCGCCGCCGCGAGCCACGACATCCTTCAGCCTCTCAATGCCGCCCGTCTGTATGTCACGAGCCTCGTCGAGCGCCACGCCCAGCCCCCTTCCTCCGCCGCGAGCGGGGGAGGAAGGGGTGGGGGCGAAGCGCAGCTCGTTGCCAACATCGACGCATCGCTTGAGGCCGTCGAGGACATTCTTTCGGCCTTGCTCGAAATCTCCCGGCTCGATGCCGGCGCGATGAAACCCGAGATCACGAGCTTCCGGGTCGACGAGTTGCTTCTCCGGCTCCAGTCCGATTTCGCTCCGCTCGCACGCGGCCAGGGTCTCGATCTGGTTTTCGTGCCATGTACGCTCAGCATACGAACCGACCGGCGACTGCTGCGCCGGCTGCTGCAGAATCTCATTTCCAACGCGATCAAGTACACCTTAACGGGCCGCGTGCTGGTCGGGTGCCGGCGTCGCGGCGGGCGGCTGCGTATCGATGTATACGACACGGGTATCGGCATTCCGCCTGAAAAGCGCAGTGCCGTATTCGTCGAGTTCCATCGTCTCGATCCGGGAGCCAAGGTAGCCCGCGGCATCGGCCTTGGCCTGTCAATCGTAGAACGTATCGCCCGCGTTCTCGAGCATCCAATCACGCTCGCTTCCCAGCTCGATCGCGGTACACATTTTTCGATCGAGGTTCCGGTTGCGCCGGCGGGATTCGGCGACACAAGTCCGCTGGAGCCGCGTATCGAGCAAGGCCGGATTGCCGAAATCCTTGTTCTCTGCATCGACAATGACCCCAAAATCCTGGACGGCATGGCGGCGCTGCTGCAGGGCTGGGAGTGCGAGGCGATTCTCGCCACCGATCTGTCGGAAGCGGTTGCCCGCCTGCGGGCCTCCGCGAGGTCTCCGGGCGGCCTTCTCGTCGACTATCATCTTGATCGCGGCAACGGCATCGAAGCAGTTGCAGAGTTGCGGCGACTGTTCGGCGCGGAAATTCCGGCCGTGCTCATCACCGCCGATCGTTCTGCTGGCGTGCGCGAGGCCGCCCGCGCCCTGGCGATTCAGGTGCTCAACAAGCCGCTGAAACCGGCGTCGCTGCGCGCCCTCATGTCACAATGGGCGGTGCACCGTATCGCGGCGGCTGAGTAAGCAACGCAACGAGCCGAGGGTCAATGGGAGATCGGCGTGATTTGCGGCCATTGGCCGCCTTCGATCTTGGAAGCCGCGATCACGGCCTGGGTGCGGCTTTCGACGCCCAGCTTTTGGAGGATGGCGGATACATGGGCTTTGACGGTCGCCTCCGATACGCTCAGTTCGTAGGCAATCTGCTTGTTGAGCAACCCTGCTGACAGCATCATGAGCACGCGCACCTGCTGGGGCGTGAGCGAGGCGAGCCGCGCCAGCATGGCGGCGCCATGATCATCGGATTTTGCGGAGAGATCGACGTCGGGAGGGGCCCAAATTCCGCCGTCGAGCACCTTCTCGATCACTTCTCGGATCGTCTTGACGCTGAGTGTCTTCGGGATGAACCCCGACGCGCCGAAATCCATGCAGCGGCGGATCACGGCGGGATCGTCATTGCCGGACACGATCACCACCGGGACGCCCGGATATTGCGCCCGTATGTACATGAGGCCGGAAAAGCCGCGAACACCCGGCATCGCGAGATCGAGCAGAACCAGGTCGACATCGTTGTGGCGGTCGAGCAGCCTGGAAATGTCGTCGAACGATCCCGCTTCAGCGATCGCGGCGGGTTCGAACAGCCCCGTCACGGCCTCCCGCAATGCGCCACGGAACAATGGATGATCATCGGCGATCAGCAGCCGATAGTGCGTCGATGCGCCCACGCCTGAACTCTACCTCCCCGGATCGGCCGTCTGACTATTTTGTAACCTTGTGAATGCCAATGCAAGGTAATCGGATTTTACACGAATCAGCCTGTCGTTTTGTCGATCGGGGGCAGGCGTCAGCGGCGACGCCGCGCGCCGACGTAGTGCAGAGCCACTTCGCGACGATGCGGCCGCGCCCGGTGTTCGGCTACGTAAACGCCTTGCCAGCTACCAAGATCGAGCGCGCCGTCTCGAACCGGAATGTTAAGCGAAACGCCGGTCAACATGGTCTTCACATGAGCCGGCATGTCGTCGGCCCCTTCCGTGTCGTGAACCCATCCGGCATCGGCTGGCGCAAGGCGGTCGAGCGCCGTGCCGAGATCGACGCGAACGTCCGGATCGGCATTCTCCTGGATCACCACCGAGGCTGAGGTGTGGCGGATGAACACGAACAAGATACCGTCGCCGGCTCCGGAACTCGCAATAAAGTCCTGAACGTCCTTCGTAATCTCAAAAAAGCCCGGTCCCCGCGTCTCGACGACAAGCGTCGCAGCGACCATCAATTCCGGAGCGATGGACACGATTGCGGAGAGCCGATTCATGACGTTGTGCCGGTGCGATGCTCGCCCAACCCGAGGCTATCCTTTCTTTTCTATCTCGCGCTGGATGTTCATCATCATCTCGACGAAACGTCGCCAGACCCTCTCCATGACGGTCATGATGCGCTCGATCTCGGCGTCGTCTCGCGACGCGCGATCCGGTTCACCCGATTTGGCCGTTGCGGGCGGCGGCGCGGCGGCCGGCGGTACAGTTTGCGGCGGGCGTGGCACGGTCTCTGCCTCGCCGCCTCCCTTCCCGCCGCCGCTTGCTGGGGCGGGAAGAGGAAGGGCGGTTGGGGGCGAATCCGCCTTCATATCGCTCGGCAACGGCACGCCGTGTTCCAGCAGGGCGCTCTTCAAGACGGCGTTGTCCCGTTGCAGCCGCGCAATCTCGCGATCGAGGGCGGCGCGCTCTTCGCGGCCCGGGACGCAGGTCCAGCCGGCCGTATCTTGGCTGCACGAAGCGACCGCGCCGGTGTGCAGATCAAGCCTCAGGAATCCGCCGTCCATGCGGTGAAACGCGAACCGGGGGTTGCCGAAGTCCGGCGGCTGCGATGGCGGCCCTTGAGGTTGCGATTGAGATGCCTGGGTCGGCAGGTGTTCCTGGGCCGACAGCGGAACTCTCAGCATGGCCGTCATGGCCAGGATCGCAATCACATAACGTATTGAGCTCATGATGTCCCCGTTGCCAGCCTCGAGAAGGAGCGGGCATCGGCGCGGTCGGCTGCGGCGCGACACGCCCGCCCAACCGGGTCCAAAGGTTTGATGGCAGCTAGGAAACGGCATGATTAACCTTTCAGTTCAGATGTTTATTACTTTTGCGCGGATTCTTGACTAGGCCGCACCCAATAAGTATGGTCCCCGCGAACTTGAGGGGGCAGGAATTCCGGATCGTGGGCGGCGCGCGAGTGGCATCAAGATGGCCGATAATGCGCCCGACAGCAATGATTTGGAAAAACGCCGCGCCGACGAGGCCGCTCTTTCCGCGAGGCTCCGGCGTCTCGGCGATCAGCTCGGCCAGCAGCGGCCGCGCGAACCGTCCGAAACACACCGCGGTCAACCGGTCGCCGATGCGTCCGGATACGCGCGGGGGTTTCGGCTCTCCAGCGAGCTAGTGGCCGGTGTTTTGGTCGGTGCCGGCATCGGCTGGGCGCTCGACCACGTGCTCGGAATCTCGCCGTGGGGGCTGATCGTGTTCCTGCTGCTTGGCTTTGTGGCCGGCGTGGTGAACGTGATGCGGGCGGCAGGCGTCGCGTCAGGGAGTGATCCGGGCGCTCCGCCCGAGCACTGAGAACAATGCCACGATCTGACGGCATGTCAGGCCGGCGGTGTCGCGATGAAGGACCGAAGGAACCGTTGAATGGCCGATCCGATCCATCAATTCCAGGTCATCGAGTACTTTTCGCTTGGCAAGATCGGCCCGGTCAACTTCGCGTTCACGAATTCCGCTCTCTACATGGGCGTCGCGGTCGGGCTTACCGCGGCTCTGATGTTAGGGGCCACCGCGGGGCGCCAGCTTGTACCCGGGCGTATGCAGTCGATCGCGGAACTTGCCTACGAGTTCGTCGCCGACACCATACGCAACACGATCGGCGAAGGCGGGATGCAATTCTTCCCGCTGGTGTTCTCCCTCTTCATGTTCATCCTGATTTCGAACATGGTCGGGCTGATCCCGTATAATTTCACGATAGCGAGCCACATTATCGTCACGGCGGCGCTGGCGCTGCTGGTGTTCATCACCGTACTGGTTTACGGATTCTGGAAGAACGGCCTGCACTTCTTCAATTTGTTCGTGCCCAAGGGCATTCCGATCTATCTCCTGCCGCTGGTCGTGTTCATCGAGGTGCTGTCCTTCCTGTCGCGCCCGATCTCCCACAGCGTGCGTCTGTTCGCCAACATGCTGGCCGGGCACATCACCCTCAAGGTCTTCGCCGGATTCGTCACCATGCTGGGCGGGCTCGGGTTCTTGGGCTGGCTCGGCGCAACGCTGCCGCTCGCCCTCACGGTCGCATTGACCGCGCTCGAGCTCCTGGTCGCCTTCCTGCAGGCTTACGTGTTCACCATTCTCACCTGCATCTACCTCAACGATGCCCTTCACCCGGGCCACTGACGGGCCCGTCTTTCCAACCGCACTCGAAAGGAGCTTTATTATGGATCCCATGGCCGCCAAGTATATCGGCGCCGGAATTGCATGCATCGGCATGGGTGGTGCCGGCGTCGGCGTCGGCACCATCTTCGGCAACTATCTCGCCGCCGCGCTGCGCAACCCGTCCGCGGCTCAGGGCCAGTTCGCCAACCTGATCTTCGGCTTCGCGGTCACCGAAGCGCTTGGCATCTTCTCGCTGCTGATTGCGCTATTGCTGCTGTTCGCTCTCTAAAGACAACGCGCGGACCGCGGAGCAGAGCCCGCCATGGCGGAAAATCATTCGACTGGAACCCTTGCGATCGGGACCGAGGCAACGCCGCCTTCCGAGCACGGCGGCGGATTCCCGCCGTTCCAGAAGGACACCTTCGGATCTCAGCTGCTGTGGCTCGCGATCTTCTTTGTTGCGCTCTATCTCATCGCCTCCAGGCTCGCGCTGCCGCGGGTCGGGGGGATAATTGCGGATCGGCGCACGCGCATTTCGGGCGACCTCGCCGAAGCGGCACGCATGAAGGACGCGGCGGACGCCGCCATCGCGAGCCACGAGAAGGCCTTGGCCGATGCGCGCGCGCGGGCGCAGGCGATCGCCGCCCGGACCCGCCACGAGGTCAACGCCGAAGCGGAAGCGCGCCGCAAGGCGGTGGAGGCTGGTCTCCATGCCAAATTGGCCGCGGCCGAGCAGACAATTGCGGCGTCCCGGACGGCCGCCATGGCGAATGTGCAGGGCATCGCACAGGAAGCAGCCATTGCGATCGTGGCACAGTTGACCGGGAAGGCTCCGTCAAAAGCCGCCGCTGCAGCCGCCGTCAAGGCTGCGACTACCGCTGAAGGGCCGCGATGATCGATCTCATCTACGAACCGGAAACCTGGGTCGCGATCGCTTTTTTGATTTTTGTCGGCATCCTGGTCAAGCTCGGCGTACCGGACCTGCTGTTCAAGACGCTTGACGATCGCAGCGCCCGCATCAAGGCTGAACTCGACGAAGCCGTCAGGCTTCGCAAGGAAGCCGAAGGCGTATTGGCCGAATATCGGCGCAGGCAGGGCGAAGCTGAAAAGACGGCCGAAGCGATCATTCTAAATGCGCGCGCCGAAGCCGATCGCATGGCTGCAGAAGCCCAGATCAAGGCTGAGGAGTTCATCGCCCGCCGCACCAAGATGGCGGAAAACAAGATCGCTCAGGCGGAGGCGCAGGCGCTTGCGGACGTCCGGGCCGCAGCCGCTGATGTCGCCATTGCGGCGGCCGAGGCGATGCTGGTTCAGACCACCCGTGGTGATGTGGCCGAAGCGCTCGTCGCCCAAAGCATCGGCGATCTCAGGGCGAAGCTGAATTGATCGTCCGAGGCACCTTCGTCCCCCGGCTTGGTAGGGTGGGCAAAGGCGCGCCCTTCGCCCATCCAAGCGTGGGCACGCTTCGCTTTGCCCCCCCTACGGGGCTGAGTCTCAGATAGCCAACATGTGTGTTCACCGGGGGCGCGCAACCTTCGGCTTGGCGGCCGGCTTCGGCTTAGCCGCCCCGCCCTCCGGATCGAATCCGATGTAGATCACGTAGGCTTCGAGCTCGTCGCTGGCTGGGCGTGGCACCGTCATCTCCTCCTCGATATGGAGCCACGGCAGATTGAGCTGATTTTCCGGGATCGTAACCGGAACCGTGAAAAGCTTGGTCCACAAAGTCTTCGGTTCTGCGCCTTCGCGAACCAGCGCATAGCGAAGCGGAATACCGATCGACCCGGGCCCGCCGGCCGGACCGACCACGACTCGACCTTGGACCCCGACCTTTATGGTCAGATTGTTGCCGCGCAGGATGCATTCACGGGCGGTCTGCGTGAAGCTCGCCTGATAGCGCAGGCTGAGTGCCGTGTTTTCGGCTCCGGGGCTGTTGACCGCCAGGGTGGCCGCACCCTGGCGATACTCGACGCTCGGACACTCGATATCGGCGGCCGCTGCGCCCGCTGCGGCTTGTGGAGCCGGCGAATTGAGATTTCCAGAATCTCCCGAGAAAAAGGACTTCACTCTGCTGGTGAAAGAAGCGTTGGATGATGCCGGTGCCGGAGTCGTCGATGCCGTGGCGGCGGGAGCAGACGGCGCGCTGTCGCCGGTCAGGCCAAACGAGGAACACGCCGCCAGCGTCGCCGCGACCGCAACTGCGCCGGCTGCGGGCAGCCAATTGCAGCGTAGCTCCTTCTTGTCCAAGACATCCGCGCAGGCTGTGTGGAGGTTGCGGCTGATTACGTCGATCATGCGAAACCCATGTTCGGAACGGCACCCCTCCCCCACCCCACCCTACCGCAAATGGAGGAGGGTGGGGAGCGACTCAGCTTGGCAGTTGCCGCGAGCGTAGGCCGACGAATCACTCACGCAGATGCGGCGGATCGTCCCTGATTCGTGCGTAGAGTAAGTGATCCTGCCACATCCCGTTGATGCAGAGGTATTGCCGTGCGTAACCTTCGCGCTGGAAACCCGACTTTTCCAGGAGCCGGATCGATGCCACGTTGGTTGTGATGCAAGCCGCCTCGAGCCGGTGCAGACGCAGGGTCGAAAAGCAGAAAGGGATCAAGACCCGCAGCGCCATCGACATCAAGCCTTGGCGCGCATAGGGTTTTCCCATCCAATAGCCGATGCTGCCGGCCTGCGCGACGCCGCGGCGCACGTTGGACAACGTGATGCCACCGACCAGCACGTCATCGGTGTTACGGAAAATGAAGAACGAGTACGCTTGGTCGGAGCGCTGGTCTTCCGCATAGCGCTTGAGGCGGCGACGGAACGCCCCGCGGGTGAGATCGTCGGCCGGCCAGATCGGCTCCCACGGCTCAAGGAATTCGCGGCTCCTCTCGCGCAGAGCCGCCCATTCGGGGTGATCCGACATTTGCGGTTGGCGCAGGATCACCCCTTCGCCCTCGATCGCGGGAAGCGTCTCGGCAAATGCAGCGGTGCGAAAGAACGCCATGGCTCGGCGACCTGTGGATTCAGGCGGCCTTCTGGGTGAGGCGCTCGGCGATCGCCGCCGCGCTGTCGAGCCCGGATGGTCCGAGCGCCGCCACCGCCGGCCGCGAGCGCGCGATCAGGGCGCGGCCGGCCGCCCGGGTACTTTCGACCGTGACAGCGTCCACCTTGGCGACAATTTCGTCCATCGGAATCGGCCTGCCGTGGATGATGATCTGCCGCGCCAGTTGTTCGGCTCGCGCGCCCGAGCTTTCAAGAGCCATCAGCAGCCCCGCCTTCATCTGCGCCTTGGCGCGCGCAATTTCGGTCTCCGTGATGGTATCGGCCGCGGCCGTGATCTCATCGACCACCACCCGCATCAGTTCCGGCGCGTCGATCGCATCGGTTCCGGCATAGAGTCCGAATAGCCCGGTATCCGCATAGGGCGCATGGAACGCGTAGATCGAATAGCACAACCCGCGCAATTCGCGGACCTCCTGGAACAGGCGAGAAGACATCCCACCCCCCAGCACGTTGGTAAACACCTGCAAGCTATAGATCGTCGGATCGCGCTGCGAGAGGCCCTCAAGGGCAAGCGCAATGTGAACTTGCTCGAGATCGCGTTCCTCGGTGAACGCGCCGCCGCAGAACCGCGCCGATTCGGATTGAGGTGCGGCCGGCCCGACAAAGCCGGAGAACCGCCGCTCCGCCTCCGCGACCACCTCCTCGTGATGAACGGCGCCGGCGGCCGCCACCACCATGCCGGGCGCCCGGTAGTTGCGGGCCAAATAGGCGCGTAACCGTTTGGCATCGAACGAGCGTACCGTCGCCCTGGTGCCCAGAATGGAACGGCCGACCGGCTGGCCCGCGAATGCGGTCGCCTGAAGGTGCTCGAACACGAGATCATCCGGCGTATCGTCGACGGCGCCGATTTCCTGGACGATGACATTCTTTTCGCGCGTGATCTCGTCGGGATCGAAAGTCGGATGCGTCAGGATGTCGGACAGCACGTCGAGCCCCAACGCGATGTCGGCCTTGAGGACGCGCGCATAGTAGGCCGTCGTCTCGACGCCGGTGCCGGCGTTGAGGTCGCCGCCGACCGCCTCGATCTCCTCGGCGATCTGGCGCGCGGTGCGGCGCGCGGTGCCCTTGAACGCCATATGTTCGAGGAAATGCGAGATCCCATGTTCGTCCGGATGCTCGTTGCGGCTGCCGCACGCGACCCAACAGCCGAGCGAGGCGGTCTGGAGATGCGGCATCGCGTCGGTGACCACGACCAGTCCGGAGGGGAGACGGGTAACTTCGACGCTCATGCAAGTGCTCCTTCGCGCGCGGCGCGGCTGTGGACCAGGATATGATTTTCGACGGCGGATTGGTTGGGCGGCAGCACCGTGACGCGCTCGCGTCTGGAGCCGAGGTCCGCAAACCAATCGGGCAGGGCGGGGCGAATTCCGCAGGCCTTCTCGACCGCGTCAGGAAATTTCGCCGGATGGGCAGTCGACAGCACCACCATGGGGATTGTGGGATCGCGGTTTTCCTTTTCGGCGACCGCAACCGCAACTGCGGTGTGGGGATCGATCAGGTAGCCGGTTTCGCGCCGCGTGGTACGGATTGCGGCCGCGGTTTCGTCTTCCAGTGCGCGGTCTGCTGTGAAGAGGGTTCGCATGTGCGTCAAGGCGCGCTCGGCGATTCGGAAGCGGCGCGATTGGGCAAAAGCCGCCATGGCGGCGCGGACCGGCGGGGGATCGCGCCCATAAGCGTCGAACATCAGCCGTTCGAAATTCGACGACACCTGGATGTCCATCGAGGGCGACGTGGTCGGCGTGACTTCACGCGGCTCGTAGGTGCCGGTCGCCAGCGCGCGCACCAGAATGTCGTTGACGTTGGTCGCCACGGTGAGCCTTTCGACCGGCAGGCCCATGCGGGCCGCCACATAGCCGGCAAATACGTCGCCGAAATTTCCGGTCGGCACCGTGAAGGCGACTTTGCGATGAGGGGCGCCCAGCACAACGGCAGCGACAAAATAATAGACCACCTGGGCGGCGATGCGGGCAAAATTGATGGAATTGACGCCCGAGAGCCGTACCTGATCGCGGAACGCCTGATGATTGAACATCGCCTTCACGAGTGCCTGGCAATCGTCGAAGGTGCCTTCAATCGCAATCGCATGGACGTTTTCATGGTCGGCGGTGGTCATCATGCGACGCTGCACCTCGGAGACCCGGCCGTTGGGGAACAGCACGACGACATCCGCCTGGGAACGGCCGCCGAACGCATCGACGGCGGCGCCGCCGGTATCGCCTGAGGTCGCCACCACGATGGTGATTCGCGCGCGGCGCGCTGCCAGCGCGTGATCCATCAGGCGGGCGAGCAGCTGCATCGCCAGATCCTTAAAGGCGAGCGTGGGCCCGTGAAACAACTCCAGCATGAACGTGTTCGGGGCAAGCTGCACCAACGGCGTCACCGCCGGATGGCGGAACCCGTCATAGGCTTCGCGGGTCATACGGGCCAGTTCCGCGATGCCGCCGGCCGCAAACCGGGAGATCACGTCGCAAGCCACATCCGCATAGGGGCGGCCGGCAAATCCCGCTACCGTGGCGGTATCGATCGTCGGCCACATCTCAGGCACATAGAGGCCGCCATCGTGCGCCAGACCCGCCAGGGTAACGTCGATGAAGCCAAGTCCCGGAGCCTCGCCTCGGGTCGAGATGTAGCGCACGCACCCGTCCTTGAATTTCGATCAGCCGAATCAACGCCTTCGCGCTGGGCCGCCCGCCGCAGTCCCGGCTTGCTAGGTAAACCATCGATTTCCCGGGAATCCCAGGCAGCCGGCGGGAGCAGCCGCCGCGTCGCCAAGAGTAATCACAAGCGGGCCTCGGATACAAGCAACGGGGAGGCCGTATGAGCGCCCGCACGAGCTAGCGAGGACCATCGGCCGGGGCGTTTTTTGCGGTGCGAGCAAGCCATTGATTGACCACTACTTTTTAGGGGTATTTCGTTTTGCCAAAACGGGCAGGGACCGGCTTCTCGGATGAAGCGGCAGCGGTCAGTTTCGTGCGCCGCGCAAACCGTTGATTATCCGAGACGTGGGGATATTTCGTTTTGCTGGAGCGGTGCCCGGGACCGCGATCAGGGCCGGTTCGAATCGATCGCGGCAACAGGTCGAAGCCAAGCGATGAAGCGGTATTATTGTAATGATTGCGGCCGATGACCTCGGTCGAATCGTGAGGCTTGCCAACTGTTTCGTCGTAGCCTCGAGGCGGCGCATCGACTGGTCTACATTCCGGTCCTCGATCGCAGCGATGATGCGTTTTGCGCTCCGCTTAAAGATTTGCGGCCGCAAGGTGCTCGGGTGTATCTCGGCGCGACCCACAACATGGCGCTATTCGAAGTGCGGATAGTGACCGCCCGCAAATCCTCGCTGATTTCGGGCTCGGCGCCGATTGCGATTTCGGCTGCCTGTCAGCGTGGCAGCTGCACAACGCCCTGGCCTACCATTTGCGGGCGATGGAGATCACAGGGCGCCATTGTGAGCTGTCTTATTAGTCCAATGAGAGCAAGGGTAGGTGCTTGACTGGCGTTCCAAGGTTAGCTTTTTTATCTAAAATGATACCGCCATGATAGTGGCGGCTCTCACCGAGGCCTAGCTATAGCTAGCTAAGCAGCCCGTTCAATCCTGTAAGGCCGCACCAGCAGGTCAGCCGGAATTTTCCACGCTTCGCTGATCTTGTGAATCATCTCGACCGTCAGTGCGCGCCGGCGCGCGAGAATTTCGGAAGCGCGGGAGCGCGAGCCCAGGAGGTCGGACAGCTCAGCCTGGGTGTGGCCCAGTTCCGCGAGCGCATAGTGGAGCACGTCGACCGGATCAAAACGCGCGCTGACCTCGATGGGCCATCGCTTCGCCTCGTATATCTCGATAAGTGCCGTGAGCACATCGAGCTTGTCGCCTTCCTCGGTACCCTCCGGTGCGCCCCAGCAGGCTTCAATCGCGGCGAGTGCTGCGCGGTGATCTTCGTCAGTACGAATTGGCCGGATGTCCATGGGCTGCTCCATCAGAATTGCGAGACAGTCAGAGCGTCGACACGGTCGTATTCGGCATGGGTGCCGACAAATTTCACGAAGGCGATCTGCCGGCGAAAATCAAAAGCGGCCACAAGGCGGTAATCCTCTCCTATAATAGGATAACCGCTCCGCTAGCGAAGGCCGGCGATCGGCCAATGTCGGGCGTGATCGCGCGTGATTTTGTCGAAACGAACTCATGCAAAATTCCTCAGCAACGTCAATGAGTCGGTCCCCAATCAACCTGACCCCAAACCGACCAGAATCGTGCCGGGATTGACCGCGCCCCAATGCCATCTACAAGAAAGCGACCCCGGAGGAGCCCCCAATGGCCAAAAACATGCTCGACGGCGCCCAGGTGATCGTCGATTACCTGATCCGCGAGAAGGTGCCCTACGCGTTCGGGCTGTGCGGCCACGGCAACATCCAGTTCATCGATGCGCTTTATGAGCGCTCCGCCGACATCAAGACCATCTCGGTGCACCACGAGACGGTCGCGGGCTTCATGGCGGATGTGTATTATCGCGTGTCGGGCCAGCCGACCGCGACCTTCACATCCTGCGGTCCCGGCTCCGCCAATCTGCCGATCGCGCTCGGCAATTCGTTTCTCGACTCGGTGCCGTTCCTCGCCGTGACCGGCAACATCCCGACCAGCCAGTTCAACCGCGGTGCGTTCCAGGAGCTTTACCGCCATTACCAGGCCGATTTCCCGTCGACCGTGCGGGCCTATTGCAAGCGCGTGTTCCAGCCGACCCGCGGCGAGATGGTGCCGCTCGCGGTGCGCCAGGCCTGGAAGACCATGGTGACGGGGCGGCCCGGTCCGGTGGTCCTTGATGTGCCGTTCGACGTGTTCCGGGAAGCCGCCGCCGAAGAGACCCCGAAGCCGGAGGAATGGAGCGCCAATATCTCATGCCGTTGCGGCGCCGATCCGGAGGGTCTGAAGAGGGCGGTCGACATGCTGCTCTCGGCCGAGCGCCCGGTGATCGTGATCGGCCAGGGCGTCAAGTATGGCGGCGCTGCCGCGGACCTCAAGACGCTGGCCGAGAAACTCGACATTCCGGTTGCATGGTCGGCGAGCGGCACCGGCGGCATCGATACATCGCATCGGCTCGCACTTGGCCTCGTCGCCCGTAACGGGCCCTATCAAGCCAACCACGCCGCCCGGCAGGCGGACGTTTTGCTTGCGCTCGGCGTGCGCTTCGACGATCGCACCTCCAGCTCGTGGCTGCCGGGCTATTCTTTCACCATCCCGCCCACCCGGCTCATCCATGTGGACATCGATCCCGACGAGATCGGCCGCAACTATCCGGTGGCGCTCGGCCTGATGGCTGATGTGCGCACGTTCCTGCGCCAGGTTCTCGGTGAAATCGATGCGCGCAAGGACATCGGCGCCAAGGCGGCGGCTCGCGCCAAGTGGCTCGGCACCATTGCGGGTTATCGCAAGGAGTGGGAGGCCTTCATCGCTCCGGGGTTCGTGGACGAGGGCTCGCCCATCAATCCGCAGCGCGCCGCCCGCGAGATTGATGCTGCGTTACCCGAAGACGGCATCCTGGTGAGCGATATCGGCGTGCACCACAATTGGCTCATTGCGTTCTGCAAGCCGAAGCGCCCGGACTCGCTCATCGGCTCCATGGGGTTTGGCCCCATGGGTTTCGGGGTCGCCGGCGCGCTCGGGGCAAAGCTCGCGGCGCCCGACCGACCCTGCGTGTCGGTATGCGGCGACGGTGCTTTCTTCATGCATGCGAGCGTGCTCGGCACCGCGGTTGAATACAACATCCCTGTGGTCTGGGTGGTGTGGAACAACTACGCTTATGCGTCGATCCGCGGCCTGCAGCGCGGCTATCTGGGCGGCCGCGAGCTTGCGACGGATTTCCGGCATCCGGAGACCGGGGCGCCCTACAATCCGGATTTCGCCGCGATGGCGCGATCGGCCGGGGTCGACGGCGTGCGCGTCGATCGTGCCGCCGATCTCGGCGACGCGGTGCGGGCCGGCATCGCGACCGGCCGGCCCTATCTGATCGATGCGCACATCAGCGCCGACCGCAATCCCGGCGGCGCCGGCGTCTGGCAGCTTCCGGGCCTTGGCCAGAGCCAGCCCGCCATCGGCGGGCGGTATCAGCCACCCATATTTTCAGATTGAATGAACGGCAGGCGAAACCAATGCCGGTCATTCCGGGGCGCGGGCTCTTGCCCGCGAGCCCGGAATCCATAACCCTCGACCGATGGCTATGGGTTCCGGGCTCGCCGCTTCGCGGCGCCCCGGAATGACCGACGTAAATCGATCTACTCGATCCGGTATTTGGAGAGGATGCGCATGACCACACGCCAACCCGAGGAAGCCAAGGGTTTCAAACTGCTTGGACATGACCGCAGCGCCGCATGGGGCGGGGGCAGCATTGTCGAGATTCACAAAGGCTACGCCTATGTGGGCGCAGTCGGCGGCGCAAGCTACAACGGGCCGGAGGGCTTCACGGCGCACGACGTGCGCGACCCGCGCAATCCCAAGAAGGTCTACGAGTTTCGCGCGCCGCCCGGCGTTCATTGCCACAAGGTGCGCGTGGTCGGCGACCATCATCTCTACGTGAACTCCGAGCGGCTGGTCGGCGACAAGGGCAAGAACGCCCGCGCCGGGCTCTTCATCTTCGACATCAGCAAGCCCGATCAGCCGCGCGAAGTCGGCTTCTACGATACGCCCGGAAGCGGCCCGCATCGGTTCGGCGTCGACAACAAGCGCAGGCTTGCGTTCCTGCCCAACGATGCGCCGGGGTGGAACAAGCGGGTGATCTGGACGCTCGATATCCGCGATCCGCTCAAGCCCGAAGTCGTCAGCATCTGGGGCCTGCCGTGGCAGAAGACCGAAGGAGATGGCGACGGCAACGACCCGATGCCGGCCGAAAGCGCCATCACGCTGCACGGCCCGCCCATGATCCGCGGCAACCGCATGTACTGCGCCTGGTGGGGCGGCGGGATCTCGATCATCGACTGCACCGACTTGCGCAACATGGATCTCGTCGGCCATGTGCAGTGGTCGCCGCCGTTCCCAGGGTCCACCCACACCTGCTGGCCGATCGGCGACAAGCCGTACCTCGTCGTCACCGACGAGGCCCGAGCCAGGCAGAAATACTGGGATAGCCAGTTCATGTGGATCGTGGATGCGCGTCACGAGACCAATCCGATCCCGGTCTCGACGTTCTTCCCCGATCGGGAGAAATATTTCCACCGGCCCGGCCGCTTCGGGGCCCACAACATCCTGGAAAACATCACCACGGAAGGCCCGTGGGCCAACATCGTGTTTCTGACTTATTTCAATGCCGGCCTGCGCGCCATCGACGTAAGCGACGTGTTGCGGCCAAAGGAGATCGGCTGCTATGTGCCGGAACTCCCCGAGGGTCAGGACGCGATTCAATCAAACGACATCGGCGCCGATGAGCACGGCCGCATCTATCTGATCGATCGCGCCGGCGCCGGTATGCACATTCTGGAATACACGGGATAATTGGCCATTAGCGGGATTTTACCTGTCGTCCCCGCGAAAGCGGGGACCCCGTACTCCGCAGCACTGCCGGGAGTACGGGGTCGCCCGGCCGAGCCGGGCGATGACACCTGAGGTGTTGTCGGCCCGACGAGCCGGTTTATGTAACCCCAAATCAGTCAGGCACAGGCCATGGATCTCGGACTTTCAGGTCGCGTCGCGATCGTCACCGGCGCCGGCCGCGGCATCGGCAAGGCTTGCGCGGCCGAGCTTGCGGCCGAGGGGGCGCATGTCGTTGTCGTCAGCCGCAACCCGGAGCGCAACGCCGCGGCATGCGCCGAGATCGCAGCGCACGCGAAGGCGGACGCACATGGCCGCGTGCTCGCGGCACCCGCCGACCTCAACGACGAGGCTGCGGTGCGCGCCGCGTTTCATCTCGCCACGGAGAAGCTTGGCCGCCTCGACATCCTGGTCAACTGCGCCGCCGTGATCGGGCGCGGCGACTTCTTTTCCCTCGATACCGCAGTGTGGGACAAACTGTTCGACGACAAGCTCAACGGCACGGCACGCTGCATCCGCCTCGCGGCGCCGCTGATGCGGCAGCGCAAATGGGGGCGCATCATCAACGTGCTGGGCGGCGCGGCGCGCCAACCCCAACCGGCGGCGGTGTCGGTCGGGCTCAACAATGCGGCCATTCTCAATATGATCAAGGCCGTTGCGGGTGACCTCGCCCGCGACAACGTGCTCATCAACGCCGTAATCCCGAGCGTCATCCGGTCGGAGCGTCTCGACGACACCATGCGGGCCGAGGCGGTGCGCACCGGCAAATCCGAAGCCGAGATGCGGGCGCAGCGCGTCTCCCGCATTCCGCTCGGCCGCATGGGTGAAGGCCGTGAGGTCGCTGGCGTGGTGGCGTTCCTGGCGTCGGAGCGGGCGAGCTTCGTGACCGGTTGCGCCTGGAACGTGGACGGCGGCGCGGCGGCGGTGATTTGAAGGATGAACTCGGCGAAATAAGCCACCCATCCGGTGTCATCGACCGGCCTTGACCGGGCGATCTAGTAGCCCGCAGCTCGTCGATAATACCCGGCCGCCGTAGTTATTGACTGCCCCGCCTTGGCGGGGCAGTCAAAGAAGATTGGCCCCGCGCTCCGTCACGCCCACAGGCGCTCGCCCTTCAAATCCTTATAGAGGTCGGCAACGTACTCGCCGTAGCCGTTGAACAGAAGCGTGGGGCGGCGCTCGCTGGTCCCGATCACCTGCTCGGTCGCCTGGCTCCAGCGCGGATGCGCAACCTGCGGATTGACGTTCGCCCAGAAGCCATATTCGGACGCCTGCAGGGCTTCCCAGAAGGTCTTCGGCCGCTGGTCCGTAAACGTCACCCGCGTGATCGACTTGATCGACTTGAAACCGAATTTCCACGGCAGCGCCAGGCGCAGCGGCGCGCCCTGGGACTTGGCCACCGGCTTGCCGTAGGCGCCGGTGACCAGAAAGGCGAGGTCGTTCATGGCCTCCGCCATGGTGACGCCTTCGATATAGGGCCACGGATACCAGCTCGCTTTCTGGCCGCTCGCCATAGCGGCGTCATGGAAGGTTTCCATCCGCACATATTTGGCAGACGAGGTCGGCTTGGCGAGTTCGACGAGTTTGGAAAGCGGGAAGCCGGTCCACGGAATCGCCATGCCCCAGGCCTCGACGCAGCGATGGCGGTAGAGCCGTTCTTCCAGCGGCATCTTGCGGACGAGGTCGTCGATCCCGACCTCCTGGGGCTTTTCAACCATGCCGTCGATCTTGACGGTCCAGGGCCGCAATTTGAGGTTCTGCGCGGCGCGCGCGATCGATTTCGAAGAGCCGAACTCGTAGAAGTTGTTGTAAGTGGTATTGATCGCTTCATCCGTGACCGGGCGGTCGAGGGTGAACTGCTCGTTGCGCTTCGCCGGATAGAGATCTTTGGTCGGATCCGGCACGTCCGTCACCCGCTGCGCCATTGCGGCAGCCGGCGAGAACGCGAGCGCCGTTGCACCAGCAGCAAGCACGAATGCGCGCCGATCGAAGAATAGATGCTCCGGAGTGGCCAGATGCTCCGGCAGTTCCCAGCCGCGGCGACGCATGATGTGCATGGGGGTGCTCCTCGAACTTCAAATCTTGGTTCCTGAATACGTGCCGGTACCATCACCGGCACGACCATCACCGGCAAGTCACACTTATGGGAACCGGACAATTTAGGCGCGCCATTTCGGCGCATCGTGCCTTGTGCCCGAACTGCAATCCAGACATCGCAGGCCGGCAGGTTGCCCGGCTTACGGGGTAGCATCAGAGGGATAGGCCTATCATGTCGGAGCAGGGGGTCTGGCCGACGGCATCGCTGATCTCGCGCAACCTGTCCCTGAATCATTTCGGTGTTGCGACGTGCTTGTCGCGGCGCACCTTGATGAGTGCTGCATCGCTTGACCTCCTTGAGCGCCGCCCCTACGCGTCATTCGAGGAATTGAACCTGTCCATGCCATCGCGATGGCGTTTCTGCAGCAGAAGACCAGGATGGCCGATCACCCAACCAGCGCCCGCATCGGACAACCGGTCCGCCGTAAGGAGGATCTGCGCCTCGTCACCGGCCAGGGCTGCTACACCGACGACATCAACCTCCCCGGACAAGCCTATGCCGTCATGGTGCGCTCACCCCACGCTCATGCACGTATCGGAACGATCGATATCGCGTCCGCGATGGCGGCCCCGGGGGTGCTTGCCGTGCTCACCGGGCGCGACCTCGTGGCCGATGGGCTCCGGCCGATTCCTCACAAGGTCTGGTCGCAACATCCGGCCGAACTCATGTTGCGGGAACGCGACGGCTTCAAGACCTTTACGGCGCCCCACTACGCGCTGCCCGCCGACAAGGTCCGCTTCGTGGGCGAAGCGGTCGCGATGGTGATCGCCGTCACGGTTGCGGCCGCAAAGGATGGGGTCGAGCTTGTCGACATCGTTTACGAAACGCTGCCTTCCGTCACGGAAACCCGTGAGGCGGCGCATCCCGACGCGCCGCGGCTGTTCGAGGAAGCGGGATCGAACGTCGTTGTGGATGCCGAGCTGGGTGACCGCGCCGCAACCGAGGCCGCTTTCGCAGGCGCCGCCCACGTTGTGAAATTCGAGACATGGGTGCAGCGCGTCACCGGCGTGCCGATGGAGCCGCGCGCTGCCGTGTGCGAATTCGATCCTGTCACAAACCGATATACGCTTTACGCGGGCAACGGCGGTGCGTGGCGGCTCAAGGACGATCTCGCCGCGATTCTCGGCGTGCCGGCCGATCAGGTGCGCGTCATCATGCGCGACGTCGGCGGCAATTTCGGCACCCGCGGCATGATTTACGCGGAATTCGCGCTGGTGGCGTGGGCCGCACGGCGGCTGGAGCGGCCGGTCAAATGGACCGCCGACCGGCACGAAACGTTTCTGTGCGACTACCAGGCCCGCGACCTCGCCGTGACGGCCGAGCTTGCCATCGACCGCGACGGCCATTTCTTAGGCCTGCGCGGCTCGAACATCAGCAACGCCGGCGCCCACACGACGAATTACTCGCCGCTGCAAAAAGGCGTCGAGATCATGACCACGATCTACCGGATTCCGGCCGCGTATTTCCGCGCCCGCGCGGTGGTGAGCAACACCTCGCCGACCCGCCCCTATCGCAGCGCCGGCCGCCCGGAGGTGATGTACGTGATGGAGCGGCTCATCGATCTTGCTTGCCGGGAGCACGGTTTCGACCGTGTCGAAATCAGGCGGCGTAATTTGGTGAAGGAAAACGAATTCCCCTACAGGAACGCGTTCGGCATGGTTTATGATAGCGGCGCCTATCATCACACCATGGACTGGGCACTGAAGGTCGGCGATTGGAACGGCTTTCCGGCGCGCCGCGCCGCAGCGCGCGCGCACGGCAAGCATCGCGGCATCGCGGTCGCGAACTATATCGACACCGCGACCGGTGTGGCGCGCGAACGCACCGAGATGACGGTCCATCCGGACGGCTGCATCGATGTGGTGATCGGCACGACCTCCCAGGGACAGGGCCACGAGACGAGCTTCGCGCAACTCGTCAACGAATGGTACGACGTACCGATCGAGAACGTACGCATCATCACCCATGACACCGATATCGTGAAGTTCGGCGGCGGCGCCCATTCGGGTCGCGGTATGCGGCTCGCCAGCGTGATCATGTGGAAGGCGACGAAAGAGATCATCGCGCGGGGCAAGCGCGTCGCCGCGCTGCTTCTGCAATCGAGGACCGAGTCGATCGATTTTACCGGCGGCCATTTCGTGGTCAGTGGCGCCGGTCAGGCGATCGGCCTGTTCGAGGTGTCGGCCGCCATGCTGCGCCGGACCGACTTGCCGGAGGATTTGCGCGGGTCGCTTGCGGCCACCTGCGACGAGGTCGTGCCGGATGCGAGTTTTCCGTTCGGATCGCATGTCTGCGAGGTCGAGATCGACCCGGAACTTGGCACTTTGAAAATCATCAAATATTCCGCCGTCGATGACGTCGGCCGTGCCGTCAATCCGCTCATCATCGACGGTCAGATCCATGGCGGCATCGTGCAGGGCGTCGGGCAGGCGCTGCTGGAACAGTGCTTTTATGATGCCAGGACCGGACAGCTCCTGTCGGGTTCGTTCATGGATTACGCCATGCCGCGGGCCGATGTTTTTCCATTCTTCGACACGGCCATCAGCGAGGTGCCGACACCAACCCATCCGCTCGGCATTCGTCCGGCCGGCGAAGGCGGAACGACGCCGGCGCTCGCCGTCACTATCAATGCGATCGTTGACGCATTGCGCGACTTCGGCGTCCGTCACGTCGAAATGCCGGCGACGCCCGAGCGCATATGGCGCGCCATGCGCGGCCTGCCGCCGCGCCCACCGACACTCGAACCCAATTGAGGATGTTCCATGCCCATGCTCCTGCGCAGTTCCCCGCTGTCGCCGTTCGCTCGCAAGGTGCGCATGGCGATCCTGCATCTCGGTCTTGCCGAAAAGGTCGAATTCGTGCGCGCCGATCCGATGAATCCGGACGACGTTCTGCGCCGGGATAATCCTCTGGGGAAGATCCCGGCGCTGATAACGCAAGATGGCAAGGCGATCTACGACAGCCGCGTCATCCTGGAATATCTCGATCATGTGGCCGGTGGCGGCATTATCATTCCGGATGGCTGGCCGGCGCGGCTCGATGTCTTGACCATGCAGGCCATGTGCGACGGCATCATGGACGCCTGCATTCTGATCATCTATGAGGCGAGGCACCGGCCCCCCACGATCCATCATCAGCCATGGCTCGACTACCAGCGCGGCAAGGTCGTGCGCGGACTTAAGGCCTTTGCCAGGACAGCGCCCGATCCGGCGCGGTTCGATGTCGGCACCCTGACGGCGGCCTGCATGCTTGGCTATCTTGATCTCCGCCGTCAGGTCGCTTGGCGCAATGATTTTTCCGAACTGGTGCCTTGGCTCGACGCCTTCCGCGCCCAGCACCCTGAATACGATGCGACCGTGCCACCGGAGAATCCGTAGGACGGGTTGAGCAAAGCGTGACGTTGATGCGGGGCCGAAGTCATATGCTTTGAGGCAACCAATGCCGACTGTCTTGCGAATATCCGGCTTCCGGTTTTTCTCTTACGGGCGCTTGTGATCGAGCGTCGCCTAACTTTCAAAGAGGCCTGGAATGTCCATTTCGGCCATAAAAGTTGATGCAACAGCTGTCGACGTGATGGTCACGGATGAACGGCTGACAGTCATTCTCGCCGATGGTCGCGAGTTATCGGCGCCTCTGGCGTGGTTTCCGCGCCTGCTGGAGGCCACGGATGCGCAGCGGCGGAGGCGGCGATTTATCGGACGTGGACAGGGTGTTCACTGGCCCGAGATAGATGAGGATGTTTCGGTCGCAAGCCTGCTGCGCGCGGCTTGAATGATTGTAGGATGGGTTGAGCGTTAGCGAAACCCATCATGGGCTTTACCGCGCGGAGCGATCGTTGATGGGTTTCGCTGCGCTCAACCCATCCTTGTATGAGGGCGAATCATTACACTGCGATCGTTCCGCAAGGAATGACCCGACCCGGGCGGCGGCTCAGGTCGGGTCGCCGACCGGTCGGATCGTAACCCATCACAGCCTTAAGGAGGGGCTGCTTCACGTTTATGGGGTCGAGACCAGCACTGGCGGACACACCGTCCCTCAACTCATCGAGCAAGTTCTCGGTCTCGAATACGAGCACTGGGGCAAAACTCTGAAGCTCGACGATGTCTCAAACATGCTCCAGGCTATCAAGAATGGCGTCGCCCAATTGACGCTCGTTGGTGGAACAGGTTCGCGCGCTGCAGACGCGGTGTTGATCGCAGCCGACCCGTTCTATGGGAGAGACATTGACCCGCCACGGGTGCAGCGTGCCCTGGAACGCTTGTTCCCAGGCTCCGGCGACGGACTGGCCGCCCCGGAGCCCGACTTGATCGGCGAGCACCATGTCGCCGAGAAGCACACGCAGGCTTTCGGAGATTTGGTGCGCGCGCTGCGTGGAGACTATTTGGCGGCGTGCGAGAAGGCCGGCATGGAGGCGGACGTGGCGCTGCTTGAGAGGGGCGCGCGGGCGCTCGGCGGCGGCGATGCGGGGGAAGGAGATTCCGAGGCCGAAGCGTGAAAGGCGAAGGCTGGCGCCATCTTGGCGGCGGAGAAAACTCGAGAACGCGGTTGTAGATTGCCGGAGCAAATGCGTGCTGGCTCGGCCGCGGCGCGGATCGGAGACGGACACGCCTGGCGATTGACAGATTGTCAAATCGTCCTATAGTATACCTATGTAGGTTTGAGCTTTCGTCGCCTGTGGATGAAAAAGCCCAATCCATTTGCCCCCAGGAGCGATGCCGTGAAACTGATGGCTATAGGAAATTCCCTGTTTTCGGCGGAAGATTCCCTGTTCGGGGCAAGGAAATTCCCTGTTTCGTGCAGAACAGGGAATCGCCCACAGCCCCCTGGAATTGCAGCGCAAATTGACGCCAGAACCGGCGAAAAGCGCCGAAACGGCCGGAGATTTTCGATATTTCCCTGTTATTTTCCCTGTTCTGAGGGAATCACATGAGTGTCATCGCTCGCGATCGATGCAACCACGTCGGCGTCACGCCTCGACCACACCCGGCTTCCCGTTCTCCACCGCGAAGCTCTTCAGCGTCGCGACGCTCGTGTTCGGGTCGGCGACATCGGAAATTGCCCGCAGCCGCGCCGTCATCTGCTTTGCGTCCACGTTCACGCTGACATAGCCGCGCTTGCGGCTGTCGAAGAACCGCACATGCGGATTGTCCGGCAGAACCGCCGCAATGGCATCGTAAGGCGGTCCGGCCGACGATATCGACGTGCCGACGAACTCGGTCGCCACAACGGGCGAGTTCGGATCGTCAAAATCGACCCGCAGGTCGTTCGCGAAGAAGGCGTGGATGTCGCCGCCGATCACCACTGGATTGGCCACCCGGGTTTGGGCGATCCGCTGCAGCAGCCGCCGGCGGCTCGCCGGAAAGCCGTCCCAATCGTCGGTCCAGAAGCCGACATCGCCGTTGGGCATCTTCTGCCGCAGCTGCGCCATCAGCACGTCCTGGGCGATCACGTTCCACCTCGCCTTGGACCGGGCGAGCCCGAGGCCGAGCCAGCTTTCCTGGGCAAGTCCGATCATCGAGCGGCCGTCTGCGCGCCGTTCCGGACACCCGGCGTCGGATTCCAGATGACCGCGCAGCCGGTCTGGCGGCGCGTAGCATGCGGGGCGGGACCTGTATTGCCGGCCGTCGACCATCGAGATTTCGAGCAGGTCGCCGAAGGTGAAGCGGTCGTAGATGCGCATCACGGGGCCGTCGGGACGCGACAGGATCGGCCGCACCGGCATATGCTCGTAGAAGGCCTGATAGGCGGCGGCGCGCCGACGCAGAAACAGGTCCGGGTCATCGTTGAACTGCGACCATCTGTCGGCATAGTCGTTTGCGACCTCGTGATCGTCCCACGTAAGGAGCGCCGGCGTCTGGGCGTGCAGCCGCTGCAGATCGGCATCGAGCCGGTACTGCGCATAGCGGTTGCGATAGGTCGGCAGTGTTGCGGCCTCGATGCCGTCGCTATGGAGGCGGACGGTCGGCCGCACCTGCTCGACGTATTCGTAGAAATAATCGCCGAGAAACAGCACCACGTCGGGGTTCTCGTCGGCGAGGTGACGGTAGGCGGCAAAATAGCCGTGCTCGTAATTGGCGCAGGAGACGAAGCCGAACTGCATGCGCTCGACCGGCGCTCCGGCCGGAGGCGATGTCATCGTCCGCCCCACCCGGCTGACCGCATCCCCGCACAGGAACCGGTACCAATAGGGCCGCCCCGGTTCCAGGCCGGAAACATCGGCATGGACCGACCACCCGTAGGCCGCTTCCGCGTCGGCGACGCCGCGGCGCACGATGTCGCGCATGGCCTCGTCGCCCGCAATCTCGTAGGCGACCGGAACGTCGCTGCCCGTCATGCCGCCGGGCGTCGCGGGATTGGACGAGAGCGGATCAGGCGCGAGCCGCGTCCACAACACGAAGCCGTCCGGACGCGGCGCACCGGACGCGACGCCGAGGCTGAACGGATCGGCGGTCCAGCGCCGGCTCTGAGCAAGCGCGCGGCCGACGATGGCCGGCCCCGCAAACGCGCCGAGGCTGCCGGCGGCTAGCCCACAGATCAGCTTGCGGCGGTCGATGTCAAAAACATTGGGGTTTAACGATCGAGGAGAAGGCGCGCGAAAAGACATTGGCCATTTGCCTTGCGAAAGGAGACTTCACATTGCTATCGAGCCCAATACTGTTTCACAAGTGTGACGCCCATGACTTGGCTTTCGGCGTTGCCACGTTTCGTGGGGCTTGACCCCACGATCCAACGCGTGGAATTCCAATCACCGCCGCATCGCTGCATGGCAAGCTCACGCTCGGCACAGGGTGAATGAATGGACGCAGGCCAGATCGAAGGACGCAAGGCGAGCGCCAAAGCCTGGTTCGAGGCATTGCGCGGCGATATCTGCGCGGCGTTCGAGCGCCTCGAAGCCGACGCGCCGGCCTCGCTTTATGGCGGCGGCGCGGGTCGGTTCGTACGCACGCCGTGGTCGCGCACCGACCACACCGGCGCGCCGGGCGGGGGCGGCGTCATGTCGATGATGAAGGGGCGCCTGTTCGAGAAGGTGGGAGTCCACGTCTCCACCGTGTTCGGCGAATTCGCGCCGGAGTTCCGCGGCCAGATTCCCGGCGCCGACACCGACCCGCGTTTCTGGGCCTCGGGCATTTCGCTGATCGCCCACACGTGGAACCCGCACGTGCCGGCCGTGCACATGAACACCCGTTTCGTCGTCACCACCAAGGCGTGGTTCGGCGGCGGCGCCGATCTGACGCCGGTCCTCGACAAGCGCCGCACCCAGGAGGACCCCGATACGGTCGCGTTCCATGCCGCCATGAAAGCGGCCTGCGATGCCCATGCCGCCGTTGCACCCTATCAAAAATATAAGACATGGTGCGACGAGTACTTCTTCCTGAAGCACCGCAACGAGATGCGCGGCATCGGCGGTATCTTTTATGATTATCTGGAAGCCGACTGGGACGCAGCGTTCGCGTTCACGCAGGACGTCGGCCGCGCCTTTTTGAAGATCTATCCGGAGCTGGTGCGGCGCAATTGCGCGACTCCGTGGACCGACGCGGAGCGAGAGGAACAGCTCGTGCGTCGCGGCCGCTATGTTGAATTCAACCTGCTCTACGATCGCGGCACCGTGTTCGGCCTGAAGACCGGCGGCAACGTGGATTCGATTCTGTCGTCAATGCCGCCAGTGGTGAAGTGGCCTTAAATCTCGGCCTATGTACCCTGCTCCATTGCCAGCCCGGCCTGCAAGTTCTCGATATCACGGTAGATCGAGGCGACCGCGAGCACGCGCGTTGCGGGCGTAGCGCAACAGGCAATCCTTTGCCGCTATGTCGCCGTCGATCGTAAACGCCCGGGTCGAGCGCGAGGCCCGCGTTCTCAGCGAGCGCAATCCGCGGGCGCATGCCAATGCCCGCCACCACGAGGTCCGCGTCGAGCATGCCGCCGCCGCTTAAGGCGACCCGTTTGTCATTGGCGTCCGACGCGGTTTCACCGAGACGGAAGATCACACCGTGCTCCTCGTGCAAGGCCACGCACGAAATCGCCCAGGTACGGACAGAAAGGCGCCAGATTCTGAACTTGCATCGTCGGGCAAGGGCCTCGAAAATGCACGATCCAGAAACCCGAT